>Ga0210039_1003071_pt1 | contig 13178 bp, 6 predicted proteins | sample CryGeyCG2114_250_3_FD_185460 | JGI IMG/M metagenome (GOLD analysis project Ga0210039, IMG submission 185460) | Groundwater microbial communities from aquifer - Crystal Geyser CG17_big_fil_post_rev_8/21/14_2.50 (SPAdes) (version 2) | ecosystem: Environmental > Aquatic > Deep subsurface >...
GCGATGACAAGCGCGCGCATTTCGGGTGGCATGGCGGGAAACGTCTCGGTCAGGGCGGCGTGCAGCGCGAGCGGGTCACCTTCGGACTGCGCGATCAGATCACGAAACAGACCATCCAGCATCGCTTCGGCGGCGGCCCGGTCCTGCGGGGCAGCGCCCCTGTCTGCCGAATCCAGGTCGTCCGCCGACAATTCCAGCGCTGCGGGCGCTTCCAGGCCGTTCCGCGCCCAGACGCGGGCCAGCACCAGGCGATGGAAAGGTCTCAGCTTCCGTTGACCCGCGGCCAACCCGACAGCGTCCGTCACGGCCTTCAGGAATGCGTCACCGCGCTTCTTGCGGTTCTCCCGCGCCATGCGCGCGCCGTCCAGCACCGAGCCGAGCAGCTCCGTGAGCGGTTCCAGTTCCGGTGCAGCTTCGTCTGTCGCACACAGGCGCGCGATCAGCTGTCCGCCCAGCGCAGGCCGATGCAGCAGAGCAAAGCTCGCGCGATCGAGGATTTCGCGGCGGCCATCGAAGTCATCGTGCAGCCGGGCCAGTTCCGCCAGTGTTGTTTCAAGCTGTTTCTGTGCCACACAGTATATTTCCCTGAGTTGAGTTCATACGGATTTGGAAATAGCTTATTGGCCGGGCTCGGTATTGTCACTGGCCTCCGCTGCAACCGCGATCACTGTGCAAATCGGGCCGAGCCGGGACCAGATGTCCTCAAGGATCGCGATCAGTTCCGAGTCCGCCAGTTCGGTATCCGCCACATAGGCTCGCCATTGCGTCTGCCGGATCGGATCGCGCCCAAACGCGTCGGATAACCCGTCCGGGCGCAGCCGCGGCACTGCGGTCGTACGTCGTTCAAAGGTGTTCCGGATCGTCTTCGCGAGATCGTCGGTTTCGATCGGGATCGCTCTGGGCAAGGTGACCAGATCGTAGAAGTCCTTCATGCGGCTGTTGGCGAGACCCAGCGCGACGACCGCGTGGAATTTCTCGGCGATGACGGTGGCGGGCGAATAGGCGCGGATCGTCGCGGGCGGGAAATCCAGCAGCGAGTCATAGGCGACCTGGTATTGCGGATCCCCGAGGGCATCCCCAAAACCGAGATCGATCACGACCGGGATCCGGGTTGCCCCGAGATGTGCCGTCGTCCGGAGCCGCATGCCGCCATAGACCTGGTCCTCGCGAATAAGCATCGCGGTGAGGTTTGCCGCGTCGAAGACCAGCCCATCCTCGGCATCGATGGCGAGGATTTCTGCAAAGGCTGAGCGCAGGCTGGCTTCATCGTCTGGCCCAAACGCCAGAAAGTCGATGTCGCGCGTGAAGCGGCCGGTGTCGGCAGTCCAAAGCGTGACCAGGAGCCCGCCTTTCAGGACGAAGCGATCACGGTAACTGGACAGCGACAGGCGATAGAGCAGGCGTTCCAGCCCGAATGCGACGAGTACGACATCGAAGACCTGTCCCTGTGCCCGGGCGAGGTTCAGGAGCCGTTGCCTCACCGAGGCCGCCCTGTTGGCAGGAGGCCTAGTCATTTGCGGTCAGCGCCTCGAGATAGGGCTGCATCTGTTTCCAGGCTCCGTTCTTCTGTGCGGCAGCGGCCAGTTTCCCCGGCGTTGCCTTGCGCTCGTTCAGCGCGGTCTTCAGCGCGCCGATCGCAGCCGAACGGTCCACGAGCTTGGGCAGCCGAAATGCATCAGCGATGGTCTTGGTCACCGAATAGACCCGCAGCTCGGCACCCCCGACCACATGCGTTTCGATAGAGTCAGACAGATAGGGCTCGCGGAACCGCACCACCCTGATGGGGGGATACGCGATCTTCGGGGCCCAGTCCCTGGTGCCAATGGCGATCCAGACCTTGCGGGGAAGAAGGTCCGTCAGCCCGTGAAACGCAAGGGCCGACGTCAGGCAGATGACCACCTTGGGCGCACGCTTGGCCACTTCCACAAGGGCTGCATGCGCGTCGGGAGGGCTGTCAGGAAGCTGATACAGTCCTCGTCCGATCCGAAGGATCATTCCGGCGTCGACCGCCCGCGAAACTGTCGTCGCGGCGACGCCAATGTCTTTGAGTTCCCGGGCACGTGCGGGGCTGTGCGCTTCGAGATGCACAAGCAGGCGATCGAGCTGTCCGGTCTCGGCAGGCATCAATGTTACGAATCCTTGGTATAAACGTCTAGGCGTCCGAGGAAATGTAACAAAACGGGCAAGGCAAGGCAACCTGCGCGCGGGAGCTCACGGCAATTTCGGGATCGGGATGAATGGGGGGCGTGCCTGGTTTGCGCGAAGTATGGCTGCTGACGCGGGCGGTGGTCCAGGCTATGATATCTCATGACCTTTGCATTCTACGACCTTGAGACAACCGGCCTTTCACCTGCCTTCGATCAGCCCCTGCAATTTGCGGCTATTCTCACGGATGACCACTTCAGGGAAATCGAGCGGGTCAATCTGCGCTGCCGGATCGCGCCGCATATCATCCCGTCCCCTTGGGCGCTGGCTGTCACAGGCGTGCGCCCAGCGCAACTGCTGGATCCGGCCCTGCCGACACTTTTCGAGTTCACGCAAGAGGTCGGCAGCCTGATCGGCCGCTGGTCGCCTGCCACCTGGACCGGGTTCAACAGCATCCGCTTCGATGAAGAGGTGCTGCGCCAGGCCTTCTACCAGAACCTGCAGCCTGACATTTTCGCGACCCAGTTCAACGGCAACACGCGCTTCGATGTGCTGACGGCGCTCTACGCCGTCTGGCATCGGCAGCCGGGCCTGTTCGAATGGCCCGTCGATGAAACCGGACGGGTGCGCTTCAAGCTTGATAGGCTGGCGCCGTTGAATGGCTTCACCGCTCACAATGCGCATGACGCGCTTGGCGACGTCGAGGCGACCATCCACATCGCACGCTTGATCGCCGAGCGCGCGCCGCCGCTGTGGGCAGAACTGCTGGGCAACTGTGACAAGGCGCACGTGCAGGCGCGTTTGGAGGCTTTCCAGCCCATGGCGTTGGTCGAGCGCTTCGGCGGTGGCCTTCCGCGTGCAACGTTCGGCTGCTTCTGCAGCTACTCGGCCAGCAACCCGAACCAGGCGGCGTTCTTCGACCTCGAGGCGGCCGACCCTGCCGAGTTCCTGACCGCCGCCGACGCAGCGCTCTTCGCCGCCGTCGACGCTTCGCCCAAGATCATCCGGTCCGTATCGGTCAACAAGTCGCCGGCGCTGCTCTCCGTGCCCGCGCTCAGCGCCGCGCAGTCTCAGCGTGCCAAAGCCATCGCCAATGCGCCCGAGTTTCGGGCGCGTGTCGCAAAGGCACTCGCCGCGCGTTTTCCCGAGGATCCTGACGCGCCGACGCCTCCGGTCGAGAAGCAGATCTTCGGCGGCTTCTACAGCCATGCCGACAAGGCCCTGCTCGCGGAATTCCAGCGTGTGGACTGGCGACAGCGGCAGCAGATCGTCGCGGCGCTCAGCGATCCCCGTCTGCATCAGCTCGGTCGCCGGCTAGTGGCGTTTCACGCGCCGGAGTTGCTCTCGCCCGAAGAGCGTGGTCAGTACGAGGCGTGGCTGCGCGAGCGCTGGTCCGCACCCGACGTGCCGGAGACCGAGTGGATGACTGCGGACAAGGCGCGGCGCGCGCTTGATGAAATACGAGCTGAGGAAGGGCACAACTTGCCGGTGATTGGCGAGATCGACGCCTACCTGCAACGCTTCGACACGCCAGAAGGCCAGCGTTCATAGACTATTCTTCCGCCTGAATCAATTTATTGCGAGAGACTATTTATTAGTTCTATACTTGCGGGAGAAGGCGGGAAAGGAACAGCGTGCCGCGCAGACAGGTCAAGCAGCTGAACTGGGGCGCGGAGCGGCGCAATGCGTTCATCGAGTTCCGGGTGTTCTGGCATGGCCGGATCAACCGGGCCGACCTGATGGAGAAGTTCGGGATTTCGCTTCAGCAGGCCTCGCTCGACCTGAGCGGCTATGCCGATCGGTTGAAGCGCAACCTCGTCTATGACAAGAGCCAGCGTGCCTATGTCCGGGGCCAAAATTTCAAGCCGCGCTACATCACGCCCAGTGCCGAGGACTATCTCGCCCAGTTGCGCGCGGTTGATCAGGGCCTTGTCTCGCGCGAGCAGAGCTGGATCAGCGTGTTTCCGGGCTATGGGGCGACGCCAACGCCCGCGCGCGGTGTCGCGCCGGAAACTCTCCGTGACGTGCTGGCAGCAATTCATAAGCCCGCGGCACTTCAACTGACCTATCAGTCGATGTCACGCCCCGAGCCCAGCGCGCGCTGGATCGAGCCGCATGCCCTCGCCTTTGATGGGTTCCGCTGGCACGCGCGGGCGTTTTGTCAGAGCGACCAGGTGTTCAAGGATTTCCTGCTCTCGCGCGTTGTCGAGATCGGCAAGCAGGGCCCGGTCACCGTTGATCCTCAGGTCGACGCGGCGTGGTACAGCGAAGTGGTGCTCGAAATCGGGCCGCATCCCGACCTTTCGCCGACTCAGCGACGTGCCATCGAGATGGATTACGGCATGGAAGAGGGGATGGCCCAGATCCCGGTGCGCCGGGCGCTTCTGTTCTATACGCTCAAGCGGTTGGGGCTCGATACGGATCCGGCGGCACGGCGGCCGCAGGATCAGCAGATCGTGCTTCTGAATCGCGAAGCGATACACGGCCGACGGGAAACGGCAGGGGAGCAATAGGGTTTTTCATGAAAGCTTTTGAATTCGATCATAATCTTATCGAATCTTACGCGCATTTTTCGCGTTCGTTCAGTACGGTCCGAGCAGAAGATATCGCGGGCGAGATCGAGCATCAATATGACGAGGGGCGTTTCTGGCCCGATGCCCTGCTTTCGCTGAACCCCAGGTTTCTCTTGGACCGCACAGTCGACGACCTCGTAGCGTCGGGTGATCTCGACGAAGCCACGGGCAAGATTTTTCGCATTGATGAAACCCCAATCAGATTTTATCGGCATCAAGCGCAGTCCATCGCCAAAGCGCGCACGGGTCAGAGCTTTGTTGTGACCACGGGCACCGGCTCGGGGAAATCCCTGTGTTTCTTCGTTCCGATTGTCGATTCCATCGTGCGTTCCCGAAAGGCCGGGCGGCCGCGCAAGACGCGCGCCATCATCGTCTACCCAATGAACGCCTTGGCAAACAGCCAGATCAAGGAAATCGAGAAGTTCATTTCCCAATCTGGACTGCCAGAAGACCTGAAGCCGGTGGTTCGGCGCTATACGGGTCAGGAGAGCCAGGAGGAACGCCAGCGGATTGCCGACAATCCGCCTGACATCCTGCTTACGAACTTCATGATGGCCGAGCTGCTGCTGACGCGTCAAGACAGCCTAGACACCAAAGTCATCGACAATGCCAGCGGACTCGAGTTCATCGTGCTCGACGAACTGCACACTTATCGCGGCCGTCAGGGCGCGGATGTGGCGATCCTCGTCCGGCGCCTCCGCAACCGCTGCGCGCCAGCCAAAGCTCCGATTTGCATCGGTACTTCGGCGACGATGGCGAGTGAGGGTTCAGAGATCGGTCGCGCGAAAGCTGTCGCAAATGTCGCATCTCGTCTGTTCGGTGCATCGATCGGCCCGGATGCGGTCATCGACGAGTCGCTTCAGCGCGCGACAGATGACCGACTGAAGCTCGAAGATGTGCGAGCGAAGCTGGCGCAGGTTCTTGCCAGTGACCTTCCCGAGACTCTGACCGATGAGGTGTTGCGGCAGCATCCTCTTGCTGTCTGGGCAGAGCTTGCAATCGGCCTCGATGATGGTCAGGAGCTAAAGCGCAAGAAGCCGATCCCTTTTGACATGGCAGCAGAACTGCTTTCGCAAGATAGTGGGGTCGACCCAGAAATTTGCCGGAGCGGTTTCGAACGGTTCTTGACCAGCGTCAGCCTGCCGGAGACGGAGCGCGGCGGCCTAGGCTCAAGCGCGTTTCTCGCGTTCAAGCTGCACCGGTTCATCTCCGGTGCCGGGGAAATTTTCACGACGCTGACCGGCCGCCCAAGACGGGTCCTCTTTGAAGGCCAGTTGGAAGACCCAGACGCACCCGGCCATCGCCTTTACCCAACCCGGTTCTGTCGGAAATGCGGCCATGAATTACATGTTGTCACCAAGACTGAGGATGCTGATGGGCTCCGCTTCCTGCCCAGGAACATCGACGACACGCCAATCGCAGACCCGGATGGCGATGTTGCAGGCTACCTGACACCAATTGGCGTTGGAAATCCTGACTATGCCTTCACTGGCGATCCCGAGTCCTATCCGGAAGATTGGCGCGAAGAGCGCAACGGTATCGAACGCCTGCGCGCTAACCGAAAGGGTCGACTGCCTGAGCTGACCACGGTTAAGCCGGATGGGCGCTACAGTCCGGAGGGTGTCAGTTTCTGGTTCATTCCCGGCAAGTTTGGGTTTTGTCCGTGCTGCCTTGACCAACCTCATCCGAGTATGCGGGAACGCAGCAAGCTCGCAGGGCTTTCTGGCGAAGGCCGAAGCTCGGCAACCACGCACCTTGTTTCAACCGCCCTCGAGTGGATGAACGAGGATAGCAGCGGTGTTCCGGTCGAGAAGCGAAAGCTGCTTGGTTTCACGGACAATCGCCAGGACGCCGCCCTTCAGGCTGGGCACTTCAACGACTACTTGTTTGTGAGCCTGCTGCGCGGCGCAATCTTGCGAGCTGTTCTCGATGCGGGCTCGGACGGCATGGCCGAGGATGAGTTCGGTCTGCGCGTGGTAAAGGCTCTCGGCTTTACTGCATCCAATAAGGATGCCCGGATCCACTGGATGCTGGACCCTGAAGCCGGTGCTGTCGTTCGGGAGGATTCTCAACGCTCACTCGCAAAAGTTCTGGCCCACAGGGTCTGGACGGACCTGAGACGGGGATGGCGCTACACCAATCCCAGCCTGTCGGTTCTCAAGCTGATCGATGCCGAGTTCATCGGGCTCGACGACATTTCGGAAGACAGGGAAGCCCTCATGGCGGTGCACCCGGCGCTCGGAAGCTTGGACGCCACAGCTTGTAAGAAACTGCTCAAGGACATCCTTGGCGCGATGCTGGAAGGTCTGGCCGTCAGCACCGAAGCCCTTGATCTGACCGTTCTGGACACCGTCGGCCAAAAGTCGCGCAACCTCTTGCGAACCCCTTGGGCGATCGACCAGAAGGAAATCCCCAGAAGCCGTACGACACTTTTCCTGCAAGCGCCGGGCAAGGATAGGGTGGGACTGCGCGAAGAGCAGACCATAATCCGCGCCGGTCATAACTCTCGCATCGGTCGCCTGATCAATCGCAGGAGCGTCATAGGAACGAAGCTCAACAAGTCCGATTACCTGGCCGTCATGACCGGCCTTCTGGAGTTGATGGCTCGCGAAGGCTTGGTCTCGCTTGTCGAGATCGAGGCCGATTTGCTCGGATGGCGGTTGTCGCCTTCGGCTGTTCGTCTGGTGCCAGGAGAGGCTGTCCGTGCCGGGCAGGCGCAGGGAAACCGGTATTTTCACGACCTCTACAACGCCATCGCGACTGATCTAAAAAAGGGCCGCAGCACTTATTGGGGGCTGGAAGGTCGCGAGCATACCGCTCAGGTTTCGCAAAGGCAGCGCGAGTGGCGGGAATGGCGTTTCCGTTTTGAGGATGATGACCGCGCGAAGCTCAAAGAGAACGTCGCAGAGATAAAGGCATCCGGTGAGTCCGATCAGTTCCTGCCTGCTCTTTTCTGCTCACCGACAATGGAGCTCGGAGTCGATATTTCTGAGTTGAATGCCGTCTATCTGCGCAATGTGCCGCCGACCCCGGCCAATTACGCCCAGCGTGCTGGTCGGGCCGGTCGGTCTGGGCAGGCGGCGGTCATCGTAACCTATTGCGCAGCACAGTCGCCGCACGACCAGTATTTCTTCGAGCGACGCAACGACATGGTGGCCGGGGTCGTCAGACCGCCAGCGCTCGACATCACCAATGAGGAACTGGTTCGCTCACACTTGCACGCTGTCTGGTTGGCCGAGGCCAAGCTGGCGCTGTCTTCGGACATCCCAGAGATCCTCGACCTGACGCAAGCAAAGTACCCGCTGAAACAGGAAGTGCTTGATGTGATCTCACGGCCAAGCCTGGTGACAATGGCGCGCACGCCAATGAAGAGCGTCCTGGAACAGATCCTCGCATCAATGGACGGCAAGAAACCTGTGTGGATGGGCGATGCAGACGACTTCATCCTTGATGTCGCGATGCGAGCGCCACAGGAGTTTGACCGCGCGTTTGATCGCTGGCGTGAACTCTACAATTCGGCCCGGGCCCAGTTGATGGAGGCAAATACCCGTTCCGAGATCACGGGCCTCTCCGGTGCCGACCGGCGCAAGATCAAGGCGGCCCAGATGCAGGCGAGCGATCAGATCGCCATCCTTGAACAGGGCAAGGCCACCAACGGATCTGATTTCTATTCCTATCGATACCTCGCGACCGAGGGCTTTCTGCCGGGATACAACTTCCCGCGCCTTCCGCTTTATGCCTTCGTCCCCGGAGAGGGAAAGGCCGGTTCCTTCCTGCAACGTGCCCGGTTCCTGGCAATCTCGGAATTCGGGCCGCGCAGCCTGATCTATCACGAGGGCAGAGCCTACAAGGTGGTGAAGGCCAAGTTGCCGCCCGAAGTCCGCACTGGGGACGGATCAGAACTTGCCACCAAGGACATCTTCATCTGTTCCAATTGCGGTGCCTGTCACGAAGGCGAAGTCGAGCGCTGTCATGCATGCGACTCCCCGATGGCGGGCGAAGTTCCGGTGCAGCGAACACTTCGGATCGACAATGTCGAAACAGCCCCCGCCGACCGGATCACGGCGAACGACGAGGAGCGCGTTCGCCAGGGCTTCGACATCCAGACAGTTTTCTCCTGGCCGAAGCGGGATGGGCGGCTTCAGGTCACCGAGGCTGATTTCCGTTGCGGCGAAACCTCAATCCTCGCCCTGCAGTATGCCAACAGCGCGGAGATCAGCCGGATCAACAAAGGGCTGAAGCGGCGCAAGAACCAGACCGTCTTCGGCTTCAACATCGACCCGCGCAGTGGCTATTGGGCAAAGTCGGAAGACGAGGACCCGGAGGGTGATGTGCCTCCGGATGTCGTAAGGCCGATCCGCATCGTTCCAATCGTGCGAGACCGCAAGAACGCGCTTCTGCTCCGCTTCCGCGAACCAGAAGCCTACGCCCCCAAGACAATTGCGACCGTCCAGCACGCGCTCTTGCGGGGCATTGCGGTTACCTTCCAGCTTGAAGAAGGCGAAATCCTTGGGGAGCCGTTGCCCGCCCGAGACAACCGCCGCTCGATCCTCGCTTATGAAGCGACGGAGGGCGGGGCTGGTGTCCTGAGCCGCTTGGTTGAAGACGCCCACGCCATAGGCAAGGTTGCCAAGGAAGCTCTGTCCATCATGCATTTCGACAATGTCGACGAAGCCATCGCGGCGGGAGATGCCAAGGTTCTGGTGGATCGCGATGGCGAAGCCTGTGTTCGTGGCTGTTATCGTTGCCTGCTATCCTACTTCAACCAGCCGGACCACGAGCTGATCGACCGCGCCAGTGATGAAGCAAAGCAGATGCTGGTCGATCTGGCTCGGGGGGAAGTCGTGCTGGCGACAAACCCGCAGCGCTCTGCGAGCGCCGAGGGGTGGGAGCCTGCCTTCAAGGATGCGGGGATACCGGCACCGGATGGCACGTCCGTCAGCTTTGCAGAACAGGAGATGAGCTTTGCATGGCGCAATCATTTCGTTGCGGCATGTCCCGAGGCCCTGTCCGATGCTGCACGCAAGATCGCTGATGCAAAAGGCTGGACGCTGTTCGAATTGCCCGAAACTTGCGCGGCTGGTGTGCCCGCCGCGCTTATTTCGATGTTCAAGGATTGATCTGATGACCGTGAATTTTGCGCCCGGAGATCTTGTGCGCGCCCGTGGGCGCGAATGGGTGGCCCTGCCTTCCCCGCGCGACGGAATTCTGGCACTCCGGCCGCTCACCGGAAGCGAGAACGATACCGTAATTCTTGACCCGGCACTCGAAATGCTCCCTGTCTCGGCGGCCCGCTTCGACCTCCCTGCAGACGCTGCACCAACCGTCCAGTCAAAGGCAGCGCTCTTGGCTGACGCCCTGCGCCTGACCCTTCGGCGTGGAGCAGGCCCTTTCCGGTCGGCCGCGCAACTGGCCTTCGAGCCCAGAACCTATCAGCTCGTCCCCCTGCTGATGGCGCTTCGTCTGCAGGTGCCCCGACTTTTGATCGCCGATGATGTTGGGATCGGGAAGACGATTGAGGCGGGACTGATCCTCCGGGAATTGATGGATCGGGGCGAAGTCGATGGTTTCTCTGTACTTTGCCCGCCGCATCTCGTCGAGCAATGGGTTGGGGAATTGAAGTCGCGCTTTGGTATCGAAGCTGTCGCCGTCACCTCCGGCAGTGCAGCCCGGCTTGAACGCGGCCTCCCTCTCGCGCAGACGCTTTTCGATGCTTATCCCTATACCGTGGTCAGCCTCGACTACATCAAGGCCGAGAAGCGCCGCGAAGGCTTTGCCCGTGCGTGCCCCGACTTCGTGGTCGTTGACGAGGCCCATGCATGCGTGGGCACTCACAAGGGCAAGCAGCAACGATTCGAACTGCTCGCAGGTCTGGCCCGCGATCCCGAGCGGCGGATGATCCTTCTCACCGCGACGCCACATTCGGGGGACGAAGATGCTTTCGGTCGCCTTCTTTCACTGATCGAGCCGTCATTCGGCGCGATGAATTTTGATGACGCCCGTTACCGTGAACGCCTTGCCCGGCATTTCGTGCAACGCCAGAGAATTGACCTTGTCTCGGGCGAATGGGACGAAGATCGCGCCTTCCCGAAACACGAGACAACCGAGTCTGCCTACCGTTTGTCGCAGGCGCATCTGGATTTCCAGGAGGCGGTGCTTGATTACTGCTTCGGCGTCGTCTCCCGCGCTGGCTCGGGGCTGCAGGAACGACGTCTGGCATTCTGGGGCACTCTTGCCCTGATGCGATGTGTCGGATCATCTCCTGCGGCGGCCCTCAGCGCCCTTCGCAATCGCATCTCCAATGAAAGCGACCGACTTGAGCCACAGATCTTCGACGAAGACTCTGATGACGAAGACGCTGTGGATATTGAACCAAGTACCGGCTTTGAGACAGACCCGGCACTTTTGGCACTGGTTGCCCGGGCAGAGGAGCTCGTTCACAAGGCCGACCCTAAGCTCACGGCGCTCATCGATGCCCTGACGCCGCTGATCAAAAAGGGTGCAAACCCGGTCGTGTTCTGCCGCTATCTGGCCACGGCTGAACATGTCCGCAACGGCCTGCGCAAGGCATTTCCCAAGCTGGTCATCGAAGAAGTAACCGGCGTTCTGACGCCCGACGAGCGTCGCGATCGCGTGGCAGACATGGCCGCAGCCGAAGATCAAAAGGAAATCCAGCGCATTCTGGTTGCCACCGACTGCTTGTCGGAAGGGATCAACCTTCAGCAGCTGTTCGACACGGTCATTCACTACGACCTGTCTTGGAACCCGACCCGACATCAGCAGCGCGAGGGTCGGGTTGATCGCTTTGGACAGCCGGCCGAGCTTGTCCGTTCGATCATGATGTTTTCACCGGATAGCGCCATCGACGGCGCCGTCCTGGAAGTGATCCTCCGCAAGGCAGAAGAAATCCGGAAGGCAACTGGCGTGACGGTGCCGCTTCCCGATAATCGGGGGCCGGTGACGGATGCGCTGATGGCGTCGATGATGTTGCGCCGGGGCGGGACGCGCCAGTTGGCGCTCGACCTGCGCCTTGATGATGGCACCAAGGCTATGGAAGCGCGCTGGCGTGACGCCTCAGAAAGCGAGAAGAAATCCCGCGCGCGCTTTGCCCAGAATGCGATGAAGCCGCAGGAAGTGGCTCCAGAATGGGAAAAAGTCCGCACCCTGCTAGGATCGCCGGACGATTCTAAGGTATTCATCGAAAGAGCGATGTCCCGTTTCGGCGTGCCGCTTGAGCCCCGAAAAACCCTCTTGATTGCCCACGTCCATGCGCTTGAAGCGGGTCTGAAAGAACGCTTGGCCCAACGGAGCCTGACCGGATCGGTTCGTCTTGCCATGGTTGAGCCCGCGCCGTCGGGAACGGCACTGCTCACCAGGACACATCCCCTGACAGCAACGCTGGCAGAGGCGCTGGTGGAAGCCTCGCTTGATCCAGAGGCGTTGTCCGGTCTTGGGATTGGCCGGGTTGGTGCCTGGCCGACCACAGCCGTTCAGCAGATGACGCGTGTTGCGCTCCTTCGGATCAGGTTCAAGCTGACAGTCCATGCGCGAAAGGAACGTCTGCTGCTCGCCGAGGAGGCTGCCCTTGTCGCGATGCAAGGCGGTAAAATAGTTGCCAGCGGCGAGACCGCCCGCACGCTCCTGAACGCGCCCGCATCCGCTGACCTCGCATTGTCAGCTCGAGATCGCTTCATCGGCAAAGCAAAGGAGGATCTGACTGGCCTGCTCGACGGCCCATTGGCCGAGTTCGTCAGAACCCGTGCCGAAAAGCTCATGCAAGATCATGCCCGACTGCGCGCCGCCGCCGGATCGGCTTCTCGCGTCACTGTCGAGGCTGTTCTGCCGCCAGATGTGATCGGTCTGTTCGTTCTGATGCCGAGCGAGGTCTGATCATGGCACGCAAACCCATCGTCGATATGTCCGCCTGGCCGTCACTCAGCCTCGAAGGCAATCTGATCGCGCCTGCCATGGTCGCCGCCGCAGATCGCCGCGAGGCATCAGAGCAGACGGAGGCCGACTACCGCATCCGCAAGGGTCTGACGATCCGCGAGGAAATCTCGACCGCCTTTCGCGTGGGCCAGTCGCATTTCGACACCTTCGCCAAGATCGCAAACCCATCGGCCGATGCAACGCGCCGGTTCATCAAAGCCTTTCTGCAGGAAACCTTCGGTTTCGACGACCTCGTCCCTGCGGATGACCCCTTGTCCTTCATCGCGGGTGGGCGGGTGCCGATCGTGGTCGTGCCCCCGTCAGACGAAAAGCTCGACCGGCGCAGTGCGACCCTCTCGACCGACCGCACACGCTCGCCCGCCTTCGCGCTTCAGGACCACCTGAACGAGCATGACGAAACCCTCTGGGGCCTTGTCACCAACGGCACCCTGATCCGCCTGATGCGCGACAACGCATCGCTGACTCGGCCAGCTTATATCGAGGCCGACCTCTCCCAGATCTTCACCAACG
>Ga0210039_1003079_pt1 | contig 13155 bp, 10 predicted proteins | sample CryGeyCG2114_250_3_FD_185460 | JGI IMG/M metagenome (GOLD analysis project Ga0210039, IMG submission 185460) | Groundwater microbial communities from aquifer - Crystal Geyser CG17_big_fil_post_rev_8/21/14_2.50 (SPAdes) (version 2) | ecosystem: Environmental > Aquatic > Deep subsurface >...
GGATGGCATGAAAAGAACTTTGCTAATCAATCAGCACTTGAGACTGAAATTTACAACAAGGGATACCATAGAACTGCAGGATATGCAGCAGGTCAATTAGGAGATTATGCGGATGCAGATTATACTAAAGGGATTAGCTACGGATACAGGTATCAGGTGAATTGGTACGAAGATACAAAAAAGGCACATAGTGAGGGTCCAGAAGCAAACCCAGAATCCAATTGGTATGGATTTATACACGACTATTGGCCAGAGGAAGTATTTGACTGGCACTATAATTGTTAGTTAGATGGAGTAGGAAGCGAATAGCAAATTATGCGCTACTCCTTCCTTAACTATATTTAATTTACTATTGTTACTATGGAAAGGGGAGTAAAAATAACCTTGATTACAGTGGTTATGTTAACTACACTTATTGGAATTAGTGGTTGCTTAGTGGAAGATGTCCCGAAGAAAGCAGATACTGAAAAAATATCCATAAAGCAGATAGAAAAAAATGTTGAAGTTCCTTTTAAAATCGGGCAAAAATTTGAATACGAAGTTAAAGGATATACAAGTGATGGTGACATAGTAAGTCAAGGAAAAGAAATATACTCTGTAAAGGAAATAAAAAGAATCAATAGCAATGATTGTTATGTCATTAACCTTAAAGTAGATATTACTATTATAAAACCATCTGATTATTCGCTTGATTATGAGGAAGTATACTATTACGATAAAAACACTGGAAATTTGAAAAGAGTAAATTTTTCTAATCAGATCTTTTTGGGTAAAAAAGCAGAATTAGAAGCGATGGATACTTCAAAAATGTTTGCGAGTTGGATGTTGACACTGACAGACGATTTTAATTATAAGGAGGATGGTGTGTATAAAAAAATTAAAGTAATTGAGAGAGAAACAGTTAATGAGAGAGAATGTTTCAAAGTAGAAGTGGAAACTATTAATCGTAGAATGCATATATGGGTTGATGTCGAAAAAAGAATAATAGTTAAAGAAAAAAAGTTTTTGAATAATATATATGAGAGAAATTTAATATCGGGGATTTAAAATTGTAATAGATATAGTAGTGCTCCCCGAATAAACTCTCACTTCGCTACGCTCCGTTCGGGGCGCTATCGCCCTCGTCTAACAAAGGGTATCCGCGGCGGGCTATCGCCCTTGCACTCCGTGAAATTGCCCTATCGGGTAACTTCGGATACCCTTATTCCTTTAGGCGAAATTTATTCGGGAGCATTTAAGATAGTTTTTATATTTATCAGTAGTTCCGAATGAAATGTTTTCATTAACAAATTTTGATATTTTAAGCACATTTTCAATAACATTTTCAATAACATTAACACATTTATTAAATTCGTTGCTTTTTTTGGAAATTTTTTTAAATTATTTTTAAAAGTAATTCCAAATAATTTTTAATATTTTTAAATTGTTAAATTTTTTTAATACAGTCATTTATCATAGGATAAAGGTGTTCGGAACTACTGAATATTTAAAAACAATGGAAAACCAAAATAAAAAAACGCTGTCGAAAGCGAACATATCACGATCAGGCGTGTCCAAACGAAAATTGTGAAATATATAACCTAGTCAATCATGAACAAGTTGTAAAAAATAGACATAAAAAAAATGAATAGCAATAGTACTTATGTAAAGTGTGTAGCATACGATTCAATAAAATATAATTTTTAAGCAGATTTTTAAAAAATATCACAAATTAATTATCCTAATTTAAAGAGGAGAGCACCAAAATTTTAAAATTTTTTTGGAATATTGTTATTTTGCATCATCAAATCAACAATAGTTATTGCAACCATACTTTCAGCAACCGGAACAGCTCTTGGAACAATACAGGGATCATGCCTCCCTTTAACATTTAATGTCGTTTCCTCAAAATTTTTAATATCAACTGTGTTTTGCATCTTGGATATAGAAGATGTCGGCTTAATGGCAAGTCGTACCACAACAGGCATCCTGTTGCTAATTCCTCCTAAAATTCCTCCGCAGTTATTTGTTTTTGTGAAAATTTTTTTTGCGTTATCCGATTTATTCTCAATTATACAAAATTCATCGTTTGCTTCACTTCCTTTCATACCGCTTAATTCAAAACCTTTTCCTGTTTCAAATCCCTTAGCAGCAGGAATTGACATTAGAGCATAAGCAAGCCGCGCACCTAATTTACCATATACTGGCTCTCCTATTCCCGACGGAAGATTCAACACCAGAATTTCAATAATTCCTCCAACGGATTCCCCTTCATTTTTTGCTTTAATTATTGCATTCCTCATCAGTACGCCCTGTTCAACATCTATACATCTGATATCGCTTTTTTCAACTGCCTTTTTGTATTCATCAATTTTGTCTGTATCAAAATTTTTATAATAACTTATTCCAGATTCAATATTGGCAATTTCCTTCACATAAGCAAAAACATCAACTTTAAATTTATTCAAAATTTTCTTTGCTATTGCACCTGCTGCAACCCTGCATGCAGTTTCTCTTGCACTGCTCCTGCCGCCACCCCTGTAATCAATGTGCCCAAATTTCTCTTTATATGTCCAGTCGGCATGTCCGGGACGCAGTTTAAATTTCAATTCATCGTAGTCAGATGAACGGGCGTCCTTATTATAAATCATCATTGCTATAGGTGTTCCGAGCGTCTTTCCTTCAAAAATTCCGGATAAAATTTCAACAGTATCTTCTTCCTTTCGATGAGTGGAAATTTCACTTTGACCAGGCTTTCGTTTGTCTAATTCATGCTGTATTTCTGATTTTGAAATTTCAATCCCCCCAGGACATCCATCAATAACAACGCCAATTGCCTTACCATGTGATTCTCCGAATGTCGTAATTGTAAAAATTTCGCCAAAAGTGTTCATTTTATAATATTTAAAATAGAGACAACTAAAAATTATATAAACAGGGATTCTGATTTAAAAAAACTCTACGCAAAAACACACTCCTTTTTCTTGCATCTGCCTGTAATTTTGTAAATAACTTTTTTGTGAGGTGATTTATTTTTATTTAATTTAACTGCTGCTCTTAACTTTTTAAATAATTAATATTCTGAAACAAAAAATTACAAATTTTAGTTAAATTATCTATGCAATTTGTAAAGGATATTTTGGATTCAGGATCCCTAATAAATTATTTTAATCAATAAAAATAAATATGAGAGCGAAAAATTTAAACCATTAAACCATTATGAAATTTAATTATTATTTCACCAAATTTAAATGATTATCGTCATTACAGGAAAAGGAGGTGTAGGAAAAACAATGGTTTCATCATTGCTCGTCAGATGTATCGCAGAATTAAAAAAAGATGCAAAAATTCTGGCAATAGACGCAGACCCTGCCACAAATTTGGCGGATGCGTTAGGAATAAAGGCATTAATGAGTATTGGAGAAATCATAGAAAATTTCAATGTTGAAAATAGTAAAAATATAAATTTTTTAGATTATCTGCGGCAGAAAATTTCTGAAAATACAACACACACAGAAAAATCTGATTTTATTGAAATGGGACAAGGTGAAGGAGTGGGATGTTATTGCAGTGTCAATGATGTTTTAAGGTTTGTGTTAGAAGAAAAGCAGAAAAATTATAAATTTGTGATTGTTGACTGTGCGGCAGGATTAGAACATCTTTCAAGGAAGACAACCACAGGAGCAGATGTTTTGCTCATAGTTACTGATACATCTGAGGCGGGCTTCAGAAGTGCTGAAACAATAAAGAAAATCGCTGTCCATGCAGGAGTTGAAGAGGACAGTATGTTTCTGGTTGTAAATAAAGTAAAGGAAGCAAGAGAAGTAAGGAAAGTAAATACAGGTAGCGAAAAAACTGAAAAAGTAAAAACAGGCAGCGAAATTTTAAATGAAAAAATCGCAAACACAAAAATTTTAGAAATTTGCAGGATCCCTTATGATGAAAAGGTTATTGTATATAACAATTCTGGAACTCCTTTAATAAATATTCCATCCAATTCAAAGACATATCCAAGAATAAAGGAATTGGCTGAATTTTTGGCCGGATAAATTTTAAAATTAAAACTGTTATGATATTTAGTAATTTCCTTTTTTTATTGTATAATTTGATTATAGTCATTTTGACATCTTTTGATAATATTGTTTTTGTCCATATATTTATTCTTTAAATCATAATATGTAATGTTGATGTTCAAAATAAATAATCAAAAGTTGAAATTTTCACTATAATAGAGCTGTTGCAAATTAAAAATTTCAAAAACGATTAAAAATAAAAAAGGCATTTTTTTAGGTGCTTAAAAAATTAAGTGTCAAAAATATGAAAAAACAACTACAAAACCAAATATGACGGGATAAAAATTTAATTAAAATACTGTTAATTTATTATATTAAAATGAAAACAATATATGAAAAAATTTTAAACGAATAACAGATTAATAAATTAAGTATGCTTCTTGCCGACTTTCATTTACACAGCAAATACAGCAGGGCAACAAGTCCGCTGATGAATGTTATTGATTTGGGAAAAGCAGCAAAAGAAAAAGGAATAAATTTACTTGGCACGGGTGATTTTACCCATCCGCTATACTTTGCTGAGTTGAAGAAAAATTTATCTAAATTTAACGAAGGAATTTTCATTGAGGAAAAAAGCGGGACAAAATTTATCCCCACAACAGAGATATGCCTGATATTCGGCAAGGAAATAAATAATGTGAGGAAGGTAAGGAAGGTTCATCTGCTGATTTTTTCAGAAAATTTTGAAATTGTTGAACAGATTAATGACTGGCTTTCAAAGAAAGGAAATTTAAAAGCAGACGGAAGGCCGATATTTGGAATGAATGCGGTTGAATTTACAGAAAAAATTATGGAAATTTCAAAGGAAAATTTTATCGTTCCGGCGCATTGCATATTACCAGATACTTTTTTACATTGTAATTCTGACATGAAAATGATAAAAAACATTTCTGTCGGAGATTTGGTTTACACTCATAAAGGACAATATCAAAAAGTGCAAAAGGTTTATAGACATCGATATAAAGGAGAAATGATTAATATAAAGCCCTATTATTTCCGAATTGGTTTAAAAACAACCCCAGAACATCCAATTTGTGTAATTAAAACATTTAAAGATTGTTCCAATTTTGGCGGACAACAGCATGTATATTGCAGGAGAAATTGTAGTTATTTAAAGAGACGAGGATGTAAGCATCCATATTTCATGAATTACCGCTCCGAATGGGTTCAAGCAAAAGATATTGAAAAAGGAGATGTTCTCGTTTTTCCCAGATTTAATACATCCACGGAAGATGTAAAGGAAATCAGAATTAGCAATTATCTGTCTGAAAGACAATTTAAAGTTTTAGATAATGAAATATCCTGTAATCAAGGAAGAACAGATAAAAAGTTGCCAAATATAGTAAATGTTGATAAAAATTTTTGCAGGCTGGGGGGGTATTATATTTCAGAAGGATACACAAATAACAGGGATTCTATTGCATTTTGTTTTAACCAAAACGAAGAAGAATATGTGAAGGATTTAAATTTTTTGATGAAGAAAATCTTTAAATTTTCTTCGCCAAGAATTTACAAAAGAAAAAAGACAAAAAGCATAGAAATTATTTATTTTTCAAAAATTTTATCAAAGGTCTTTGGTACTCTTTTTTATAATTCCGATGCGATAAAAAAAGCCAACACTAAATGTTTACCTTTTTGGATGTTAACTTTGCCATTAGAAAAACAGGTAGAAATTCTTACTGGCTGGTGGCGGGGAGATACAGGGTACACTTCTTCCCGAGAGATGATGAATCAAATGAAAATTATTTTGCTTCGTTTAGGAATAGTTCCTTCTATTGGCAAACAAACGAAAGAATATTTTAATAAAAGTAAGAAACACAAAATAGGAAATAGGACTATTAAAGCACAAGGTGATCTTTTTTCTTTTTATAATCTTTCGTTCTTTCAAGATTCATTTGAATTATTGAAAACTCCCGAATTTAGAAAATTTAACACCAAATTAGATAGAAGACATGGATGGATTGATGAAAAATATATTTACATCCCCGTAAGAGATATCGGGGCAGAAGATTATGAAGGAGAAGTTTATAACTTAGAGGTTGAAGAGGATAATTCTTATGTTTGTGAATTTGCCGCGGTTCATAATTGCTGGACTCCGTGGTTCGGCATTCTCGGTTCAAAATCCGGCTTTGACAGTATTGAAGAATGTTTTGAAGATAAAAGCAAGGAAATTTATGCAGTTGAGACTGGATTATCTTCGGATCCTTTGATGAACTGGCAATTAAGCAAACTTGACAAATATGCTTTAATTTCAAATTCCGATTCACACAGTTTGCATAATCTCGGAAGAGAATGCAATGCTTTTAATTTTGATGAAGAATATGTCCGTTACAAGGATATTATTAATGCAATAAAATTTAAAAATAAGGAAAAATTTTTATTTACCGTTGAAGTTCCGCCTGAATTCGGCAAATATCACTATACAGGACACAGGAGTTGTAATTTTTCGTGCGCGCCAAAAGAAGCAATAAATTTGCACAACTTATGTCCTATCTGCAAAAATCCATTAACAATTGGTGTTGAACAAAGGGTTGAAGAACTGGCAGACAGAGAGCATGGATTTATTCCTTTGGATGCAATTCCATTTAAGAACATAATTCCCTTGTGGGAAATATGTGGAAAATTTAAGGTTAAAAACAAGGAGAAAATTTTAATTAACAAATTTAACAACGAGATGAATGTTTTGCTTAATGCAGAAATTGATGAGATTAGGAAGATTGATGAAAATGTTGCAATTGTTATTGAATCATTGCGGAATAATAAACACATCGTTAAGCCAGGATATGATGGAGTTTATGGGGAAATTTTAACCGAAGGGGGCAATAAAGGTAAAGAAAGTAAGGAAAAAGAAAAGAATAATAAAGGCAAGGAAAAAGAAAAAAGAGAAAAAGCAAAAGAAAAAAGCAAAAAAGAAAAAGAAAAAAGCAAAGGTAAAGAAAGGCAGAAAGGACTTGATGAATTTTTATAAATTCAGAAATTTTTAATATGCCAGAAAAGATATTTCGCACTTTGACATTTTTTGAACTTGCTCAATAAGTAGTGGTAAACTACCCTTATATTCACATAAAACAAGAGTGAATTACTGCCCAATATTGAGCAAATACAAAATAAGATTTTTTGGTATTTTTTAAAATTTTACGCTCACTTTGTTCCACTCACTTTGTTCGTGTCTTTTTGAAAGCTTTATGATTTCAAAAATCGTGTATTTTCAAAACTTTGCGTTTTGAAAATACGCTCACTTTGTTCGTGTCTTTTCAAATTCTCTACGAATTTGAAAATACGCTCACTTTGTTCGTGTCTTTTCAAATTCTCTACGAATTTGAAAATAACCTCACTCCGTTTGGAGATTTTAAAATCTTTGAGATTTTAAAATAAGTTCGCTTCGCTCTCATATTTTCAAAACTTTGCGTTTTGAAAATCGCAGGTAAATTTTGTCACCTCACTCCGTTTGGAGATTTTCAAAATTTCATTTTGAAAATGTCCTCTGAACAGTTACAAAAAAACAATTGCACATATTTGAATAATCAGATAAAACAGAATAACATAACCACTAACTTAAATCACAAGTTACGAAATAATTACCTAATTTATAAAGTTTTAAACTCAAAAAACATTAAAAAGATCCGGAAGGGAAAAAACAATGTAATATCTTGTTAGAGAGAAGTAGGAGAGAAAACTAAATTAAAATTTCCTAATAATATAGATATATATTTTACTACTCTCTCCCGTCCAACCCTTTTAATGACCTTGTCTACAACCATTCCTTTTACTTCATCTATTAAAAATTTCTCATCAGGATTTTTGTTTAATCCTTCAATAATATCTTTTATGTTCATCTTTGATTTGGATATTTTTTGTTATTTTAATAGTCATTTTCTTTTAACATTCATTTTTATTGGTTGGTGATTGACTCTTTACAACATTCTGTCACTTCCTTTCTCGGAACATAAACATCCTCAACCGCATAATTTTCAAACGAAACCGAATAAAATTTTTCAAATGTTTCCTTTATTTCATCGTTTGCTTCCCCTTTTGTCTTAACATAATAAGTCCTTCCAAAATGAGTTCCAGTAATTTCTCCGTCTTTAACAACAACCCTTCCATCTTTTATTACATACTTTGCGGAAGAAAAGGATTTTACAATATTATTTTCATCAAATTTATATATTGATATATCGGCATCTGCTCCTGTTCCAATATGTCCCTTATTCTTTAATCCCATGATTCTAGCAGTTGCTGCCCGTGTAATCGTTGCTATTTCCTGCAATGTATATTCTCTCTCAATATTTGCCAGTGTTGTTTTTTCTTTTGCTTTCGGGTTTATTTTATTCAGCATTTCATCTCGTTTCTTTTTGCTCATCAGCCATTCAACGACCATCGGATAATAATAAAAAAGACCTGCATTAGGATGATCTGTTGTCAGACATATTCTGAACGGATCTTTAACCAGCAGGAAAAGTTCCAGTCCGATTGCCCACTGAATTGCATTTACCGCAGTGTTTTCTTTAAATATATAAGGAACAATTCCGCTTCCAGTTTCCATTTCTACGTCAATATTTACCCATTTGTTCTGGTGCGAAAGTTTATAAACAGTATGCTGCCAGGGTCCATCAGCTGTCATTGTCGTTGCATTTCCGAAAATAACCTGACCGACATCAACAGTTACATTATTAGAAGAATTAATTTTATCTGAAATTTCACTAGCTCCTGATGCAAAGCTTCCCCAGTTTTCGCCAGCGTAAGAATTAAATTGAATATGCGTTATGTGAATTGGCTCACCTTTAACTGCATCAATTGTTTCCAATGTTGTTCTTAAATTTCCAGGAGAACCGAGATTATTGCAATGAACATGTATAGCATGAGGTAAATTTAATTCCTTCCTGACCTTTGCCAGGTTTTGTAAAATTTCCCTCGGGCTCACTCCATAATTTATAACGACATCATCAAGTCCTTTTACATTCTTTCCCCATTTCCAGTTCTCAACGCCTCCGGGATTTACGATTTTTATTGCATAGCCCTTTGTTGCGTTAAGCAGAAATCCAACATAATTCTTTAATCCGTCAAAATTGTTATTTTTGATATTATCCAGCACAAAATGATTGCTGCCCATTAAAATATAAGCACTTTTATCAATTATTGGAATATCGTTAAATTCTTCATGTGTATGTCGTGTCGATATCGGCGGACTTGCTGCTTCTGCAACAAAGGTATAACCAAGTTTGGCGTATCTGTATCCTGTAATAAATGTTGTCGGAACTGTGTAGCCAGTTCCGCTTCTTGATATCTTTGTTTTGCGGACAACATCTTTGCGATGGTCATCAGGACACATAACCCTTGCCTTTGTTACCTTTGCACCTGCAATATGAGAATGTATATCAACACCGCCAGGCATTACGATCATTCCTTTTGCGTCAATAATAATATCCTCATTATTGTTTCTCTCATTTGCCGGTTGTTCAACAATCTTTCCATTTTCAATGTAAATATCTATTGTTTCTCCATCTATTTTGTTTGCTGGATCATACATCATTCCATTTTTTATTATCAACATTTTAAAATAGGTAAAATTTTAAACTATTTTTCTTTTATCTTTTCAATCAGTCTTTCTAAAATTTCTCTGTCAGACAAAAACTCCGAACGGACAACCCTTTTCAGTCGCAGTGGGATTCCGTCCATTCTGTAAGCAGTTCCTTCTGCCTCTATCCCTGCTGTTGCACAGGGAATAACAACATCAGAAATCAAAGCTGTAAGAGAAAATTTTGGGTCAATTGTTATTACTGGAATCTCTGCCAGATGCCTTGCTGCCTCATTGGGAAGATGAGCAACAGGATCTGTTGCTATAATTAATGCAGCATCACACTCTTTTCTTGCCAGTATCTGCGTTGCAGAAAACTCTCCAGGATTGTATCTTGGATATTGTAATGAAAAATTTATTGAAAAAGGATAGCCGGATTGCCATCCCCATACATGTACCGCCCCAGCCACATTATAATGCCCAAGCATGGGATTAATAGAAAATTTTGTCCATTCATTTAATTCCTTGACAAGCGAGATGGCACCATCTGTGTTTAATTCCTTTCCAAACGACTGGGTCATCCCCATACCGTAAAACACAACGCCATATTTTGCACCCTTCATTTTGTTTATTAAATTTTCAATATCATCCTTATTTACACCCATCATTTCTTCAACATTGTCGGGAATTTTCTGGCCTTTGATTGCCGCCCTTATTATTGAAATTAATTCGTAGTCCTTTCCCTGAGAAATTTTTATAAATTTATCCGATTTTTTTGCGGTATGTGTTTCTCTGACATCTATCGTCACAATATACCTTTTGTTTCTGTCACTCCACATACCTGCTGTTGTTCCGGAATATCTGTTGAAGTGTCTCGGATGTGCTTCAATCGGATTGCATCCCCAGAATATAACCATGTCTGCTCTGTTTTTTACCTCTCCCAATGTTGCAGTTATTTGTCCTACGCTCTGCAATGCCATGATACTCGGACCATGACATACGGAAGGTAACTGGTCAATTGTTGCTCCGGTTAATTCTGCAAGTTCCAGTGCCTTACCCTGTGCCTCACATTCAGTTGTTGATAATCCGAATATTAAAGGGTATTTTGCATTTTTTAAAATTTCGCCTGTTTTTTCTATCGCTTCATCCATTGAAACATTAACAAAATTTTCATCTGTTTTTTCTTTCTTGAGCATCGGGCTTTGGACCGCGTTTACATGATGTTTTATAAATTTTGTAATGCAGATTCCGCAGCCATTCTTAACGGCTTTTATTTCATTATCTTCAACCTTTACAGTTATGTCATCGCACAAACATCCGCAAAACGGGCAGACAACATTTTTTATTTCCATCTTAAATTATTTTTCTTTTAATTTTTGTATAATTTCCTTTACATCTAAAATTTTTTCATCTGTCTTTGAAATCCGGACATCAATTCCTTTGAAATCAGGCATACCCGTACCATTTGTATTTCCTCCTATAATTATATTTGCCCAGGGCCCCATGGGGATAAGCAGATTTCCTTCGTCAATCACACCTTTACTGCATTTAACAACGACCTCTCCATAAGCTGTTTTTGCTTTTATTAACTCTCCTTCTTTCATGTCTGATTTTGCTATGTCTTTTTCATTGAGAAATCCGGTTGCACAAATGTTCTGATAAGTTTGGGAAATTTTGCTTTCTTCCATTGCCATGCCCTGTTTCAGGGTTCTTGCGGTTATAAGCTTCATTCTGATTTAGAATTTATTGAGTATTAAATTTGATTATTAGGTGCTCATCCCTTTAAATTGGGATAATTAATTTGTGAGATATTTTTTAAAAATCTGCTTAAAAATTATATTTTTAAGCAAATAAATTTTTTGAAATATCATTTAAAAATCCAAAAGATTTTTAAAGATTGAAAACTCATAGTTTTCAGTATTTTAAAATCTCGTAAATTTTTAAAGATTGAAAATCTCAAAGATTTTCAGTAAAATTAAATATTATAATATTTATAAATTTAATTTTAAAGGTTGTGTGCCATATGAAAGTAGGCCACTTATATTTTTGTAAATTATCAATTGAATTTTGAAGATTAAATAAAAATTTCAATAAATAATATTTTTGATTATAAAATTTATAACTTAAAATTTTTTGTTTTAAATTTATATTTGTATTTTAAATTTATTTATGAAAAATTTAATATAAAAGAGGTGGCTCATTAGTCTAAGTACAGCGGTAGCTTTTAAAAAAGCTCCATAAGATTTATATAGATGTAGCCACCACTTATACACAGATTATTACACAAGAATACGATCTACTTTGTAGGTAGGTTATTATAGCAGTCTAATTAAACCAATGGCCTACCTCTATTTGGCACTCAACCTTTTCAGATTCGTCATTAATTTTATCACATATTGAAGAATCGTTTTCAGATATCGCAATACTTAAATAACACCTGTCTTTTAGATTTTTATCTACAATTTTATGGTCACAAATTGAAATATCCTTTTTAGCGCTGGCGACCCCATAGTAACATATTTCTCTTTCAAATTTTGAACAATTAATCATCTTCTCACAAATTGAAAAATTTTTTTCAGATTCGGCAACACTGCCATAACAAATGTTCTTTATAGAACTGTCTTTAATTTTCTCACAAATTGAAAAATTTTTATTATGCAAATTTAAATAACATTTATCTCTTTCAAAATACAATGACATATTATCACAATTTGCAGAGGTATATTTTTTTGTTGATGTGTTTGTTACAGTAACGATAACATTTGGTTTATTCTCTTCCATATCTGTCGTTGTTAGATATTTCTCACTACATCCACTTAATGCTATAACAAAAAATATAATTATAATCAAATTAGTTCTCATTTCGTTGATGTGTTTCCTTTTTATTTAATTTATTGTTTGTATGGATATTAACAATTGTATTCTACATACCTTGTTACTACAATCAAACAACTGCTGATGTATTATTGCTCGTATCTTGCTTTTCATATAATTCTTCAAGTATTTTAGGTACGAATGCAGAATGCTCATTATTAGGGGCTGCTTCAACAGGCAAGTTATGCGCATAATATATAAATTGTTCTCCTGATTTAGATAATTCTTCAACGGTTGTGTGCCATATGAAAGTAGGCCACTTATATTTTTGTAAATTATCAATTGAATTTTGAAGATTAAATAAAAATTTCAATAAATAATATTTTTGATTATAAAATTTATAACTTAAAATTTTTTGTTTTAAATTTATATTTGTATTTTAAATTTATTTATGAAAAATTTAATATAAAAGAGGTGGCTCATTAGTATAAGTACAGCGGTAGCTTTTAAAAAAGCTCCATAAGATTTATATAGATGTAGCCACCACATATACACAGATTATTACACAAGAATACGATCTACTTTGTAGGTAGGTTATTATAGCAGTCTAATTAAACTAATGGCCTAAGTCTATTTGGCACTCAACCGTCGCTTATCACTGTTTTGGTGACTTTAACTATATGCCAACCTTTCAAGACCTTTACTACTTGTGCATACATACTTTTCTTGAAAAATTTGTTTATGGGTTCAATATATGCAGAAAAACCATCAGTT
>Ga0210039_1003081_pt1 | contig 13154 bp, 10 predicted proteins | sample CryGeyCG2114_250_3_FD_185460 | JGI IMG/M metagenome (GOLD analysis project Ga0210039, IMG submission 185460) | Groundwater microbial communities from aquifer - Crystal Geyser CG17_big_fil_post_rev_8/21/14_2.50 (SPAdes) (version 2) | ecosystem: Environmental > Aquatic > Deep subsurface >...
GCATCCTGAACATTGGCGATAGCTTCTTCTCTCGTTTTCCCTTGAGATATGCACCCTGGCAGCGATGGACATTCTGCAACAAAAAAACTATCTTCATCCTGCTCAATCAAAACCCTATATTTCATTGTCTCCTCCTTTCTATAGAATTATATCAATACTCAACTGTTTCCTCAATCTCTCATTTATCTCACAAAAATCAGATTCAGCAGTTAAAAAAGAAGTATCGTGCTGATATTTAAAATCCTGCCGCTGCTATGCGGGCCACGCTAATGACCTTTGAGGGCAGCACTCCTATAATCAGGACTGCAATTACTGTTATTGCAAGCGCAAGGGCTATCCCCGGAGAGGCGGAAAGCTGAACTTCAGCTTTAGGTTCTTTCATGTACATATACATTACAATCCTCAGATAAAAATACGCTGATATTGCGCTGAATATAACCGCTGTCACGGCAAGCCACACATATCCGGCGCTTACTGCGCTCATAAAAAGATAAAACTTACCCATAAACCCTGCTGTGGGCGGAATCCCTGTGAGAGAAAACATAAATACAAGCATCAGCGCAGCAGCCAGCGGGTGCGTCTTTGCGAGCCCCTCATAATCAGAGATATTATCTCCCTTGAACCCCTCCGACCTGAGCATAATCACAACTGCAAATGCGCCTATGTTCATAAATGCATAAATAAGCATATAATTCAGAACACTTGCCATGCCCTCTGATGTCCCTGCAATTATTCCAAGAAGCATATATCCTGCATGCGCTATTGAAGAATACGCAAGCATTCTTTTTATGTTTGTCTGTGAAATTGCAACTATGTTTCCAACAGCCATGGTGAGCGCCGCTATCGGAATAAGAATGCCTGTCCATTCAATTCTTGCCGCGCCGAACGCTGTCAGGAAAACCCTTCCAAGCACTGCAAAACCTGCCGCCTTGGGCCCTACTGACATAAATGCAGTAACGGAAGTAGGCGCGCCCTCATAAACATCAGGCGCCCACATGTGGAAAGGAACAGCAGCTATCTTGAATGAGAACGCCGCTGCAAACATGACGATGCTTAAAAGCAATGGTGAATGGGTGAATGGGTGAATAGGTGAAGATGTTGATATTTTCGATTCACCGATTAACCGATTCACCTCTTCACCGATTTTGTATATATCTGTTGTGCCTGTAAGCCCGTATATCATTGATATGCCGTAAAGCAGGAATGCAGAGGCGAATGAGCCGAGGAGAAAATACTTTATTGCAGCCTCGTTAGACTTTATGTCATGCCTCAGGAACCCGGCAAGCACATAAGCGCTCAACGCCATAAGCTCAAGACCGAGATAGAGGACTATTAAATCACCTGCCGACGCCATAAGCATCATGCCGAGAGTGGAGAACAGTATAAGGCTGTAATATTCTCCGAAATTCACTTTTTCAATTGCAATGTATTTCACCGATATCAGGACCGTGAGAATGACATTCAGCATAAAGATAAGTTTAAAGAACAGGCTGTAGTTATCCGCTATAAACATTCCTTTAAATGTAATTCCCGCAGAGCCGGCAAGCAAATATGTAACTATTGCAGCGCTCGCTATGCTCAGGAATGCAATTGTCTCTTTTCTTTTAATTACAAGGTCTGCCAGCAGGATGAGGAGGGCCAGGCACGTCATCACGATTTCAGGCATCACAGGCCCAAGGTCAGGCATTACAAACGGCATCAAAATCCTCCTTCACAATTTGTCATTCCGACGCCGATTCTTCGGCAGAGGAATCTCGTTTTTTGAGATTGCTGCGCCCCGACTTGTCGGGACTCGCAATGACAACTCATTTAATAATCTCCAGAATATTTTTTGCAATGCTCGCTTCATGCGCGCCTCCCGAATTTACCCTCTCAAGCAGATGTTTTACAGACTCATGCATGAAACCGAGAAATACATTCGGATAAACTCCAATCCAGAATATAAGTATAATCATCGGCAGGAGTGTGATTATTTCCCTTAAATTAATATCCGCAAGCCCCGCAACCTTTGGTTTTGTCTCCATGAAAAATACCCTTTGATAAAGCCAGAGCATATAACCAGCGCCTATGATTACACCTGTCGCCGCAAGCACGCCTGCCCACTGATTCGCTCTGAACCCTCCGAGAATAATCAGGAACTCTCCGATAAATCCGTTTGTCGCAGGAAGGCCTATCGAGGCAAGCGTAAACACCATAAACATGGCTGCATACACAGGCATTACAGAAGCGACTCCTCCGTAATCAGAAATCTGTCTTGTATGAGTTCTGTCATAAATCATTCCAACGCTTAAAAATAACGCTCCTGTAACTATGCCGTGATTTATCATCTGAAGGATGCCGCCCTCCATGCCCTGCAAATTCAGGGCAAAGATTCCAAGAGTCACAAAACCCATGTGGCTCACAGAGCTGTATGCAATTAATCTCTTTAAATCCGTTTGCGCAAGACATATCACTGCTCCGTAGATTATCGCTATAACAGAAAGCGCAAGCATCACAGGCGTCATGGCCCTTGACGCCTCAGGGAATAAAGGCAGTGAGAATCTGATAAAACCGTAAGCGCCCATCTTGATAAGCACAGCGGCCAGGATAACGCTGCCTGCTGTAGGAGCCTCTGTATGCGCATCAGGGAGCCAGGTATGCAGCGGGAACATAGGAACCTTAACTGCAAAGGCCGCAAAGAAGGCCCAAAAGAGCCAGAGCTGTAATGGATACGGATATGTTTTTGCCGTGAGTTCAAGAATGTCAAGGGTCCTGCCGGACTGATAATAAAGTACGATTATTCCGACAAGCATCAGCACGCTTCCAGCAAGCGTATAGAGAAAAAATTTCACTGCTGCATAAATCCTGTTTGACCCGCCCCACACGCCTATCAAGAGATACATCGGAATAAGCATTGCCTCCCAGAAGAGATAGAAGAGCATAAAATCCAGAGCGCAGAAAACGCCGAGCATTGCGCCTTCCATTATCAGGATGGAGATATAAAATTCCTTTACCTTTGCTTTTATGGAATTCCATGAGATAAGAACGCAGAGTATTGTAATAAGGGTTGAGAGAAGGACAAACAGAATGCTGATGCCGTCAATACCGAGACTGTAATTAATATTCAACGAAGGAATCCATGAATGTTTTTCTGTAAACTGCATAAGATGCGTGGACTTATTGAACTCCGTGAACAATGGGATTGAAATAATAAACGCCGCGGTGCTCACAATAAGGCTAATCCATTTTATAAGGCTCTCATTAGACCTGCTTATAAGGAGCAAAAGCGCTGCGCCTGCAACCGGCAGGAATATCAATGCGCTCAATATCGGAAAATTTAAATCATTCATTATTGCCTGTTCCATATTTTATCTCAAAAGCATTACTGCCATTATAATTAACACGCCCAGCGCCATTATCGCTGCATAGCGCTGCACCAAACCTGTCTGGACTTTTCTTAGAATCCTGCTGAACTCTCCGAGCCCTTTTGGAACGCCATTAACAACAGCCTCAATAATCCTGGCGTCAGTAATGCCGATGAGTATATTCTTGGCTGTCCAGATTGCCGGCCTCACGATTATAAAACTGTAAAGTTCATCCACATAGTATTTATTCCAGAGCGTTTTATATACAGTATTGAATTTCTGAGCAAGCCTGACAGGAATATCAGTCTTTACAAGATAGAATAATGCTGCAAGCCCTATCCCTGAAAAACCTGCGATTGTTGATATCGCCATCACCATCCATTCCTCTGTATGTGTAGCGTTTGCTTCAGAATGCCCGAGCACAGGTTTTAAAAATTCCATGAAATGCGCGCCTCCTCCAAGCAGATGAGGAATCCCAACCCATCCTGATGCAACAGCGCCGATGCAGAGAAGAATAAGCGGTACGGTCATAGTTTTCGGTGATTCGTGGAGATGGTGCTCCTGCTCATGCGTTCCTCGGAATTTGCCGTGGAATGTGAGGAATATAAGCCTGAATGAATAGAAAGCCGTAAGGAATGCAACCAGAGCGCCGATAACCCACACAAATTTTCCTACGGGACTCTGCCCTGAATACGCCAGCCAGAGTATCTCATCCTTGCTGAAGAATCCTGCAAAGCCGGGCATGCCTGCAATGCTCAAGGATGCAAAGAGCATGGTCCAGTATGTAATTGGCATGTATTTCTTAAGGCCGCCCATCTTCTGAATGTCCAACTCTCCTGACATTGCATGCATTACGCTTCCTGCGCAGAGGAAGAGGAGGGCTTTAAAGAATGAATGTGTGTAAAGATGGAATACCCCTGCGCCGTAAGCGCCTACGCCTGCCGCAAGAAACATATACCCGAGCTGGCTGATGGTTGAATACGCAATAATCCTTTTTATATCTTTCTGGACCAGGGCGATGGTAGCGGCAAATAGCGCTGTTATAGCCCCTGTTAATGCAACTACTGTCAGAGCTGTTTCAGAAAGGCTGAATATCGGACTGCACCTGGCCACGAGAAAGACGCCTGCGGTAACCATTGTTGCCGCGTGTATAAGCGCGCTGACAGGCGTGGGTCCCTCCATTGCATCCGGAAGCCAGACATGAAGCGGCATCTGCGCTGACTTTCCTATGGAGCCGCAGAAGAGAAGAAGCGCAATTAATGTCATAAGATGCACGTCATATCCAAGAAAATTAACCGTTTGCGCCGCAAAGTTCTTTGCCTGTGAAAAGACAGGCGCATAATAGGCGGTTCCGAATGTGAGGAATATCATTATTATCCCAAGTCCGAAGCCGAAATCTCCAAACCTGTTCACTATAAAAGCCTTCTTGCCGGCGTCAGAGGCTGATTTCTTGTCAAAATAATATCCTATGAGGAAATACGAACATAAGCCGACGCCCTCCCACCCAAAATACAACTGAAGAAAGTTGTTAGCCATAACAAGCATGAGCATACAGAAAGTAAAAAGGCTGAGATATGCAAAAAAGCGGTAGTAGCCCTTGTCTCCGCGCATGTAACCAATAGAATATATATGTATGAGGGCGCTGCAGGTTGTTACAACAATCAGCATGACTACGGTAAGCTGGTCAATAAGAAAACCCACCGATGCCTTGAACTCGCCGGAAACAATCCATGAGTAGAGGTCTTCATTTATAATCTTGCCTGACAGGACGTCAAGCAGTGTTATTACAGTCACAATCCAAGAACCGGCAACTGCAAGGATTGACACCCAGTGGCTGTTCTCCTTCAGATACTTCCTGCCGAAGAGGATATTGATAATGAACGCCGTTAAAGGCAGCAATGGTATTAAAAGATAGTTGTTCATGGCTTGCTCCGCAAGAATTGAAAATTCAAAATTGAAAATTCAAAATTCTTGAATATCGAATATTGAATATTGAATCTTCTTTTCATCCCTTCATCTCATCCATCTCATCAACATGAACAGTGTCCTTGTTCCTAAAAAGAGCAATGATTATCGCAAACCCTATCGCGGCCTCTGCCGCCGCAACAGTGATTATAAAAATCACAAGAATCTGCCCTCTCATATCCTGCAGGTAATGGCTGAAGGCTACAAGGCTGATATTCACTGCATTCAGCATAAGCTCTACTGACATGAATATTATTATGATATTCCTCCTTGTAAGGAACCCGAAGACTCCTATCATAAAGACCGCTGCGCTCAGTATCAAATACCAGTTTAAAGGAACCATAGCTTGCTCCGCAAGAATTCAAAATTCTCGAATATTGAATATTGAATATTGAATCTTCTTTTCATTAGTTCCCCTTCTTTCTCTTTGCAAGGACTATTGCGCCTATAATCGCAACAAGCAGCACCAGGGAAGCTATTTCAAAAGGGAAAAGGTAATCAGTGTATAACAGAGTTCCAAGCGCCTTTGTATGAGTCTCCTGTTTTATAAATTCAATGGAATATTTTCCGGCAGGCCCCGGCACAAAAGACTTTACCACACTCAAAATAATCACAAGCAATGCCGCAGCTATAAAAAGCCCGGCGGGCCATGAGCCTATAAATTTTTTCACTTTAAGTTCTTCCCTTAAATTCAGGAGAAGCACAACAAAAAGAAAAAGCACAAGTATCGCTCCTGCATAGACTATAACCTGTATCGCTGCAATAAATTCAGCGTTCAGGAAAAGATAAAGCCCTGCGATATGGAAGAAAAGCAAAAGCATCCACATAATACTATGCACCGGGTTGCTCCTCGTAACAACGAGCAAAGAAAAAATTACTATCGCAGAAGCGTAATATCCAAAAAATAATTCAGGCAGCATGCTTGCTCCGCAAGAATTCAAAATTTAAAGTTGAAAATTCAAAATAAATGAATTCCGCAATCTTGAATCTTAAATCTTGAATCTTAAATTTATTTTTCACCCTTAACCCCCTTGAATACTGCCTGTCCCTCATAACCTGTGAAGTCCTCTGTCTTAGGCCTCCAGAAATCTCTGAAATATCTCCTCCCTTTTTCCCCTGTAAAATATTTATCCCAGTTGGAGAGAAGTTTTTCTTTTGTCATGTAAAACGGCTCTCTTGAATAATCAGAATATTCGTAATGCTCGCTCAATGTGATTGCTCCGAAAGGGCAGGCCTCAACACAGAACCCGCAGTAAATGCACCTGAGAACCTCTATCTCATACCTGTCCACAACCTTTGTATGGTCTTCGCCCTCCGATGTGTAGATGTATATGCACTTTGAAGGGCAGTAAGCTCCGCAGAGACCGCAGCCGACGCACTTCATCCTGCCATTTTCATCTTTGGCAAGGGCATGAAGCCCCCTGAAGCCGGGCTTCACAGGCCTTTTAACCTTGGGATAGCGCCGCGTTACAGCAGGCGTGAACATGCTTCTGAGGGTCAACGCAAGGCCCTTCAAAATCTCTACAAAGAATATCGCCTTTATAATTTCTTTAACTGTCATAGAACTCCCATAATCCTCAGCGTTCCTGTTAACACTATATTGAACAGGGCTAACGGTATTAATACTTTCCATCCTATAGCCATAAGCTGGTCATACCTGTATCTTGGCAGTGTCGCCCTGACCCAGTAATAAAAGAACATGAAGGAATAAACTTTTATAAGAAACCACACAATGCCCGGCACATTCAGCAAAAATGGCGCTGCATCTGTAATAAACTTGGGGATTGTCCATCCTCCTAAAAAGCACAAGGCCGCTATGGAAGACATTATCAGCATCGCCGTGTATTCGCCGAGAAAAAACAGCGCGAACCTGAATCCGCTGTATTCTGTAAAATATCCTGCAACAAGCTCGCTTTCAGCCTCCGGCAGGTCAAAGGGCAGCCTGTTTGTCTCGGCAAACGCAGCCGTAATAAATACAAAAAAACCTAAGAACTGAGGAATGGCAAACATCCCTGTGGGATATTGATGCTGCGCCCTGACAATCTCAGAGAGGTTCAGAGAACCTGCCATCATCATAACACCCACAAGGCTCAGGCCCATCGCAATCTCATAGCTTATAACCTGAGATGCTGACCTCAGTCCGCCGAGGAATGAATACTTTGAGTTTGACGCCCACCCTGCTAATATAATTCCATAAGCCCCGAGAGAAGACATTGCAAAAAGAAAAAGCAGGCCTATATTTATATCAGCTATCACAAAACGGTCAAAAAACGGAAGCACAGATAATGACGTGAGAGCTGAAACCATGAATATGACAGGAGCAAGATAGAACAACGGCTTGTCTGCATTCGCAGGTATAATGTCTTCCTTGAAAAAGAGTTTCACTCCGTCAGCAATCGGCTGTAAAAACCCATGCCAACCTACTTCAATGGGGCCAAGCCTTACCTGCATGTGGCCTATTACTTTGCGCTCCCAGTAAGTTGCATAAGCTACATGAAGAAGAGCTATGCCAAGGACCACGGCAATCTTCAAAAATATTATCCCTATCTTCATCAGGAGGGTAAGGTTGTCTGTTGCGGTTATTGCCTCAAAAATCCCGCTCATGCCTTCACCTTCTCTATAACAACCTCATTATTGTCTATGCAGGGAGCGCCTGTCACAGGGTCTATAGAATATCCCATTAAACTGAAAGCGCCTTTGTCTTCAAAGTTATTTGTAAGCATTATATATGAACTGTCAATCTCTTTATCAATGACTGCGGGAAGCTGCAAAGAGCCTGTTTTCGTTGATACCCTTACAATATCGTCATTCTCTATGGATAGCGATTTTGCAGTATCAAGACTGATTCTTACTACCGCCTCAGGATATATCTTCATCAAAGCAGGGGCTTTTCTGCTGAGCGTCCCTGAATGGAATAGCGGCCTTTCAAGACGCAGGTACAATTTGCTGTCAGCGCTGATTTTGGAGCCCTTGTGTATCTTAATCTTTCCGGGAATCCTGCCTTCCTGTACGCTTTTATATGGATATAATGCCTCTCCTCTTTCTACCTCCTTATATGCCATCCCCTTATAGAGCGGAGACGCCAGGCACATCTCATTGAATATTTCTTCTGCATTCAGATAACTAAACTTCACTCCCATATTCCTGGAGATTTCAGTGATAATCCTCCAGTCCTCCATGCCGTCTCTGTCAACCGCCTTTTTTACTCTCTGGATTCTTCTTTCCATATTCGTGAAGGTCCCGTCCTTCTCAGCCCAGCTAAGCGCAGGCAGCACAACATCAGCAAGCCTGCCTGTTTCCGTGAGGAATATATCCTGAACAACAAGGAACTCAATATTTTTAAGCGCTGCTTCCACAGCCTTAGAATCAGGAAGATTAAAAACAGGGTTTTCGCCCATTACATACATTGCTTTCAGAGAGTCGTTTCTCGCAGAATCTATCATCTCAAAGATGGTAAGCCCTTTCTTTTCAGGAATTGCCGTCTTCCACGCCTCCTCAATTTTCTTTCTTGACTCCTGATGTGAAACAGGCAGGTATCCGGGCAGCATATCCGGGGTGCATCCCATGTCAAGAAGGCCCTGTTCATTGGCACGTTCGGAAAGCAGATAAATCTTTGCATTGATAAGATGCTTTATTGCTGACAGGAGCATCAGCTTATAGCTTCCGCCGCTGCTCTGCACTGTTTCTTTCCCTATAACAACAGCAGGCGACAAAGAAGCTGAAAGCATATCTATAAACTCGCTGAAATCCTTTGCCGAGACATTGCATGTATCTTCAATGTCCTTAACCGAAGTATTTATGTCATCTATCATTACCTCAAGCGAAGCGACTGACTCTGAGGATTTTTTGCCTGCCTTCAGAGCAGTTACGATTCCTTCAAACAGAACTGCATCAGTATAAGGCTTTGGATTCAGCGCCTTAGGGTTGAAAAACTTGAGCCCTTTAACATTGCCGATAGTGAGCGCTTTCCCGCCTTTTCTTGAGGATGCCCTTATCTGAAGCCCGAGTATAGGGTTTACTGCTGTCGGGTCTCCTCCAACCACCAGAATCAGGTCTGACTTTGAAAGAGACGGTATCAGATTCGCTGTTGCGCCCTGACCGAAAATATTTTCTATGAAACTCTGTGCGCCTGCAAAGCCTGTCCTCGCAGAGCTGTCAATATTATTTGTTCCGAGAGCAACCCTCATAAATTTCTGGAATATATAATTGTCCTCATTGGTGCATCTCGGCGATGCAATCCCCGCGATAGATGAACTGCCGTTCTTTTCCTTTATCTCTTTAAGTTTGCCTGCAACAAGACTTATTGCCTCTTCCCATGTAGCCTCTCGGAAGATTTCGGATTTCGGATTGCGGAATTCGGAATCCGAAATATTTTTTGGCGCTATTCTTATAAGAGGTGTTGTCAGCCTTTCTTTGCTGCTGACAAATTCATATCCGAATCTTCCGCGTGCGCATAAAAGCCCGTTATTCACAGGAGCCCCGATTTTAGATATTACTCTCTTTATTCCGTCGTTCCTTACCTGCAGGACAAGAGTGCATCCCACGCCGCAGTAGGGACATATCGTCTCTGTCTTGCCTGTCATCTGCCACGGCCTGTAGCTGTGCCTGTGAAGCCTTGACATAATTGCTCCGACAGGGCATACAGAGATGCAGTTCCCGCAGTATTCGCAGTCATATTTGCCGCCCGAGAAAGGCTCTATGCGAGAATGTCCTCCCCTGTTTATAACGTCAATCGCCGAGGCGCCCTGAACTCCCTCGCACATCCTGACGCATCTGGTGCACATAATACACCTTTCCATATTGCGGACAATAAGAGGGTCGGCAAAATTCTCCGCAGCTTTCCTTTTTACCTCTTTGAATCTCCCTGATGCAGCGCCGTATTTTTCCACCAGGTCCTGCAATTCGCACTCGCCTGCCTTATCGCACACAGGGCAGTCAAGAGGATGGTTAATAAGCAGCAATTCAAGTATCCCTCTTCTAACATTGGCTGTCTGCTCTGTCTCGGTCCTGACAACCATCCCGTTAGCAGCCATAAGAGTACAGGCTGTCTGAAGTCTTGGTATCTTTTCTACTTCAACCAGACATAACCTGCAGCCGCCGTATCTTCCAAGCTGTTCGTGCCAGCAGAGAGTAGGTATCTTTATGCCTGCGGACCTTGCAGCCTCAAGCACAGTGACGGGCTTCTCCAATTTAATCTCTTTGCCGTTAATTTTTATTGTTATCATAATTTGCTCGTAATCCGTAATGCGTAATCCATAATCTGTAATTGGCTTTCACTCATTACGCATCACGCATCACGCATTTCGCTCTTTTTATATGTTCCTCAAACTCATTTCTGAAATGTTTTATGAAGTTCTGGACAACAGACGCCGCTCCGTCTCCCAGCGGGCAAAAGGTCTTACCCAGCATATTTCCTGAAACAGAAAGCAGAAGTTCTATGTCTCCTTCCGCGCCTGCGCCGTTTTCTATCCTTTCAAGAATCTTTCTCAGCCATCCTGTCCCTTCACGGCATGGCGTGCACTTTCCACATGATTCATGCTCAAGGAATTTCAGCGCCCTATGACATACTTTAACGAGACACACTGTTTCGTCCATCACAATCACGGCGCCTGAGCCGAGCATGCTTCCGTGTTTCGGCATATTTACAAAATCCATAGGACAGTCTATCTTATCCGCAGGAAGCACCGGGGTCGTAATCCCGCCCGGGCACACAGCCTTGAGGTTCTTTCCTTCCTTAATTCCTCCGCAGTGCTTATAGATTATATCGCGCAGGAGGGTCCCCATAGGCAGTTCATAAACACCGGGTTTTTCAACATGACCGCTCACACAATAGAGTTTCGGCCCCGGGCAATCGGGACTCCCTATCTTTGAATAAGCCCCGCCTCCAATCTCCACAATATAGGGAATATTAGAAAGGGTCTCAACATTATTGATAACAGTTGGTTTTGCAAATGCGCCTACATTAACAGGGAAGGGAGGCTTAATCCTCGGCTGCCCCTTGTCTCCCTCCAGAGACTCTATTAAAGCTGTTTCCTCACCGCATATATATGCGCCTGCGCCGCGATGAACAGCGAGCTGAAACTTTATGCCTTTCCCTAAAATATTATCGCCGAGAAGATTGTTTTCGTATGCCTGAGCGATGGCCCTGTTCAGGATATGATATGCGCCCGGATACTCGCCTCTCAGGTATATGTATCCGTACTCTGCTCCGATTGCATAGCCTGATATGACCATGCCTTCTATCAGGAGATGGGGATTCTTCTCAAGTATAAGCCTGTCCTTAAATGTTCCCGGTTCTCCTTCATCTGCATTGCAAAGGAGATATTTCGGAAATTTCGCGTCAGCGCAGGCAAAGGACCACTTCATCGCAACAGGAAATCCTGCTCCGCCCCTTCCCCTCAGTCCTGCTTTTTTAACTATCTCTGTTATTTCCTGCGGCTTGTTCTCAAACGCCTTCGGAATGCTCCTGTATCCGCCAATTTTTTTATACTCGTTAATATCGGCTGAATTCGGGTTCTCTATGTTTTTTAATAAAATCTTTTCCATTGTCTTATATGCCCTTCAAAATAATGCAGGATATGGCGTTTGAGCGGATTCTTTTGCCGATAGTCCGACAACTCCCTGAGTCCCCCTTAACAAAGGGGGATTAAGGGGGTTGTGAGGCAAAGCCCTCGGAGTCCCGAGCAGCTCGGGGCGAGAATGAGCGAAAATGTTATATCCTGCATTTACATTCATAACTATTTGTATCTCTCCAGTATCTCCCCTATATACTTTTCTGTCAGGTTCTCATAAAAATCGTCATTCACAAGCATTGCCGGCGCTGTGCCGCATGCGCCTATGCATTCCATAATAACAAGCGAAAACCTTTTGTCCGGCGTTGTCCCTCCGGGCTCAAGCCCGTATTTATTCTTAAGGAAATCTGCCAGCTTCTCTGCGCCGAGTATCATGCATGAGACATTTGTGCATAGCTGTACAATGTGCCGTCCCATAGGCTTATGCTTATACATTGTATAAAACGTCCCCACTCCTCTCGCAATCGCCTTTGGAATACCGAGAGCATCTGAAACAGCTTCATACGCATCAGCTCCGAGATAGCCGAATTCTCTCTGCGCAATATACAGAGCAGGCAAAAGCGCAGCGCTCGCATTAGGGTATTTCTGCCTTATCTCTTCTAATTCCTTTATCGCTGTTTTGCTCAACATAGTTTTATAGGTTTTAGGTTCTAGGTTTCAGGTATCAGGCTAACACCTAATACCTAAGACCCAACACCTGTTTTATCTATCGCATTCTCCCAGGACTATATCAATACTCCCTATGTTTGCAATAACGTCTGCAACCAATCCGCCCTCGCATAATTTCGGCAGGACTGATGCGTGGACAAAAGAGGGCGCTCTCACTCTCATCCTGTATGGCTTGCCGGAGCCGTCGCTTACAAGGTAAAATCCGAGTTCCCCTTTGGGAACCTCCGTAGCAGAATATATCTCTCCTTCGGGAACAACCGGGCCTTTTGTTATCAGAATAAATTGATGTATGAGATGTTCCATGTCTTTTAATACCATATCTTTAGGAGGCAGGGTAAATTTGGGGGCATCCGCCATTACGGGTCCTAACGGCAGTTTTTCAATACACTGTTTAATTATCCTGTTTGCCTGTCTCAGCTCACCCATCCTGACAAGATACCTGTCATAACAATCTCCGTTTTTTCCCAATGGGATATCAAATTCAACCCTGTCATAGGCATCGTAAGGAGTATGTTTTCTTACGTCATAGTTCACGCCGGAGCCCCTCAGCATGCCGCCTGTAAGCCCCCAGTTGACAGCCTCTTCAGCAGAAATAACTCCTATG
>Ga0210039_1003083_pt1 | contig 13150 bp, 14 predicted proteins | sample CryGeyCG2114_250_3_FD_185460 | JGI IMG/M metagenome (GOLD analysis project Ga0210039, IMG submission 185460) | Groundwater microbial communities from aquifer - Crystal Geyser CG17_big_fil_post_rev_8/21/14_2.50 (SPAdes) (version 2) | ecosystem: Environmental > Aquatic > Deep subsurface >...
TACAACAGGAACTGGCGCTGCATGCAAAGGCGCTGGCGGCGGATTGAGCCTGGCTTTTAACTTCAATAGGGTGCGGACACCGTGCGAGGGAATGGCGATTTATCAAGCGCCTGCCAGATAGTGGACGGCGATGCCCGCAAACACCGCCGCCCCGAACCAGCTGTTGTGCAGGAAGGCAGCGAAGCATTTTTCGCGGCTTCGGTCCTTGATGAGTCGGTAGTGATACAGCGCAATACCTGCCGCAACAATCAACCCTGCAAAGTAGATCGCACCCAACCCAACCATCAGCCCCGCCAGCGCCAGCAACAGCAGGGTGATGACATAGCAAGTCATCACCGCGATCACATCGTATTTTCCAAAGAGCAGCGCCGCAGAGTGGATGCCAAGGTGGATGTCATCGTCGCGGTCCACCATGGCGTATTCGGTGTCGTACGCAATCGCCCAGAACACGTTGGCGAGCAGCAGCACCCAGGCCACCGGCGGCACGTGGCCGAGCGTGGCGGCGAAGGCCATCGGGATGCCGAAGCCGAAGGCGATGCCGAGATAGGCTTGCGGGATGGCGAGGAAGCGTTTGGTGAACGGATAGCTCGCGGCGAGGAACAATGCGGGAAAGGCCAGCAGCCAGGTGAGCGGGTTCAGCGGCAGGATCAGCAGGAAGGCGAGCAGCGCCAGCACGACGGCGACCCACAGCGCTTCGCGTTCGCTGATCTTGCCGCTGGTGAGCGGCCTGTCCTTGGTGCGCTTCACATGCTTGTCGATATGGCGGTCGGCATAGTCGTTGATGGCGCAACCGGCGGAACGCATCAATACCGTGCCGAGGGTGAAGATGACAAGGATGAGCCACGCGGGATGACCCTTGCCGGCGATCCACACCGCCCACAGCGTCGGCCACAGCAACAGCAAAATACCGATGGGGCGGTGCAGGCGGGTGAGCTGGATGTAGAGGGGGAGGCGTTCGATCAGGTTCATGCTGCCATTTTACCTGCGCCGGAATGACGGGGGTTATTTGAGTTGCAGGATTTCAGGCAGGAACACTTCCGTCACCAGCAGCGGCGCACCGTGCAGAGTGAACAGGGAGCGGCGTGCCCAGAGTGGGGACGGTGCATCTTGCAGGTCGGGTTTTAACCCGACAGGCTCCCGATAGACCTGTCGGGTTAAAACCCGACCTACATGGAGCGGATGATGCGCGCGCAGTGCTTTGAAGTGCAGGGGCTGGCGGATGACCAAGGGATGGGTGAACAACAGACTGCCGAGTGAGCGGTTGCCGAGTCCGCGCATCGCCTGCCATGCGCCGCGCAGATGTTCGCTGGCGCAGGTGCTGTGGGCGAACACCACGGGTTGGCCGTCGGCATACAGGAACACTTCACGCGACCAGGCCAGGCGCTGCGGGGCGATGCCGAGCAGTGCGGCTTCGTCATAAGCGACTCGGGCGAGCCCGCTGCGCACGGGTTTTACGGCAAACTGGCCACAGCGTTGCTGGATGCGCCGGGTGAGGGAGCCCTGGTCGTGCAGCCACGGGCGCAACGCGGCAGGACAGCCGGCTGCGGTGCCGTACCAGAATGAATCAGACTTGCAGGAAGTCATGCTTGTTCGCCATCCATCGTTGTAAGTGCGCGCGCGCCACGTCGGGTGCGTCGCGTAGCAGTTCGTCGGCGCTGAGTCTTGCCTGCTCCAGCAGGTCTTCGTCTTCGGTCAGGTCGGCGAAGCGCAGCATCGCCACGCCGCTTTGCCGTGCCCCCAGCAATTCGCCGGGGCCGCGCAATTGTAAGTCCTGTTGCGCGATGACGAAGCCGTCCGTGTTTTCGTAGATGACTTTCAGGCGTTCGCGCGCCAGTTCGGAAAGGGGCTGCATGAACAGCAACACGCACAGGCTCTCTGCCGCGCCGCGCCCGACGCGACCGCGCAGCTGATGCAGTTGTGCCAGCCCCATGCGCTCGGCGTGGTCGATCACCATCAGGCTGGCGTTGGGCACGTCCACGCCGACTTCGATCACCGTGGTGGCGACCAGCAGATGCAGCTCGCCCGCTTTGAACGCGGCCATCACGGCGGCTTTTTCCGCGGGCGGTAAACGACCATGCGCCAGGCCGATCTTTAACTCCGGCAGGGACTCGCTCAGTTGCTGATACGTCTCGATGGCGTTCTGCAATTCGACTTCCATTGCATCCGATTCTTCGATCAGGGGGCACACCCAATAGGCTTGCCGCCCGGCAAGGCAGGCGCTGCGCACGCGCTCGAACACTTCACCGCGCCGCGCATCGCTCACCAGTTTGGTGACGACGGGCGTGCGTCCCGGCGGCAGTTCGTCGATCACCGACACATCGAGATCGGCGTAGTAACTCATCGCCAGTGTGCGCGGAATGGGGGTGGCGCTCATCATGAGCTGATGGGGTTCGGTTGTTTGCAGGTCGGGTTTCAAACCGAGGTTATCCTGTCGGGTTAAAACCCGACCTGCATTCTCTTTGCCTTTATTCCGCAACGCCAGCCGCTGTTGCACGCCGAACTTGTGCTGCTCATCCACGATGACGAGGCCGAGCTTATTAAACTCGACCGCAGCCTGGAACAGCGCATGGGTGCCGATGGCGAGCGGCGTTGCGCCGGAGGCGATGCGTTCCGCGGCGGCGGTTTTTTCCTTTTTCTTCAGGCTGCCGGTCAGCCACACCGGTTCGATCCCGAGCGGAACCAGCCACTCGCGCAATTTCAGATAATGCTGCTCGGAGAGAATCTCGGTCGGCGCCATGAAGGCGACCTGGTAGCCGTTCTCGATGGCTTGTAGCGCGGCGAGCGCGGCGACGATGGTCTTGCCGCTGCCCACGTCGCCCAGCAGCAGGCGCTGCATTGGGTGGGCCTGGGCGAGGTCGTGCGCGATCTCCTGCCATACCTTTTGTTGTGCGCCGGTGAGTTTGAATGGCAACTTTCCGAGCAATGCCTCGGTCAATTTGCGCTGCGGGGGCAGGGCCGGCGCGAAGTGTTTGCTGCGCTCGCGGTGATGCACGCGCATCGACAATTGCTGCGCCAGCAGCTCGTCGAACTTGATGCGCCGCCAGGCGGCGTGGCTGCGCGCTTCCAGTGTGGTTGCCGAGATGTCCGGCGGCGGGTTGTGCAGTAGGCGCAGACTTTCGCCAAAGTCGGCGAGCTGCAATCTTTTCAGCAGCGGCGCGGGCAGGGTATCGGTGAGTGGAAGCGTTTCCAGCGCGTTGGCGATGAGTTTGCTCAGGATGGGCTGCGACAATCCGGCGGTGGTCGGGTAGATGGGCGTCAGGCTTTGTTGCAAGGGCGTGTCGTCGTCCACCGCGCGGTATTTCGGGTGCACCATCTCTGGCCCGAAAAAGCCCATGCGCACTTCCCCGATGGCGCGAATCTGCTTGCCGACGGAGAGTTGTTTTTGCTGGCTGGGATAGAAGTTGAGAAAGCGCAGCGTGAGTTCTTCATCGCCTTCGCGCAGACGGCAGACCAGCGTGCGGCGCGGGCGGAACATCACCTCGCAATGGGTGATGACGCCCTGCACCTGCACCGTCATGCCGGGTTGGGCGTGGGCGATGGGTGTGAGGTGCGTCTCGTCCTCGTAGCGCAAGGGTAGGTGCAGCAACAGGTCGGCGCGGTGGTGGATGCCGAGCTTGGCCAGTTTGGCCAGCGTGGCCGGCGCGATTTTGGCGGGCGTGCTCAATCCTGAAGAAACATCACTCCGTCCGCCTCGATCAGCGCGCCGCGCGGCAGGGTGGCGACGCCGACCGCGGCGCGGGCCGGGTAGGGCTGGCGGAAATAGGTCGCCATGACCTCGTTCACTTTGGCGAAATGGATCAGGTCGGTCAGATAAATGTTGAGTTTGACCACGTCGTCCATGCTGCCGCCGGCGGCATTGGCGACCGCGCGCAGATTCTGGAACACGCGATGGATCTGCTCCTCGACCCCTTCCGCCATCTGCATGGTGGTCGGATCGAGGCCGATCTGGCCGGACAGATAGACGGTGTCGTTGACCCGCACCGCCTGTGAATAGGTGCCGATGGCGGCAGGCGCGTCGGGTGTCTGGATGATGATCTTGGTTGCCATGCTGGTTAGCTTTCTGAATGGGAGAGCGGGGATTTTAACCGATTAGTTTGGAGAATCGGTCATCGGACAGGCGCAGCCGTTCGGCCAACACATAGAGAAAAGCCTGATTGAAATGGCTCTGGCAGGTTTCCGATAGTTGCGCGAGTTGGTGCGGGTCGATCTTCATCACGGTGATCTCGGTGTTGGCGGTGACCGTGGCCGAACGCGGCAACTGCCGCCCGCGAATATAGGCCATCTCGCCGCAGCAGTCGCCGTTGCGCAAAGCGATCAGCAGGCGCGAGCCGCGCGTCACACTGACGCTGCCGTCGATGATGATGTAGATGGCATCGCTCAATTCGTTCTCGCGCATCAGCACGGTCTTGTCCGGCTGCTTCTGCCATTCGCCGATGCGCAGGATCTCCCACAACTCAAGATCGCTGAAATCCGCGAAGAACTTCATCTTGCGCAGAATGTTGAATTTTTCGCTCTCGGCAACTTCCAGATCGCTTCTCTCGAAATGGCCGAGCGCGGCCAGTTCGTTGCCGAAGTCGCGCCAGCTCTGGAAGCGGTCTGCCGGGTCTTTTTGCAGGGCGCGCAGCACGATGCGTTCCAGCTGGGGCGGCAGGTCTTTGCGCAGAGTGGTGGGCGGCGGCGGGACTTCATGCATGATCTGCTGGTACAGATGCGCCAGGTTTTTCGGGCTGTAGGGCGAGTGTCCGGTGAGCAAACGGTACATCACGACACCCAGCGAATAGATGTCGGTCAGGTGCGACACCGATTCGCCGCGCACCTGTTCCGGTGACATGTAATTGGGCGAGCCGATATTGCTTTGCGTCTGCTCGATGTCCATGCGCGTCGCCGCGCCGAGATCGGAAATCTTGATCCCGCCCGCCTTGTCCAGGAGCAGATTGGCGGGCTTGATGTCGCGGTGGATGACGCCGTGATACTGCGCATAGTTGAGCGCGCGGCAGCATTGATAAAGGTATTCCACCACCCGGTCGAGCGGCAACAGATTGTCGGCGTGGATGTATTGCTCCAGCGTACCGCCGGCCACATACTCCATCACGATGTAGCTGATCTCGTCGCCGAGCACCGCCTCGTGGATCGCCACGATATGCGGGTGAACGAGTTTGCCCGCCAGCGCGGCCTCGTTCTGCAATTGTTTGCGGTTCTGTCGTCCGTTGCGCGGGTCGTCCAGAAATTCCGGCTTGATGATCTTGACCGCCACTTGCCGATCCTCGAACGGATCATGGCCGAAATACACATCGCTGGTTGCGCCCTGTCCGAGTTTGCGCAGCAGGCGGTATTTGCCAAGGAAGGAGGGAGCTGTCATGACGTTGCCGTTCGCGGTAGCCGGTTGATGGCCGGTCAATCTACACCAAGCGCGCGGGCGCGAATAGTCTTGCGCGCGGCTTGTTCTGCGGGGAGCTTTCGCCGATAATCCGCCCCCGCCAAATCAGCGAAAAAAGAAGGGGTTGTTGATGGGGAAATATAGCAGGCTGACCCTGCTCGCGTTCGTGCTGGTGGCGTTCTCCATGGCATTGTTCAAAGCCTCTGGCTGGCATTTTGACTACGGTTTCCGCCTGCCGCTGCCGCTGCCAGTGGCGCAAGCCGCTGTACCGCCGCCCGCGTCGCTGCTGAAAAAGACCCGGCGCGGCAGCCCGCGCCAGCCCGCACCCGAGGTCATAATGGGGCGCCTGGATGCCCATCTCGCGTCAAGCCGACAGCAGACGACGCCCCATGCCGCATCGCTGATCGAACTGCAGGACGGCTGCACCTCCGCCCCACCGTGTCGCGGGCGCACCTCCGACACGTTACTGGCGAAGCCAGCCGATTGCGGGAGGAGGTGCGATGCGGCCGCTCCCGCACCGGAGGGCTCCGCCCCACCGTGTCGCGGGCGCACCTCCGACACGTTACTGGCGAAGCCAGCCGATTGCGGGAGGAGGTGCGATGCGGCCGCTCCCGCACCGGAGGGCTCCGCCCCACCGTGTCGCGGCCGCGTGCGCGCATTCTGGTTCTCCGGCAGCCGCGAGGGCGCTGCGGACGTGACCATCAACAGCGCCGTGTTTGATCCGGCCGGCGACAGCTGGAGCGAAGAACAAGTGGTGACCGGACGGGCGGACACCCAGCGCGGCCTCAATCGCTACATCGCCAAGGTCGGCAATCCGGTAGTCGCGCGCGCGGCCAACGGCGAGCTGTGGCTGTTCTATGTCACGGTCTCGCTGGGCGGCTGGGCCGGCAGTTCGATCACCCTGATCACTTCCGCCGACGACGGCGAACACTGGAGCGCGCCGCGCCGCCTCATCACTTCACCTTTCCTCAACATCAGCACGCTGGTCAAGGGCGCGCCGTTCTTCTATGCCGACGGCACCATGGGCCTGCCGGTGTATCACGAGTTCGTGACCAAGTTCGCCGAGATCCTGCGCCTCGACCAGACCGGCAAGGTGATCGACAAACAGCGCCTCGCCGCCGGCGGCCGGGGCGCGTTGCAGCCGGTGGTGCTGGTGCAGAGCGCGCAGCAGGCGCTGGTGCTGAATCGTTACGCGGGCAAGGATGCGGAAAAGCGCGTGATCTCCATTGCGACGAGCGATGGCGGATGGCATTGGCAGACTCCGCAGAAAAGCGCGCTGCGCAATCCCGATGCGGCGCTGGCCGCGCTGGTGCTGGATGACGGCAAACTGCTGGCGGTGCTAAACGACCAGGAGCACGGGCGCGAGTCGCTGAGTTTGCAACTCTCGACCGATGGCGGCGCGAGCTGGCGCGAGCTGACCCGGCTGGAAGAGATGAATGGTTTGCGCAATGCCGGATTGCCTGAGTCTGACTGTCTCGATGTGGTGGCGCATCTCCTGCGCAGCAGCGATGCGCGTTTGCGCAAGGCCGGTACCGAACAGATTGCTCCCTACGTCGCCTCGGCCAAACCGCAAGTCCTGGCGCGCGGCGGCTGTGATTTTGAATTTTCGGATCCCGGCATGATGCGGGCCCGCAACGGCGACATCCATCTGGCCTACACCTGGAACCGCACCTTCATCAAGCATGTGCACATCGACCCGGCCTGGCTCAAACATCGTTTGCGGGAGGCACCATGAGCATTGAATTTTGTGGGTCGGACTTCAGTCCGACATTTTGCGTTGATCTGCCATCATCTATCGGACTGAAGTCCGACCCACGGGAGTTGCAGTGATGCCCTTCACCGATTGGAGCGGATTGACCGGCCTGGCGCTGGTGTGGCTGCTGCTCGCCGTGCATCTGCCGTATGCGCAGCGGCTTGCCCCCCTGCGGCGCGTACTGTTCGTCGCGGGCGCTTATGTTGTGGTGATGATTCCCGTGTTTGGCCTGTCGCTGGCGGGCTGGTTGCGCGGCATGGTCGGCGACTTGAGTCTCACCAGCGTGCTGCTGCTGGGCAGCGCGCTGTATGCGCGACTCAATTCTGCGGCCACGCCGTTGTGGGATGCGCGCGAGCGGGCATCGCTGTTGTTGTTCATCAGCGTCATGGCGCTGCTGCTCTATCCCTTCGCGCTGGGATGGGGACCACTCGACCCTTACCGTTCCGGTTATGGCAGCATCGGCCTGATCGTGATGCTGGCGCTGCTCGCGCTGTGGGCGCTGCGGCGCGGGCTGGCTTTGTTGCCGCTGACCATCGCGCTGGCCGTCACCGGCTGGAGTTTCGCCTGCTACGAATCGACCAATCTGTGGGATTATCTGCTCGATGCGCCGCTGGCCATCTATGCGCTGTGGGTGACCATCAAGGTGAACCTGCAATATGCCTTGCGGAGGAAACATGTCTAGCCTGACGCGCAACGACTACCGCACTTTGACATTGGCCGCGCTGGGCGGCGTGCTGGAATTCTACGACTTCGTCATCTTCATTTTCTTCGCGGTGGTGATTTCGCAACTGTTCTTCCCGCCCGACATGCCGGACTGGCTGCGCCAGGTGCAGACCTTCGGCATCTTCGCCGCCGGTTATCTGGCGCGTCCGCTGGGCGGAATCATCATGGCGCACTTCGGCGACCTGGCCGGGCGCAAGCGCATGTTCATGTTGAGCGTGCTGCTGATGGCGCTGCCGACCCTGCTCATCGGCCTGCTGCCGACCTACTCCTCGATCGGCATTTGGGCGCCGCTGCTGTTGCTGCTGCTGCGCGTGATGCAGGGCGCGGCCATTGGCGGGGAGATCCCGGGGGCGTGGGTCTTCGTCGCCGAACATGTGCCGCCGCGCCACGTCGGATTCGCCTGCGGCACGCTCACTGCGGGGCTGACCGGTGGCATCCTGCTCGGCTCGCTGGTGGCGATGGCCGTCACCCGCAGCTATGCGCCGGATGAACTGCTCGCCGGAGGTTGGCGCGTGCCCTTCCTGCTCGGCGGTGCCTTCGGCCTGCTGGCGGTGTGGTTGCGCCAGTACCTGCAGGAGACGCCGGTGTTCATGGAGATGCAGGCACGCAAGCAACTGGCGGAGGAACTGCCGCTGAAGACCGTGGTGCGCGCGCACCGCCCGGCCGTGGTGCTCACCATGCTGCTGACCTGGCTGCTCTCCGCCGCCGTGGTGGTGATGATCTTGATGACGCCAACCTTGATGCAGAAGCTGTTCGCCATTCCCGGCGCTACCGCGCTCACCGCCAACAGCTTCGCCACGCTGGCGCTGACGTTGGGTTGCGTCGTGTTCGGCGCGCTGGCCGACCGCTACGGTGCGGGGCGCGTACTCGCCTACGGTTGTGTCGCCTTGGGGGCGACCTCGTGGCTGCTTTATCAGCAACTGGCGGGCGGCACCGAGCATCTCTATCTGTTGTACGCCCTGAACGGTTTCTTCGTCGGCGTGATCGGCGTGGTGCCCAGCGCGGCGGTGATGCAGTTCCCGCCCGCCGTGCGCTTCTCCGGCCTGTCCTTCTCCTACAACGTGGCCTACGCCGTATTCGGCGGCATGACACCGGTGCTGGTCAGCCTGCTGCTGCCGGTGCTGGGGGCGCAGGTGCCGGCCTGGTATGTGATGGCATTAAGTCTGGTAGGCGTGGGTGTCGGTTTGTATCTGCGGCGGCGCCGAGAAGCTAGCGGTCAGCACAAGATGTAACAACGGGGCGAACCGTCCCCGATTTTCATGGCGGCCCCGGGTAATGTCCCGTCATGCCCCGCCGCCCGCGCGTCCACATCGACGACGTACCGCTGCACATCGTGCAACGCGGGCACAACTCAAGCCCTGCTTCTTCGCCGAAGAGGACTACCACACCTACCTGCACTGGTTGAATGAGGCGTTGCGCAAGGAACAATGTACCCTGCATGCCTACGCCCTGATGACCAACCACGTGCATCTGCTGCTCACCCCCAGAGATGCCAAAACCGTCCCGCAACTCATCATCGCCCTGGGCAGGCGCTACGTTCAATACATCAACGTCAGCTACCGCCGCAACGCCCTCGGACAAAGCAGCGCAATCCTCACCCCGCACTCGCTCTATCAATCGCTGGGCGCAACCGGCGAGGAACGGCAAAGTGCCCACCGCGCACTGTTCCGCGCCCAACTGAATGCAGAGGCCATCAGCGACATCGGTCTCGCCCTAAATCAGAGCCAACCGCTGGGCAACGAACGCTTCTATCAGCACATCGAGCAAATGACCGGGCAAAGGCGCGAAAGCAAACCGAGGGGCAGGCCGCGCGCAGAAAATGAAAGCGGGGGTGACATGGCGGGGCAGGGCGAACTGCAAAATCAATGGGGTCAGACTCGATTGATTGGTGAATATGGGCAAAAGGGGCCAGGCTCGAATTAAATTTCAAAGCACGCTTCATTGAACAAGCATTTTCCTCCCGGCATGTCGCATTTGCTCTTCAATGTATTCGGAAAGTCAGACCGAGCCCGCTTCCTTCTGGCCGCGCACGGCAAGGATGAAAACGGTATCGACTTCGACGATGTAACGGTACAAAGCAACGTAACCGTGTGAGCGTTGCCCTATCACCAGTTCACGCTTGTCGTTCTTTGAGGGGCGGCCGATCATGGGGTTGTATGCCAGTACGCTGATCGCTTCGATGATCTCGCGAATGCGCAATGCAGGGTTTTCGATCTGGTATTGCGCAAGGTGATCGAGGATGCGATCAAAATCATCCCCCACTTCCGCAGCCAGTTCGGTGCGTGCCATGTTCAGCGCGCCAGTTTGCGGGCGACCGGGCGTTTGACTTCTTTACCTGTCAGACGACTTTCCAGATAGCCGCGCATTTCCTGCCAGGGAATGGTTTTGCCGGTGGCCGCGATGCGGGCATAGCGGTCTTCGGCTTCCGCATCGAAAGCGGTTCGCCGCTCTTCCTGCTCGGCCTTTTCAGCGATGGCCTCAAGAATGAAGCCGTGGGTCGTTGTGCCGGCTCGTTTTGCAGCGGCTGAAACGCGAGATTTGAGATCTTCCGGCAATCGTATAGTGGTGGTGCTCATGATCGTCTCCATGGTTTGAAGGGGTGTGGTTACTGTAGCACAGTAGTAGCACCGTGAGGCTGGGCTCGGTCGGTTAGGCTCCGCAGTGGTTATCAGATAGCCGGGCTTTGTGCGACAATGCGCGCGCTTAAAAAGAGCGCAGGAACGCGCCAATCGGTAACAATGTTTTCGGGATAGGGATCTCCTTTGGAAAAACTCAAGCAGTTGCTCGCGCCGGACATGGCCGCAGTGGATGCGGTGATCCGCGCACGCCTGCATTCCGAAGTGGCGCTGGTCAATCAGGTCGGCGCATATATCGTCAACAGCGGCGGCAAACGCCTGCGCCCGGCGCTGGTGTTGCTGTCGGCGCAGGCTTTCGGCTTCCAGGGCACGCATCATCACGACCTGGCGGCGGTGGTGGAGTTCATTCATACCGCGACCCTGCTGCACGACGATGTGGTGGATGAATCGGATCTGCGCCGCGGGCGCGAAACCGCGAACGCGCTGTTCGGCAACGCGGCCAGCGTGCTGGTTGGAGATTTCCTCTATTCCCGCGCGTTCCAGATGATGGTGGAGGTGGGCGAGATGCGCGTGATGCAGGTGCTGTCCGACGCCACCAACGTCATCGCCGAGGGCGAGGTGCTGCAACTGCTCAACTGCCATGATGCGGATGTCGATGTCGCCAACTATATGCGCGTCATCCACTGCAAGACCGCCAAGCTGTTCGAGGCGGCGATGCGCCTCGGCGCCATCCTGGGCCGGGCGTCGCCCGCGGACGAGGAAGCGGCGGCGCAATACGGCATGCACCTCGGCACCGCCTTCCAGTTGATCGACGATGTGCTGGATTACTCCGCCGACGAAAGCGAAACCGGCAAACACCTGGGCGACGATCTGGCCGAAGGCAAACCGACCTTGCCTCTGATCCACGCCATGCAGCACGGCACGCCGGAGCAGGCCGCGGTGGTGCGCGGGGCGATCGAGCAGGGCGATGTCGACAAGCTGGCTGAAGTGCAGGCCATCATTCACGCCACCGGTGCGCTGGAATTCACGCGCCGGCGCGCATTGCAGGAGGCCGAGGCGGCCTGTGCCGCGATTTCCGCATTTAGTGATACGCAATTCAAACGCGCTCTGTTAGAATTGTCGAAATTTGCCGCCACGCGGCAATTTTAGTTTCATCTCGGCAGCATTCGGAGTGTAGCTCAGCCTGGTAGAGCACTGCGTTCGGGACGCAGGGGTCGGAGGTTCGAATCCTCTCACTCCGACCAATTCTGGTCGGACTTCGCAAATTTCCCCCATTCTTCTTGGCACCGTGGCGAACTCCGCTGCGGGTGAGCCCGCGCCGGTGCGCGGGCTTGATCGTCGCACGGCAACTTCGGGTATCATCGCGTCCTGGTCAGTCGGCAAGGCAGCGCCGACCCTGCTTGGCAGTCAGACTTTTTTGGGAGCAAAACATGGGTTCATTCAGCATTTGGCATTGGTTGATCGTGTTGCTGGTGGTGATTCTGATCTTCGGTACCAAGAAGCTGCGCAACATCGGCAGCGACCTGGGCGGCGCAGTCAAGGGTTTCAAGGACGGCATGCGCAGCGAAGACGAGGCGACAAAGAAACAACTGGACAACGATGACAAGATCATCGAAGGCGAAGTCAAGGACAAGACGGAACACAAGGCTTGAGATTGTCAACGCCATAAGATTGGTGTTCTGCGATGTTCGATATCGGATTTTCTGAGATTCTTTTAATCATGGTGGTGGCGCTGATTGTCATCGGCCCGGAGCGCCTGCCGAAGGTCGCGCGCTCGATGGGGCAATGGTGGGGGCGCATTCAGCGCTATCTGAACAAGATCAAACAGGATGTCAACAGCAGTATCGAGCTGGAAGAATTGCGCGAGACCCAGCGCAAGGTGCAAGCCGAAGCTGAAGAAATGGAGCGCTCCCTGCGCAGCGCCGGCAGCGAGATCAATCACAGCCTGGCCATGCTGGAAAAAGAACTCGAGAATCCCGCCCGAAATCCGGACAAGAATGCCGCGCCGCCAGCGCCTTCCCCGCATCCGCCTGATCGCCCATGAGTTCCAGCCAATCCCTCGTCACGCATCTGATCGAGTTGCGTAATCGGCTTGTTCATAGCCTGCTAGCCATTTTGCTGATCTTCCTCTGCCTGTTTCCGTGGGCGGCGGATCTGTATGCCCTGCTGGCGCAGCCTTTGCTGGCGAAACTGCCGCAGGGCACGCAAATGATCGCGACCGACGTGACCACGCCGTTCTTCGTGCCGATCAAGGTCACCATGATGGTGGCGTTTTTACTGGCGCTGCCTTATGTGTTGCTGCAGATCTGGCGTTTCGTCGCGCCCGGTTTATATGCCAACGAAAAACATATTTTGCTGCCGATGATCGTGGCCAGCGTATTGCTTTTCCTGACCGGGGTGGCGTTCGCTTACTTCGCCGTTTTCCCCGCCGTGTTCGGATTCGTCATCGCCAGCGCACCGGACGGGGTCGCCGTGATGACCGACATCGACAAATACCTGAGCTTCGCGCTCGGCATGTTTCTCGCCTTTGGTGTCTCGTTCCAGATGCCGGTCATCGTCGTCGTGCTGGCGCATCTCGGTATGGTGACACCTGCAAAACTGCGCGAGGCGCGCCCGTATGTGATCGTCGGCGCCTTCGTGGTGGGTGCGGTCCTGACCCCGCCGGACGTGATCTCCCAATTCCTGCTGGCCGTGCCGATGTGGTTGCTGTACGAGGCGGGG
>Ga0210039_1003087_pt1 | contig 13139 bp, 13 predicted proteins | sample CryGeyCG2114_250_3_FD_185460 | JGI IMG/M metagenome (GOLD analysis project Ga0210039, IMG submission 185460) | Groundwater microbial communities from aquifer - Crystal Geyser CG17_big_fil_post_rev_8/21/14_2.50 (SPAdes) (version 2) | ecosystem: Environmental > Aquatic > Deep subsurface >...
GTTCGTATGGGATGCGTACCCTTGGGGGTGCCAAAAGTGCGCCAGCATCCGGAATGTGTAGCTCTGGCGCACCGGGCAGAAGGCCTTGGACTCGTAGCTCAATTAGCTGACGTTGCTTGTTACTATGAATATGATGTCGCTTATAGAAGCACACTAAGGAATCAGCATGAGTAAATATAAAGACATCCTCCTAAAGCCTAATTTAACACCAGTCAATGAGGTGGCTGCGCGTTATAGAAAGAGGCTGGTTTCTATATCGGTTGTCTTGTTGCTTCTTTCGACCGCCTCTAGCGGTATCAACTCTGGAAGTTCTTTTTTGGGCGTGAGGTTTGATGGTCTGGATGTGGAGGCCATAGAAACTTTCTTCTGGTTCACCACACTCTACTTTCTATTAGCTTTTTTTCTGGAAGCGATAGATGACTTTAGGGAGTGCAGTCTACGGCTAACCGGTGTGGCTATTCCTATGGTCTCAAATGGGTCATTTCTAGCCGATGTGGAGAGTCTGGCACCAGGTGTGGATGACTTTCGTCAATCGACTATTTTCTCTTGGTGGGCCGTTAGTAAAGAGCGAATGGAGAGTGCTTCGACATCGCTGCACGACCTCATGAATGCAGCGCAACCTTCAGGGGGAGAACTGAACGACCTCCGGCAGCGAGTGAATGCAGCATTGGCCAATATCGCAACAATAACTAATGGGCACGAATATTTACAGGAAAGCGTTCGGAGAATGGAGCTTGGTTTCTGGGAGTTGCAGCGAGGACGACTAATTCGGTGGATTGCTTTTGAAATGCTTTTTCCAGTGGTTTTAGCCTTGGTGTCGTTGATCTTAATGGGAGCGAAGCTGTGGTTATAAAGCCTTGGGAGGGGAGGTTTGGTTACTAGGGGGAAGGGCGGTCGATTGATCGCGCTTTGTAGATATTTGGTCGAGTTCTGTTGAAAGGTTTTCTATAGCTGTTGTCGCTAGTTTGTATATGTTTGCATATGTGAGAAGTATGTATGTGGAAACAATCGCAACAAATGCGATACTGACAAACGTGTTCGCGTTTATACCTTGTGTGGCGGAGACAATTGCTCCTGAAACGGCAGTTCTATATTCGAAAAGGTAAAGGTTTGTCTCTAAAGCTTGATGGCAAGTTTTATTGAGTGTGTCTGAAATGGTTTCAACTAGCTCATCGATTATTTCTCTATCCTCTTTAGTGTACTTTCTCTTTCCCGTCTCATCTCTGATGTTTCGCGAAGCGATTATGCCGCGCATAGTCGACTTTGCTTTGTTCGTTAAAATTACTGAAAACTCATCTTTGTGCTGAGATTTTTTGTAGGTAACAAAGATTGATAGTACAAGTATGACTGTTCCGGATTTAGCGAAAACGTCTGTTGCACCAAAAATAGTAACTCCAATGTATTGTAAAATTGCAGCCGTAATTATGATTAGTACGGACGCTGAGGGAAGCAGTAAGCCGGATATAAGGAACAATTCTTCATTAGAAAAGTCTTTTTTTATCATGAAAAGTTCCTTTTGAGTGCGCCAAGGGTGCGCCTCTAGATTTTTTTGTATTTGCTAAGGCTTTGAATTTATTGAGTTTTTATTGGTTGTCTGTTCCCTTCCATCATCGGAGCGGTGGTAAAGGTTCGGTCGATGTGTTTTCTGGTCATGGCTGGCGATCGTTATCCGCAGGGTTTTGCAGCAGGGTGGTACAGGCTTTCAGGTAGCGACTGCGGTTTATCAGCAGGTGCCAGCGTTTGCCGCCAACCTGACGCCAGAGAATGGCGCCGCGGATCCCGGCCAGCAGCAGCGCGCGTACGCGGTTGGCAGTGTGGGCATTCTGCAGGTGTGTCGGGTTGCCGGTGACGTGAATGCGGAAGCTGAGATTGCTCAGTGTCTGCTTATACAGGCCTGCCAGTGCGGCGACGGTGTTCTCGTGGCCAACTGAAAAATGATCCGCCTGGCGCGAGGCACTCTGGATACCATCGCCCAGCGCGGCCATCATCGCTGGTTTCTGACGCAGCTTGCGCTCCAGATGCAACAGGCTCAGGGCGTAGCGGGTAACGTCAGGGCTGACGCCCTGCATTGAGCGATTGAGCATGGTACCCAGGTGGTTCAGGCCAACGTTCAGACTGGCATGAGGGTTACCGTAAACATCGCTGAAATGCTGCGGCGACTGAATAAACAGGGCGCGTAACAATGGCTCCGATGAATCGGCAGGGATGTCACCGGTCCGGGCCAACTGTTCAACCAGCACCGCAGCCTGTACCACGGCAGCCAGGGCAATGGCTTGCTCTTCATTGCGGGAAAGCATCATTCGTTGTCACCGGTCTGTTCAATAACCCCGCCACCGAGGCAGGTTTCGCCAACATAAAACACCACCGACTGGCCCGGCGTAATAGCGCGCTGTGGCTGATCAAAGGTAATGCGGTACTGGTTGCCATCACGTTCGATCAGGCAGGCCTGATCATCCTGGCGGTAGCGCACTTTGGCGCTGCAGCGCAGTGGCAGCTCAGGTTCGCCGTTGACCCAGAAAACCTGTTCGGTGGTCAGCCAGTCTTTGAACAATAGTGGGTGGTTTTTACCCTGAACGGCGATCAGAACATTCCGTTCCAGATCTTTGCCGGCAACAAACCAGGGTTCATCCGGATAGCCGGCCAAACCACCGATGCCGAGTCCCTGACGCTGACCCAGGGTGTGGTACATCAACCCCTGATGGGCACCAATGTCCTCACCTTTATCGGTTTCAATGCGGCCGGGCTGGGCAGGCAGATATTGCTTAAGAAAATCGCTGAAACGGCGCTCGCCAATAAAGCAGATGCCAGTGGAATCTTTTTTGCCCGCAGTGATCAGCCCCTGTTCTTCGGCGAGACGGCGTACTTCCGGTTTTTCCAGTTCACCAACCGGAAACAGGGTCTGGCGGATTTCGGCTTCACCGACGGCATGCAGGAAGTAGCTCTGATCTTTGTTAGCGTCGAGCCCTTTAAGCAGATAAGTGTGGCCGTCTTTATCAAGGCGACGCACATAGTGTCCGGTGGCGATCAGGTCGGCACCCAGCACCTTGGCGTAATCGAGGAAAGCTTTGAACTTGATTTCACGGTTACACAGGATATCCGGATTGGGCGTACGGCCGGCTTTGTATTCGTTGAGGAAATACTCGAACACATTGTCCCAGTATTCGGCAGCAAAGTTGGCCTGATGCAGCTTAATACCCAGGGTGTCGCATACCTGCTGGGCATCGGCCAGATCTTCTTTGGCGGTGCAGTATTCGGTACCGTCGTCTTCGTCCCAGTTCTTCATGAACAGGCCTTCGACCTGATAGCCCTGCTCAAGCAGAAGGTAAGCGGAAACAGAGGAGTCGACGCCGCCGGACATGCCGACAATGACTTTGGTTTCAGAAGGCGTTTTCATGATTAAGGGTGCTCTACAATAACGTCCAGAGGGTAACGCTTCCCGGCGAGATAATCCTCAATACAGGTCAGAACCATCGGACTGCGCAGCTGTGTGCTTGCGCGCAGTTCATCAATGCTCAGCCAGCGCGGGCCAATAATGCCATCATCGAGCACAGCGCCTTCCACCGCATGCAGCGCCCGGGCGAACAGGCAGTAGCGGTGGTAGGTCACCTGATTGGCCGGGGCGGTGTAGGTGTACAGGCCAACCAGGCCCTCAGGCTCCACCAGCCAGCCGGTTTCTTCCAGGGTCTCGCGCCGTGCCGCGTCGATAACGGTTTCGCCTTCTTCTATATGTCCGGCTGGCTGATTGATTACCTGCTGGCCGAGGCTGATTTCTTCAACCATAAGGAAGCGGCCTTCGTGTTCAACGATGGTGGCAACGGTGGCATGTGGAGTCCAGCGCTCAGACATGAGACATCCTGACAAAAAAGGGGCAGGGAGTTTACCCGAAATAAGGGCGCTTGCTCAAATCAGCGCGGTTTGCGTGCCGGGTTGATTTTGCGCCTGTCACGCGGCTGTGTGGAGGGACGGGATTTGCCCGGCGGTGGTGCTGGCATGTGTATAGTTTCTTTGCGGTATTCGCCGGGCTGCAGATCCCCCAGAGACCAGGGGCCAATACTGGCGCGCACCAGGCGCAGGGTCGGGTGTCCGATATGAGCGGTCATGCGCCGCACCTGACGGTTGCGGCCTTCACGGATGCGGATCTCAAGCCAGCTGGTGATGTCGTTGGCGCGCTGGCGGATGGGCGGATGGCGGGGCCATAGTGGCGGTTCTTCAATAATGCGGGCGCCAGCGGGGCGGGTCGGCCCGTCTTTTAAGGTGATGCCGCTGCGCAAGGCCTGAAGGGCGGCATCATCCGGAATCCCCTCAACCTGAACCCAGTAGGTTTTTTCCATCTTGTGCTGCGGGTCGGCGATACGCGCCTGCAGCTGGCCGTTGTCGGTCAGAAGCAGCAGACCTTCGGAGTCGTAATCGAGACGGCCGGCCGGATAAACGCCGGGTAGGACAATATGCGCCTTGAGCGTGCAGCGCCCCTCAGAGTCACTAAACTGGGAGAGGACGTTAAAAGGCTTGTTGAGCAGTATCAGGGTGGCCATGGCTTTGTCTGGTTGGTTCTGTAAGAAAACTACTTATTCTTTCGTCTAGCTTGCATTTTTTGTAGAAAAACTACAAATTACCGCCCCGGACTCTATGAGTCGCCGGAACCAATCCCCGGCACCGATGCGGTTGACTGTCCCAGCATAAGCAGGACAGATCCCGAACCGGAGGCTTTATTGTACAGGAAATGCGGTGGCCAAAAGCTACCCGCCTGTTAAGCCTCATGCGAAACAGCAATCAGCTACCATGCGATAGGAGTAACAATGTCCACCGATACCCCAAAGATCATTTACACAGAGACCGATGAAGCGCCGGCACTGGCAACCTATTCTCTGCTTCCGATCGTTAAGGCATTTACTCAGTCTGCTGGTATTGCTGTTGAAACCCGCGACATCTCTCTTGCCGGCCGTATTCTGGCTGCTTTCCCGGAATACCTGACCGAAGAACAACGTCAGTCTGACGACCTGGCAGAGCTGGGTGCTCTGGCGAACCGTCCTGAAGCCAACATCATTAAGCTGCCAAATATCAGTGCCTCTGTGCCGCAGCTGATTGATGCCATCAAAGAATTAAAAGCCAAGGGTTTTAAAATCCCCCGTTATCTGGAAGAGCCGGAAACTGAGGAAGAAAAAGAAGCCAAGCGCCGTTACGACAAAATCAAAGGCAGTGCGGTAAACCCGGTATTGCGTGAAGGCAACTCAGACCGTCGCGCGCCAGCCTCGGTTAAACAGTACGCCCGCAATAATCCTCACAGCATGGGTGAATGGTCTGCGGATTCTAAAACCCATGTTGCCCACATGGATCATGGCGATTTCTACGGCAGTGAAAAGTCGGTAACCATGGCAGCGGCGACCGATGCCCGTATTGAATTCATCACCGCTGATGGTGAAAAAACGGTTCTTAAAGCCAAACTGCCGCTGCTGGCTGATGAAGTTATCGATGCTTCAGTGATGAGTCGTAAGGCGCTGCGTGAATTTTTTGCCCGTGAGTTTGAAGATGCGCGTCAGCAGGGTGTACTGCTGTCTGTGCACCTGAAAGCCACCATGATGAAAGTATCCGATCCGATCATCTTTGGTCATGCGGTATCTGTATTCTTCTCTGATGTGTTTGAAAAATACGCCGAAACCTTTGATGAGCTGGGCATTAATCCAAATAACGGTCTGGGTGATTTGCTGTGGAAGCTGCGCCACCTGCCAGAAGAGCAGCGCGCTGCCATCGAAGCCGATATTCAGGCGTGTTACAGCAAGCGTCCTGAGCTGGGTATGGTGAATTCCGATAAGGGTATCACCAACCTGCATGTACCAAACGATGTGATTGTTGATGCGTCTATGCCCGCGATGATCCGGGCGTCTGGTAAGTTCTGGGATAAAGAAGGTGGTCTGCAGGACACCAAAGCCATTATTCCGGATCGCTGCTATGCCGGCGTGTATCAGGAAACCATTAACTTCTGTAAGAAAAATGGTGCGTTCGATCCGCGCACAATGGGCAGCGTGCCTAATGTTGGCCTGATGGCGCAGAAGGCGGAAGAATACGGTTCACACGATAAAACCTTCGAGATTCAGGCGGATGGCCGCGTTCAGGTTGTCGACGCTGGCGGTAACGTATTGCTTGAGCATGCCGTAGAAGAAGGCGATATCTGGCGTATGTGTCAGGCCAAAGATGCACCGATTCAGGACTGGGTGAAGCTTGCAGTAACCCGTGCCCGTCTGAGTGATACGCCAGCGATTTTCTGGCTGGATAAAAACCGTGCTCATGATGCACAGCTGATTGCCAAGGTTGAGAAATATCTGGCGCAGCATGATACCTCGGGTCTGGATATCAGCATTATGACCCCGGAAGAAGCGACCCGTGTAACCCTGCAGCGCCTGAAAGAAGGCAAAGATACGATTTCCGTTACCGGTAACGTTCTGCGTGATTACCTGACGGATCTGTTCCCGATTATGGAGCTGGGCACCAGCGCCAAAATGCTCTCTATCGTGCCATTAATGGCTGGCGGTGGTCTGTTTGAAACAGGTGCCGGTGGTTCTGCACCTAAGCATGTACAGCAGTTACTGGAAGAAGATTTCCTGCGCTGGGATTCGCTGGGTGAATTTATGGCATTGTCGGCCTCTCTTGAGCATCTGGCGCATGCTACCGGCAATGATAAAGCTCACGTGCTGGCAGAAACACTGGATCTCGCAACAGGTCAGGTGCTCGACAATAACAAATCGCCATCCCGTAAAGTGGGTGATATTGATAACCGCGGCAGTCATTTTTATCTGGCGCTGTATTGGGCAAAAGCACTGGCTGAGCAGACTAAAGATGCTGACCTTCAGTCATGCTTTGCGCCGCTGGCGAAAAAACTCTCGGATAACGAAGCGGCAATTATGGCTGAGCTGTCCGCAGTGCAGGGTAGCAAAGTTGACATTGGCGGTTACTATCGTCCGGTGCCGGCTTTGGCAGAGAAGGCGATGCGTCCAAGTGCAACGTTGAATGCGGCCATTGATGGCCACTCCTGCTGATCAGTTAAGCAACATAAAAAAACCGCCGAAAGGCGGTTTTTTTATGTCCGTTTGTCTTGTCGTGTATGTAGCCTGATGAGATCAGGCTCCCTCGGGAGCAAATGAATGCTCGTCTGAGGTTTCGTTATCAGCCGAAGCTGCATCAGTCTCTAGAGCGCGGATATTAATAGCATGGGTGCCTTTATCGCTGGGCTTGGTGTCAAACTGAACGGCCTGGCCGGCTTTCAGTGTGCGGTAGCCATCCATCTGGATCGTTGAGTAATGGGCGAACAGGTCTTCATTGCTGTCATCAGCAAGAATGAAACCGTAGCCTTTTGCGTTGTTGAACCACTTTACCTTCCCTGTTTTCATTATTATGCCTCCCTTGCATGCCTTACGACTGAAATAAGCTCTGGCTTACTACCCATGGCTGAATAACACACTAACCCCACAAAAACAGAGCGTCAAGCGTCCATAAGTGGTCTTTATTTGCATTCATACTTGTTATTGTTTGGGGCGCCCGCATTTAACAAATAACACCCTGGAAGCATTGCTGTGCTAGAGGTGAGGGGGGCAGAGGGTTATCATGCCAGCAAAATGCAACGATTCTATCAGGCTATGCACCACATCTTTGATTCTCAACTAAACTTACAAGCAGAAGATCCTTACTCCAATGATCATGGCGGGGTGGTAACTGAAGCGGTAAAGCCAGCTCTGAAAAAGCCCCCTATGTATTGTGTGGTTATGATGAATGATGACTACACACCCATGGAGTTCGTAGTTGAAGTGTTGCAGCGTTTTTTCAGTAAAACGCCAGAGCAGGCAACGCAGATTATGTTAACGGTTCACACTAAAGGCAGTGCAGTTTGCGCAATACATACGAAAGACGTAGCGGAAACTAAAGCGGCTGTAGTGAATCAATATGCAAGAGATTGTCAGCATCCGTTGATGTGTGAAATTTCTCCGGCAGATGACTGAGGTTAGGAGGCAATATGCTGAACCGAGAGTTAGAGCAAACACTGAATGATGCATTTAAGGATGCTCGCTCGAAACGTCATGAGTTTATGACGGTAGAACACCTGCTTCTGGCCTTGCTGGATAATGAGGCGGCAGCGTCTGTGCTGGAGGCCTGTGGTGCAGATATCACCAAACTGCGCAAAGAGCTGCAGGAGTTTGTTGACTCCACTACGCCACTGATTCCTGAGCATGATGGTGAGCGGGAAACCCAGCCAACGCTGGGATTCCAGCGCGTACTGCAGCGGGCCGTATTTCATGTTCAGTCGTCAGGAAAGTCTGAAGTTACCGGGGCAAATGTTCTGGTTGCTATTTTCTCTGAACAGGAAAGTCAGGCTGTTTACTTCCTGAAACAACAGAATATCGCCCGTATTGATGTGGTGAATTACATCTCTCATGGAATTTCTAAAGTATCCGGCCCGGATGAGTCTTCTGACCACCTGTCCGAAGGGTCGGAAGAGGAAGCTGAGAACAGCAGTAAAAGTGCGCTGGAAGGATATGCAACCAACCTGAACCGTTTGGCGCGGGAAGGTAAGATTGATCCGCTGATTGGTCGTGATTACGAGGTCAGTCGTCTAGTGCAGACACTGGCCCGTCGGCGCAAAAATAATCCACTGTTAGTCGGCGACTCCGGTGTTGGTAAAACCGCCATTGTTGAAGGTCTGGCCAAGCGGATTGTTGATCACGATGTGCCTGAGGTTATTGAGGATGCCGTTGTTTACAGTCTGGATATGGGCGCGCTTCTTGCGGGAACAAAATATCGCGGCGATTTTGAAAAACGTTTTAAAGCCTTGCTTGCCGAACTGAAAAAGCAACCGCATGGAATTTTATTTATTGATGAAATTCATACCATCATCGGTGCCGGTGCTGCATCCGGTGGTGTTATGGATGCCAGTAATTTATTAAAACCTCTGCTGAGTTCCGGTGAGATACGCTGCATTGGCTCTACAACCTTTACCGAATTCCGCGGAATTTTTGAAAAGGACAGCGCACTGACCCGTCGCTTCCAGAAAATAGATGTAGCTCAGCCATCGGTTGAAGATACCTATAAAATTCTTAAGGGGCTGAAATCCCGTTTTGAAGAGCATCACAATATCCGCTACACCGATAAGGCGTTAAAAGCTGCGGCTGAGTTGGCGGAGCGCTATATCACAGACCGTAATCTGCCGGATAAAGCGATTGACGTAATTGATGAAGTCGGTGCGCTGCAGCATCTGTTGCCAGCGAACAAACGCAAGAAAGTAATCGGCGTGACTGAGGTTGAACAGGTCGTTGCGGCGATTGCCCGTATTCCGCCAAAAACCGTATCGGCTTCGGATAAAGAACTTCTGTTTAAACTGGAAGATAAATTATCCATGGTGGTGTTTGGTCAGGATGAGGCGATCCAGACTTTATCGACAGCGATTAAAATGTCGCGTGCCGGACTTAATTCTCCGCAAAAACCCATTGGCTCATTCCTGTTTGCCGGGCCTACCGGTGTCGGTAAAACCGAGGTGTCGCGACAGCTGGCGAATGTTATGGGGATGGAATTAATCCGCTTTGATATGTCTGAGTATATGGAGCGCCATACCGTTTCCCGTCTGATTGGTGCGCCTCCGGGTTATGTCGGTTATGACCAGGGTGGCCTGCTTACTGAGGCAATCAATAAGAATCCACACTGCGTATTGTTGTTGGACGAAATTGAGAAGGCCCACCCGGAAGTGTTCAATATTCTGCTGCAGGTGATGGATCACGGCACGCTTACGGATAACAACGGTCGCAAAACCGATTTCCGTAACGTGATTCTGATCATGACAACCAACGCCGGGGCGGAGCAGATGAGCCGCTCGAGCATTGGCTTTACCTTCCAGGATCACAGTACGGATGGTATGGAGGCGCTGAAGAAAACCTTTACGCCGGAATTCCGCAACCGGATCGACAGTATTATTCAGTTCTCGCCATTATCGCGCGATACCATCCTGCACGTTGTCGATAAGTTTTTGGCAGAACTGCAGGGGCAGCTGGACGACAAACGCGTGCTGCTGAATGTCGATGACGATGCGCGCCAGTGGCTGGCTGAGCACGGCTATGACGAACGCATGGGAGCTCGCCCAATGAGTCGTCTGGTTCAGGATAAAGTGAAAAAACCATTGGCCGAGAAAATTCTGTTTGGCGAGCTTGCTCAGGGCGGGGAAGTGGATATTGCAGTCGAGGATGGAGAGTTGGTTCTGACAGTGCCCGAGGAGGTGCCAGCCTGATTGCTGTCACCTGCCGGGCATGTTGGCATCAGCGTGCCCGGTAGGTGATACGACCTTTGCTTAAGTCGTAAGGTGTTAATTCTACTTTCACCTTGTCGCCGGTCAGAATGCGGATGTAGTTCTTACGCATTTTTCCTGAAATATGAGCAGTCACAACGTGCCCGTTCTCCAGCTTTACCCGGAACATCGTATTTGGAAGCGTGTCGATTACTTCACCTTCCATTTCAATGTGATCATCTTTTGCCATTCGTCACCTGTTTAGACCTTGCACAACGCGGGCGCATTCTGCCTTAAATTTCAACAATAAGCAAAGCGCTATCCGTTTGTTGCGTTTCGGATGGTGGGAATCAGCTGTTGAGGAGGGACCATTGGCCTGCGCGGTAAGCCTCTAATGGCACAAACTGTCGCTTATAGTTCATCTTTCTGCTGCCATTAACCAGATAGCCCAGATAGTTGAAAGACAGCCCGAGAGGTTGGCAGAGCTGGGTTAGCCTGAGAATCATCAGGGTGCCAAGGGAGCGTTGTGGCAATTCATCGCTGTAGAAGCAATAAACCGCTGACAACCCATCCTGCAAATGATCAAAAACCATGCAAGCAACCAGCTTTCCTCCCAGGCGCGCTGTCAGAAAGTCTGTTGTGCCGAAGTCGCTGACCAGAAAATCCGTGAATTGTCGGCGACTGGGTGGATACATATCACCATCGGCGTGCTGAGCATTAATGTACTGTTCAAACAGGTTGTATATTTCATCGCTGTCGCTGGGTTTTTCGATGCGCAGCTGCAGGTCGGTATTTTTATTAAGAATGCGCCGCTGACTGCGGGAGGGCTGAAAGTCTTTAACCCGCAGGCGTACGGAAATGCAGGCCGAACAGGCCGGGCAGTCAGGGCGGTATACCAGGCGGCCACTGCGGCGGAAACCGTTAAGGCTGAGCAGCGTCAGGGTTTCCTGGTCGAGTTCGGCGCGTGGGTCTACATATAAACTCCGCGACTCCTGATCTTCAAGATAACTGCAGCTGTGGGTCTCCGGTGGTTGGAATAACATGATTTTTTTCATGCCAGCCACCCTGGCAGCGTCAGTTGCAGTGGCTGCTCTGTTGCTTTCTGTAATATGCCTTCAAAAGCTTTGCGCTCAAGTTCAATAAGGCCAAATTGCCCCAGATGATCGGTTTTCATCTGACAGTCAATCAGCGTTACTCCGGCGGCAAACAATATCGGCGCTGCAGTGGCGAAAGCCAGTTTTGATGCGTTGCTGCGTCTCGAGAACATCGATTCTCCGAATACGGCTCTGCCGATGGTCAGACCATAAAAGCCGCCACATAGGTATCCGTCTGTGTCCCAGCATTCCACGCTGAACGCCCGCCCGGCACGCTGTAATCTGCCGTAGCAGTCGATGATTTCATCGCAGATCCAGGTGCCGCTTTCATAGTCACGTGGCTGTGCGCAGGCCTGAATAACGCTGTCAAAAGCCAGGTTGCAGCTGATACTGAGTTGCTCGCGGCGCAACAGTTTGCGCACCGTACGCGGCAGATGAAAACTTTCGGCGGTAATGACCGCGCGCGGGGCAGGGCTCCACCATAGCCGTGCTTCCCCCGGATCATTCCAGGGAAAGATCCCTTTACGGTAGGCGCTGTCCGCCCATAGCGGACTTACCCGGCCTCCGGCTGCGAGCAGGCCGTTGGGTTCGTTCAGGGCTTTTGACGTGGCCGGAAATACCGGCGGAAGGACTTCATCTAGCCAATCAATCATGATAAACCCGTGGTAAACTTCGCCTCTGAATAAGGGTAACGGGAAGGGTATTTTGCCAAAGGATACGTCTGAAGCAGGTTTTCAGCCAGCAACAACACCGGATTCTGCTTCTGCCGGCAGCTGGCAGCGGCGCCATGATGTTATTTTTTTGCTGCTGACGCTGGTCAGCCTGCTGCTCCTGCTCGCTCTGTTTTCGTACACCCCCTCCGATCTGGCCTGGTCCGCGGCGGGAGAGGGGGCAACTCATAATTCGGTTGGCCGTATTGGTGCTGTCATTGCCGACCTTCTTTTTCATGGCCTGGGTTACCTGGCTTTCGCTCTGCCTCTGCTGGTCATGGCCAAGCTGTGGTTGCTGTTCCGCAAAGCTCCGCGACCCGGCGGTCGCATCTGGTTGTTGCGCACACTCGGCATGGTGCTCTCTGTCAGCATGCTGTGTGCGCTGGCTGAGATGAGCATCTGGCATGGCGAGGGTTTGCCTGTTGGCTCCGGCGGTATCGTTGGCAAGGTGATTGTGGGCGGTTTTCTGCCGCTGTTCAGCTTCGTTGGCTCAGCCATTATTTTTACCGCATTACTGGCTTTGGGGCTGATGCTATTTCTTGAATTTTCCTGGCTGCAACTGTTCGACCGCCTGGGCGGATGGTTGCTGGAATTGCGTGAGCGCAGTATTGCCCGTCGCCAGAGTGCACAGCATGTCAGCTCAGATGCTGTTGCGGTAACCGGTGATTATGACGACACAGATGATTATGAGAGCTCTGCTGAGCAGGCTAAGGCGGAGCCCGTCAAAGCTCCCGCAGGTAAAAATGACAAAGCAACATCTGTAAGCACCAATAAGCCGGGTGATGAGGTCGCAGGTTTTGATCGTTTCTTCAGCCGCATGGATGCTGCTACAGCCGCTGCAGATGATGACGTCGAGCCATGGCTTGGCGACCTGGATGTTTTCAGCAGTAGCGATGATCAGGTCGCGGCCAGTAATAGCCCTGCAGCAACCGATCTGCCGCCACGCCAGGAGAAAACAACTGCGGTCGTCACGCCAGAGCCAGCGGCTGACACATCAGAAATCCCTCCATGGGAAGATACGCCAGTAAAAACCAAAGCGGCAAATGCCGAGCCTGCGGAGGCTGTAATTCCTATTGA
>Ga0210039_1003090_pt1 | contig 13128 bp, 8 predicted proteins | sample CryGeyCG2114_250_3_FD_185460 | JGI IMG/M metagenome (GOLD analysis project Ga0210039, IMG submission 185460) | Groundwater microbial communities from aquifer - Crystal Geyser CG17_big_fil_post_rev_8/21/14_2.50 (SPAdes) (version 2) | ecosystem: Environmental > Aquatic > Deep subsurface >...
GACGTTACGAGGGAGTACTACTTCAACGATGCGGGGAGGCAGATGCGTGTTCTGGGCGAGTCTGTCCGGGCGCGCTACGAAGCATGCGCCCGGCCCGACATGCCGACAAAAACCATCGATGGCGTTACGGTCCCCGGATCTTTCCCGGACGACGGCTACCTGGGTCATTACATCGCAGACATAGCGGAAAAGCTGTTCGAAGAGCACGGAGCGCGGCTCCTGGACGAGAAATCGTCCGACATCTTCAAGCAAGCAGCCGAGAAAGCCATTTTCGCCGGGATCGAAGCCACACTCAATCGTCTGGGCATCCGGATGGACAGCTATTTCAACGAACGCACACTATACGACTCGGGAGCCATCTGGGACATTGTCGACGCGCTTCGCCAAAAAAACCTGGCCTATGACAAAGATGGTGCGGTATGGTTCAGGACCACAGAGTTCGGCAAAGAGCAGGATACCGTGCTGGTCAAGTCAAGCGGGGAGCCGACCTATCGACTTCCCGATATCGGATATCACGTCAACAAGATCGAACGTGGTTTTGACCGGATAGTCGACATATTCGGTGCCGATCACATTGCCACGTTTCCGGATGTGCTGAGCGGCGTCGAAGCCCTCGGCCATGACACATCGAAAATTTCGGTCCTGATCTATCAGTTCGTGACGCTTGTTCGCAGCGGCGAACCCGTAAAAATGAGCACGCGAAAGGCCACGTACGTCACACTTGACGAACTCATGGACGAGGTCGGAGAAGATGTGACCCGCTTTTTCTTCCTCATGCGCTCGGCCAATACACACCTTGAATTCGATCTGGACCTCGCGCGCGAGGCCTCGGAAAAAAATCCGGTCTTCTACCTGCAATATGCCCACGCCCGGATCGCATCCATTCTCAGGAAAGCGGACGAAACCGGCCTTCGAAGTGACGGCCAGGCTGAACTGTCACTCCTCACGCACCCCGCCGAAACCTCGCTCATCAAGCAGCTTCTCGGGTTTCCGGAGGCGGTCCATATGGCCGCCGAGTTGACCGAGCCTCAGAAACTGGCCACCTGGTTGCGTGACACGGCCACCTCTTTTTCGAAGTTCTACGGTGAATGCCGCATTATCGGACAGGAGGAGGCGCTGGCTACGGCCCGATTGCAGCTTGCCTCTGCGACACGTATTGTACTGCACAACGGGCTGACGGTACTGGGCATATCCGCGCCCGATTCCATGTAACGCGCTTCCGTCCACGAAATCGAGCTGCCATGCGTATAGCCTTCCAGGGTGAAACAGGTGCCTACAGCGAAGAGGCAGCCGCCGCCTTCTATCCGGATGCCGACATGGTGCCGTATCCGGAGTTTGATCGTGTTTTCGAAGCCTTGTCCTCAGGAGAGTGCGATCGTGCCGTGGTGCCCATCGAAAACTCTCTTCACGGTAGTGTTCACCGCAATTACGACCTCCTCCGTGAGCACGATGTCACCATTGTTGCCGAAGGAAAACTTCGCATCCGGCATCAACTGCTCGGTCTTGCCCGTGCATCGCTGAGCGACATCACGACGGTCTACTCGCATCCACAGGCCCTTGGCCAGTGTCGTGACTTCCTGAAAAAATCGCTGCCCCAAGCCCGGGTCACTCCCGCGTACGACACCGCGGGTGCAGCCCGGGACGTATCGCGGGAAGGCAATCCGGCACACGCTGCCATTGCCAGCAGACGCGCCGCGCATGAGTATGCGCTCACCGTGCTGGCAGAAAACATCGAAAGCAACACGCTGAATTTCACTCGTTTTCTGGCCCTTTCCGGCCGGGATGAACCGTCCCTCCTTGGCCTGGCCCCCGATACGACAACCGGACCACCCAAAACCAGTCTTCTTTTCGCTCAGAGCGAAAATGTGCCCGGAAGCCTGTTCAAAAGCCTGGCCGTGTTCGCATTGAGGGACATTGACCTGCTGAAAATCGAAAGTCGACCGCTCGTAGGCAGTCCGGGGAAGTACATTTTCCACCTGGATCTGGCCGGACATGCGGAGACGGAAGCCGTGATGAACGCACTCCGCCATCTCGAAGAAATCGCGGCCTATGTCACCGTCCTCGGGTCGTACGTGGAAGGCCCTACGTGGGACAGCAGACCGGGCGGTTGAGTCGTATGGAGTTCAGCAGTGCACTCGTGCAGCGGGCCAAAGAGGGAGACGATGCCGCCGTCGATGCCGTCCTGCGGGGGCTTGAACCCATCATGCGCGGCTACTTCACGCGCCGCATTGGCCACCGGACAGAAATCGATGACCTCGTCCAGAACAGTCTGATCCGGGTGCATCGCAGCATTTCAGATCTGAACAATGTCTCGCGCCTGCAAGCCTTTGCCATGAAAGGTGCCCTCTACGAACTCCAGGACTTTTACCGGGGTCGTTATTCCGCACGTGAGTTGCTGCACGAAATCCTGGAGCCGTTCGGTCCCGTCACCGAACCGGATCGCCCGGAAGACCGGCTTGACCTGGACCGGGCACTTTCAAGCCTGACACCGCTTGCCAGGCGCATTATCGAACTGCGCCAACTCGGATTCAAATACACGGAAATTGCCGCCGAGGTGGACTCCTCCGAAGCCGCTGTCAAAATGCAGGTCAAACGCGCTTTCGAAAAATTGCGCAATCTGCTCGGCGTCCTTCTCCTGTTACTTTCCCAGGCATGGTAACGGCTTTCTGTGTGATGGATCCCACAACCCGCATACCCCTGCAGCAGGAAGCGCTTTCGAAACAGGCGCGCTCGGCCCTGCGAAGTGCCCTTTCGAGCGATCCCGTGCTGCGTGACCAGACACGCCTCTGGGTTCAACTCTGTGAACAGGTCACTCGATCGGTCACGGACCGCCTCCCCCCTTCCGATGACCTGATCGTCGTTGCCCTGTATGAGGCCGGCCTCCTGGGAGATGCGACCGCCGAGACCGTCTCCCACGTCCATGGCGTACAGACAGCGCTCGAACCGGTCCGCCGGGAGCATCTGTCCGTGGATGCCCTGCTCCGCCGTATTGCTGCAGATGCGAGGGTGTTCCAGGAGGTCTGGGCCGAACAAACCATGACGCAGAGAGGTGCCCACCCATCGCGACCGAGCCGCCCATGGCGACGTGTCGCACCACCCACGGCATGGTGGACGGCAGCCGCCGCCGTAGTTGTCCTGGCCGTTGCGGCCGTCTTTCTGCTGCGGGCTCCAGAGGCACACCACATGACCGTGCCGGAAGGGTTCTCGAAAGCGGTTCAACTGGCCGACGGCTCGTCCGTGCTTCTCCGTGGTCCTGCGGGGTTGTCCTGGCAAGACGACCGTGCGCGACAGGTTTTCCTGAGCGGCAGTGGCTTTTTTGACGTGACGTCCAACACGGAACCGTTCTCGGTTACAACGGATCACGCAGTCACCACCGTGGAAGGCACGGAATTCGGTGTCGAATCGGGCAGCGAGTCCACGCGCATCACCGTTGTTTCGGGACGCGTTCGTGTGCATGCCGTGCAGAACCGGTCCGATGTGGTACTGGGAGCAGGTGAGACGACCCTCATTGCAGCCACATCCGACACAGCGCCGGACGTCCGCTTTGCAGGACCCGATCCGCTGACCTGGACCGGCCTCTTTATTTTCCGGGACACCCCGGTCGATTCGGTCGCGCTCGCACTCGAGCGTGCCTATGACGTGGATATAGACGTCGACCCGTCCCTGCAGAGTGAAACGCTGACCGGTACATTTGATCGCGACCAGTCCGTCCTCGACATACTTTCCATCGTCGCTGCCGCTCTCGGTGCCGAATTGGAACAGCAGGGTGACCAGACCACCTATCGCCTGATTCGCAGGGGTTCTGCCACAGGGTAGCCGAATCGGCACGATCTGCAAGGGCCACCCGGAACGCGTGTCCGGGCGGAGTCTATAAGGCTTCGTGTACCGCGTCGCCACCATCTTTTTCGTGCTCTGCTCAGCCGGCTCCGCTGTCGCGCTGGCGCAGCCGTTCCGTGTCCAGGAGCAGGAAACGGTCCTTACGATCGCCCTCTCCCGGTTCACAATCCAGTCGGGCATCGATGTTGTTTTCAGTCGTACCCAGGCAGAGAAGTGGAAAACGACCTGCACCTACAACGGACCGAGTGCCCGGGATGCGCTGGTCTGCCTGGTCACGGATCTGCCTTTCCGGGTCCAGGAGATTTCACGCAACCAGTACGTTCTCATTCCGCTGTTGACAGACTCGAGGCGCGTGAGAAGTCATGTGTTGAGTGGATTCGTGGTCGATGCCACGACCGGGGAAACACTGGTGGGGGCGCACGTCCGGTTGCCTGACATGGGAGCGGGAGCCGTTACGAACGAGGCCGGGTATTTTGCACTGCCGGGCGTTACATCCGGAAGGCGGCGCCTTCTGGCCTCCTACATCGGCTTCGAAACCGTCGATTCCCTGATCACGGTAGATGGACGCGCGCTGTCATTGGCACTGACACCGCAGTCCGTCACGGTCGAGGGAGTGACGGTCGAATCGTCACCTTCCCTGCGGGCCGACCTGGCAACGACACCGGGACTCGTTTCCATGCCGCCAGCCCACCTCCGTGAGTTGCCGGGAGCTCTCGGTTCGAATGACGTGCTGGAAACGCTTCGTTGGCTGCCCGGAATTGAACGGGCCGGCGAGGCGACGGGTGGCCTCATGATCCGGGGCTCCGGACCGGACCAGAATCTGTATCTGATTGATGGCGTGCCCATTTATCATCCTTGGCACGCATTCAGCCTCGTATCCACGTTCCAGACCGGAACATTCAAGGACATCAACCTTTACCGGGGCGCCTTTCCTGCTGAGTACGGTGGACGACTCTCCGGCGTACTCGACGCCGAATTGCGCGACGGAGGACGCTCGGAGCCGCACGTGCAGGCCGGAATCAATGCGCTGCACGGCCGCTTCCTGATAGAAACGCCGGTCACGCCACGTTCTTCGTTCATGCTCTCGGGACGGCGGTCCTACATCGATCAACTGATCGGCAACCGCCACCCCGTGTCCGATGATGCCGGGCGCCGGGACACGCTCCGCACCGGCTACTATTTCTATGACTGGAGCGCGAAGTTTTCCTACCGGCCAGATGAAAAGTCCTCGCTGTCCATTTCCTGGTATTCGGGGCGGGACGTGCTCGACCTCCGACTCCCATTCGATGTATCCCTCGACTTTTCGTCTTTCCTCCGGCCAGCCGATCTCTTTTTTGAAGTGGGTCAGTCCTGGGGAAACCGACTCGCGAGCGCCCGCTACCAGCGCCTGTTGTCACAACGCCTTTTCCTGACGACAATCCTGTACGAGTCCCGATACGATGCCGAGGAAAATACATTCATCCAACCCACGCAGACGGCATCCGTGGCGTCGTCCTACAGTGTGAGTGTTCAGGATCTCGGACTGCGTAGTGATATGGACTGGTACCTCTCACTGCGCCATCACGTGCGGTTCGGCATACAGTGGGTCGATCGGCGGTTTGATTCCGACGTAGAGGCCTTATTGACCTACTCGCCCGGATTTGATGAGGACATCGATGAGCACCTCGCCGTAGACAGCGCCGAGTTGGCCGCGTACATTCAGGACCTGTGGCGCCCCACACCCCGATGGCGCATTCTCCCCGGTATTCGAGTCAGTTATTTCGGAGGGGGACGCTATCTACGGGCAGCACCGCGCATGAATGCCCAGTTCGTCGTCCACCCTGACCGCTTGTCCCTGCGGGCTGCCGCAACGACGCAGGTCCAATACCTGCAGCGGATCCAGGACCGCCAGGCTCGCCTGTACGATCTGGTTTCCAGTCGGTGGGTCCCGGCCGATGACATGGTGCCTCCCTCCCGGTCAGGTCAATTGACGACGGGACTCGAATACCAGCCTGTCCGGGGCCTTACGCTCACTGCAGACGTCTACCTGCGGCGAAGTCGCAACGTGCTGTTGCCGGACAACGGATTCCAGGCCAGGGACCAATTGCTCGGATCGGGCATCGAGGTATCGGGACTCCTCGCGCAATACGTTTCTGGCGAAGAGCGCTCCCAGGGACTTGAACTGGGATTGGACTACCAGCACGCCCGGTGGCGCATCGTAACCTCATTCACCCGATCACGGACACAGGACAAGCCGGAAGGTCCCGGCGAACCGCCATGGCGTGCAGCCCGATTCGACACACCCCGGAATGCATCTGTCGTCGCGCAATGGGCATCGGGTACCTGGCTCTGGGGCGTATCGGCACTGTGGCGCTCGGGCTACCCCGTGACCGAGCCGACCGGTCGCTTTGCATCGACCCATCCCGCCACAGGGGAAACCACGTTGATCCTGCATGTTCCGGAAGAGAACAACGGTCGGCTTCCGAACTATTTCCGCACGGATGTCCATGCATCGTACCGGTTCCGCGCGTGGAACGCCGACTGGAAAGCAGGTATCGATATTTTCAATACAACCATTCGTCGAAATACGGTGGCCCAGTCCTTCGATGCGTCCGATCCGGTAATTGCGCCACGAAGCCGCAAGGGACTACCCCTGATTCCGCTGTTCGAAATCGAAATGAGCCTGCGATGAGTTCACATGGATATGCCGGAGCCCGACCTCTGGCCGCAGCACTCATTCCCGTGATGGTGCTCAGCCTGGTTTGGAGCGCATGCGATGCAACCGATGCCGGGTCGCGGTCGTCGCTGATCGTGGAGGCATTCGTTCAGGCTGGTCCCATACTGCCGGAAGTGCGCGTCCGTCAGACATCCGGACGGGAATCGGGTCGGGAGGCGGCGGTAGTCGGATTGGCAGATGCCGTGGTTGCGGTCCGCGTCGGAGACACTTCATATGCCTACCGTCATATCGGCGCTGGACGATACGCTTCGATCCTGCCCGCGAAGTCGCCCGTCGTCGAAGGAGATCCGTTCCAGGTGGACGTGGAACGGGACGGCGTCCGCGCAACGGGAAGCGGTACGGTCCCACCGGACATCGTGATTTCCGGCGTTGAGCCCATCCCCGCCCGCACTGCCGTGGAGGCCATTCTGGTCGATTCGCTCGGCCTCAGCATTGACTCGCTCGACGTGGGCCTTGGAGCTCGGCTCGGATTCATCGTGCCTGTAGAAGTCCAGATCACGTGGGACGCACTGGAGGACACCTATTGGGTAGCCACCAGCCTGGACCCGGAAGAATCGTTTTCGTCTTCCGTACTGGATTTTTTCCTGTTGCCCTCCGAGGTGATCCCGGAAGGTGGCAGGGGTACAGCCTCCTGGAAAGGGGTCTATGCCGTTCCGGTGGAAGACAGCACTTCCTCGCTCCCCCGACACAGCCTCCTGGTGTCCATCACGCGGGGAGATGCGGCGTTCGCTGCCTGGATGAATACGCAGAGCTCCGGAATGGCATCGGCCAATGCCGGCAACGTTGAGGGAGCTATCGGGTTTGTAGGAGGTGTCGCCATTGATACCGTGCAGCTGCGCGTCGGAAATTGAAACGAAATGAGGCTGTTGCCATGGGCGTTTCTCAGATAAAACCCATTATCGTACCCGAACCTCCGGAAAACGGCGGTACTGTGACCCGCCTCTCATGGCAGAAAAAAGACCCGCACCGGTGTTCAGTTTTCCTGGATGATTCCTTCGCTTTTGGACTGCACGTTGATGTTGTATCGGCACACGGCCTTCGAAAGGGTGTCGTACTCTCCCTGGATGATTGCTTGGCCTTGTTGCAGGAAGATGTCTACTACAGGGCACTCAAGCGTATTCTCAGCCATCTCGCCTACAAGCCGCGCACGGAAAAAGAATTGCAGGACCGCCTCGACCGACTGCATGTCGACGCATCTACCCGGAAACAGGTCATGGAAAAGGTACGGTCCATGCACCTCGTCCACGATGAGCGCTATGCGGAGGAGTTCGCCCGTGGCCGGCTGAGAGCGTATGGTCCCCGGCGAGTGGTACGGGAATTGATACAGAAGGGCATTCCGGAGACACTGGCAGAAAAAACCGTGGTCGCGTGCAACCCGCACGACGATCCGGACGAACACATGGCACACGTCACAGAGAAGGCCTGGAATCGATATCGAACCGAGAGCGACCCGCGGACACGAAGCCGGAAGACCATCGGATATCTTGTACGGCGCGGGTACGACGTGGAAGAGATCAAGGTCGCACTGTCCCTGATTGCGCCATAAAACCGTATAATCTGTCGTCACCAAGCGCACTACGCATGTCAACAGGTAATCATAGGGCATTCTTCCGATTCTCCGGAATCGACGCATTGCTTGTTGTTCTGGGCCTGGTGGGATATCTGTGCTTCGCATTGTTGATTGCGCCACTTCATCCTGACAGCACAGCGGAGTACGTGCTGACCGACCGGGAAGCCATTGAGATCGCGGACACGTTTCTTCGCGGTAACGGATTTGATTCGGACAACCTGATCGTGACGGCGCGCCTCCAGCGCGACGTGGACGCGCTGACGGACATTCAACATATGCTTGGCCGGCGCGAGGCCGTGAAGTTTCTGGGCTCGCCCGTGTCCGAACCCATGGCCGCCTACCACTGGAGGATCCGATTCGCGGAAACGGAGGCTGACGATGACAACAGCTCCCGGTTTGCGGCGTCCAGTCCGGTCTTTACAATCCGCCTGTCACAGTCGGGTAACGTACTCGGTTTCGAGACAGAGGATCGATCGCGGGATGCGGCGGCTGGTGCTGCATCCAGTAGGGGTGTGATTGTGCGGCAGGCCGTGGCACATGCCCTGTCCTCGGAAAGCGTACCGGCCGACAGCGTTCAGCCATTGCTTGGAACGGTTCCCGATTCCACGCTGCGAAACCGGCTTTTCTTTGATTATGGATACGGAGGGGTCTCACGCGGTGTAAGCGCGCTGCAGTCCTCCGACGACGTGGTACGTATTGACTCGGCCGGTATGGTTGCCCTGGCACGGTATCATCTCTCGCGCACGGCATTGTCGACGCTTTCCTGGTCGCTGACGCCGAGCCAGGCTTCACGTCCGGAGGGTACCCGGCACACAAGGGTCCGGATGGAGGCAGACACTCCATTGGCCGGTCAGCGGATTTCGGCAGAACTGGGCATGGGCGTAACCGGCACCATAACGCACCTCTCTGTTTCCTATGAGCCCCAGGTTGTCCGAAATACGGCGATGCAGACCACGCTTTCTTTCGTGCGGGCAGGTGTCTACGCTGTGCTTGTCATTGTTTTCATCGTGCTCTTTTTCCGGCGGATGGTGGCGCGGCTCATTGACTTTCGGAGTGCCGGCATAGACGCGCTCGTCATGGGTATTGCGTTCGGGTCCATCTTCCTTCTGATTCGTCAGGGCATGTTCGAGGGGTTGGACTGGCCTGTCTGGGCCATGATACTGTTGCGCGTTGCCGTGTTTTCGTTTGTAGGCATATTCACGTCTCTCTTTGTTTTCGTGCTCTCGGGCGTCACGGACTCGTTCGCCCGTGATCGTTTCCCGACAAAAATCCGGACGCTCATGTTGCTGCGCCACGGGCAACTGCACAATGCATCGACTGGATCGGGCCTGCTCCGGGGCATTCTGACGGGTGGCGTACTGCTCGGAGTCATGACGTTGATGTTCTGGCTCATGGACGGCAGCCTTCCGAAGGTAACCGACTTCATGCTGTCCGACGCCCTTTACCGGCCGATTGTGGGCGATGTGGCAGGGGGCTTCGCGGCGACGTACATGAATACGTTCCTGCTCTGTATGAGCTTCGGCATGGTGGCCTATGGCACATCCGGAAAGGGTTGGATCGTGATCCCCGTCGTTGCACTTGGAACTGTTCTCCTGCAATTGGCACCTGCGAGCGTGGTGATGACCTGGGAAGGGGTGCTCATCCAGGCGGCGGCCGGCGTACTGCTTGGGCTCGCATTCCTGAAATGGGATCTGTTCACGGTGTTGATGGCCTTGTTCTCTTCGACCCTGCTCTGGAGCCAGAAGCAGGGTCTGTTGGTAGCTGGTGCCGACTCCTGGATTGACAGTCTGATCGCCATTCTGCTGCTTATTTCCCTCTTGATTTTTGCCATACTGGGAATTGTGGCTGGAGAGGAAGAGCGCAGTGTCAAGGAGTACGTTCCGGAATATGTGGCTGAAATGGCCAGCCAGGAGCGCCTGAAAAGCGAGCTTGAAATTGCGTACCAGGTCCAGGCCTCGTTCCTGCCCCGCTCCATGCCACGTATCAAGTCATTGGACCTGGCCGGAATGTGTCTACCAGCCAACGAAGTCGGTGGCGACTATTACGATTTCATTGACTTGGACGAGCAACATCTGGCTGTCGTGATCGGTGATGTGAGCGGGAAAGGCATCCACGCATCGTTCTTCATGACACTTGTCAAAGGCATTCTTCAGTCGGCCTCGCAGATGAGCAGTTCGCCGGCCGAGGTCCTGCGTCACTTGAATCACCTTTTTTACATCAACGTGCCGTCGGGGACTTTCATTACACTCATATATGGCGTGCTGGACATCCAGACCGGGAAATTCACGTTCGTTCGGGCCGGACACAACCCGGCTATCCTGCTGCGTGCCGAAAGTTCGGAATTCGCGTTTCTCCAGCCGGCAGGGATGGCGGTAGGCTTCGTCGACCGCGGCCTCTTCGACAAAGGTATTAAGGAAGAGACCGTGTTCCTCCAGCCGGGGGATATGATTGTACTGTACACGGACGGCTTCTCGGAAGCCATGAATACCAAAAGGGAGCTGTACGGTGACGAACGATTGGCTGCAAAGGCTGCACGCGTTGGTTGTGCCCGATCGGCGTCGGCCATGCTCCGTATGCTGACCGAGGATGTGTATCACTTCATCGAGGGCATGGGACGCGCCGATGACATGACCATGATGGTCATAAAAAGACGACCGGAAGCATGACAATGCAACGCGCTCTCCAGCATATCCGCACCCGCACCCGGGCGCATCCCCGACTGGCACTCGTTCTGGGCTCAGGCCTCGGGAGCCTGGCCGACGCGGCAGATGAAGCCACGGTATTTGCGACCTCCGAGATCCCGGGCTACCCTGCCTCTTCGGTTGTCGGCCACGCCGGCAAGTTGATATTCGGCGCCTTGGGTGGCGTTGAGGTTGTTTTTCTGCAGGGTCGGTTGCATAGATATGAGGGACACGACCTTGAAAAAACCACGTTCCCCATCCGTTTGTTGGCCGCATTGGGCATAAAGTACGTGTTGCTTACAAACGCAGCCGGCGGAATAAACCCGGATTTTGCACCGGGTTCGTTGATGTGGATAACCGACCATATCAACTGGGCATTTGAGGTGCCAAAGCTGTCGGCGACCGTTCGGCACCCGGTTTTCAGTGCCGCATGGACGCTCGAAGCCCGCACCACAGCCAAAAGCCTGGGTATTGACACCGTGCAGGGCACGTACGCATGGACTCGTGGCCCCCAATATGAAACACCTGCGGAGGTACGGGCCCTGCATGCCATGGGCGCCGATGCCGTGGGCATGAGCACCGTACCGGAAGCACTCGTAGCCAACAGCCTCGGGATGCGTGTCCTGGGATTATCCACAATCACTAATGTTGCTGCCGGGCTCGGAACCGAGCCACTGAACCATGACGAGGTGCTCGATACCGGGAGGCGCGTACAGCAGGGCCTGCAACGATTGGTTACAGGCATTGTCAAAGCTTTTTGACTTGCGGGATGTGGCCAATAACACGTTATTGGTGGTATGATCGCGATTCTGATGCTTTTTCTGCAGTCCGTAGTGCCCCCCGGCCAGACTGGCGTACGCCTGCAGGCCGAGGCGGACAGGGCCGTATACCTTCCGGGCGACACCATCCGTGTCGAGTTGTCTGCCTATATCACTGCGCCGTCGTCGGCCGACGCACTCCGTACGGGACGTGGGCTTGACAATGTGGCCGCTCACGCCACGGAGGGGCCCGTGCGCCGCCTGTCCGATGGCCGCTCGCAGTCCCGTGACGGACATGCCATCATGGATCAGATGGTCTATCGCTACGCCCGCACGGTCCTCTATGCAGCACTTGCTCCCGGTACCGTCACGCTCGGCCCCTGGCAGCTTGAGACGGAACATGGACCCGTTGTTGCAACCGCCCTTCCCCTTCGCATTGCCGATCCTCCTTCCTTCCAGGCCTCTGTAACGCGTGCCGTGCTGCCCCTGAGGGCGGACGTATTCCATCCCGGTGGCGGCATAGCCTACCGACGCAACGGTTATGCCTCCGTGGTCAACGGCATGACGTTGCTCACATCCTGGCACCTGGTTCGAGGTGCCGACCGCATTGAGGTCACACTGCCCTCCGGCCGGACCCTGCCCGTCCGCAAGGGGTGGTCCGCGCAGGCGGAAATAGACGCGGCGCTCCTTTATATCGACGCTGCAGCCGTGGCAGACGAGCAGATATCCCCGCTGTCCATGGCTGCCGACCATACGGTGGCACCTGGTGACTGGGTTTACGCCGTGACAGGAAATCGAATCAGTTCAGGATGGCTCCACGTCGTGCCGGACCAGGCAGATTCACGCCGGTGGCTGGCCACGAACAGAATCCGTCCGGGTGACAGCGGGAGCCCCCTCCTGACCCGTGAGGGGAACATCGTGGGTGTCGTTGCCGCCGGAATGGCGGGCGTGCAGCACCCCGACGTACTTCGCGAAGACCTCATGCTGGCCTACGACCCTCGTCCGCTTTTCGAGCCCGTCATGTCAGGTGCATCGCCCCGATCCATCGACGACCTGAACCAGCCGGAAAATCTTTACAATCGGATCATGGATGTGGAGATGGCACTGGCAACACGAGCACAGGGACGCTCTTCGGACACCGGGACACTGCTCCTGGAACAACTGCTCCTGCTGTTGGAGGAAGCGGAGTCGGCTCCCATCCCCGATGCCGAGCTGCTGCATCGACTCGGACTGCTGGCCCAACATGCGGGAGATCGGGAGCTCGCCCGACAGGCCTACCTGGCTGCGCTCAATGCCGATCCGCAGCACTACGGGGCCAACTATCTGATTGGGCTGCTCCACGTCACCGAACAGGATTGGTCAAGCGCCGATACCCATTTCACGCGGGTGGCCTCGGGCGGTCCGTTCCGGCACCTTGCCACCTATGGAATGGCCCGTTCCGCCATGGGTCTTCACCAGTTCGATCGGGCTGAATCATTACTGAACCAGGTCCTGGCAAGTGATCCGGGGTTCGCGCCGGCACTATTTGACCTCGGTCAGGTCCAGTTGGCCAAAGGAAACAGGCTG
>Ga0210039_1003120_pt1 | contig 13024 bp, 10 predicted proteins | sample CryGeyCG2114_250_3_FD_185460 | JGI IMG/M metagenome (GOLD analysis project Ga0210039, IMG submission 185460) | Groundwater microbial communities from aquifer - Crystal Geyser CG17_big_fil_post_rev_8/21/14_2.50 (SPAdes) (version 2) | ecosystem: Environmental > Aquatic > Deep subsurface >...
TTACCTATGGTTGATTCATGATGATGTTCCACCATTACTTCCAGAGTGAAGGCGACTTTATAACCGGCTTTCCAGGCCCGATACGACAGATCAATATCTTCCCAGTAAAAAGGATTATAGAGATTGTCCAAGAGTCCAAGGTCAATGAATAATCTTCTTTTAAAAATTGAAGCGCCGCCTTCAGCCCAGAAATTAGACGTTAGATGATAGATATTAGATGATAGATGGGAATGATTGATAAGACCATTCTGGAAATAACCGCGGTTAGACCCAACGATTTTGCCGCCTTTTTCGATTTGGGAAAAACCGACAGCAAAAAGTTTTCTGTCTTTTTTAAAATATTCCAAAGCTTTTAAAAAAGAACTGTCTTTTAAAACCACGTCGGAATTAATTAAAAAAACATAGTTTCTTTTAGCCTTTAGGACTCCTTTATTGACGTTACCGGTAAAACCTAAATTTTTTTTATTGTTGATAACAATTGTCTCTGGATAAATTTTTTTAACCGTTCTGGTAATATTTTCAAGGGGGAAATCGTTCATTACTATCACTTCGCAACCATTAAAGAATTTTTTATTAATCTCGAGATATTTATAAAACATCCCGGTGTTTTTATAGACGGGAATAATGATGGAAACAGGATGGGACATACATTATAAGGTCTGACCTTATTAAGTCAGTCCTAAAACTTTTTTTGTAAAAGCTTCATAATTATAATTTTTTTTGACAAACTTTGCACCGATCGTGATAATTCTTGCTTTCAAGTTTTTATCTTTTTCTAAAATTTCCATTTTATTTATTAATTCTTTTTCCGTATTAAACAAAAATCCGGTTTCGTTGTTATTGATAATTTCTCTGGGCCCGCCGGAGTTGTGGCAAAAAATTATACAACCCGATGCGATTGCTTCAAGCGGGGCAATACCGAAGTGTTCTACCTGCTCAGGATGGGTTTCTTCATCAACGCCATAACCGGTGAAGTGCCAGAAATAAGTTGAAAGTTCATAAAGTTTATAAAGTTCGTCAAGAGAAACATTTGGCTTGAATAAAATTGATGAATCTTTCGTAATCGACTTTAATTGATTGAAGTAATTTTTATCTTCTTTTTTCAATCCGCCTGCCAAAATTAATTTATAGTCTTTAAAAAAAGAGTTTGAAAGTTTTAAAAGTTTAAAAGTCTGAATAATTTTTTCTTGGTTTTTGCTGTGAAGGTGAGGGAAAAATCTTCCTACCGATAAAATAACTTTTTCTTTTTTGTTTTGGTTGTCGGTAAACAATTTATTGTCGATATATGGAGGAATAGTGATTGGATTTATACCCCATTTAGTTAACGATTTTGTCGTATAAGGCGAGTTACTGATAAATTTATAATTCCATAGTTTTAAACGGTTAAAAAAATTCAAATTGTAAAGCTTTTTATCAGGAACCATGCAGAAAACGAAGTTTTTTTTAGCAGAAGAAAAAAAATAACTGCCGTCGGTAACATAGAAAAAGTAGTCAAAAGTCTTTAAAGTCGATAAAGTCCTTAAAGAAGAGGAAACATTTTTAATAGGCGACCATTTTAATGTTTTAAAACATTGTAATGAGAAGCGATTTTCCATTTGTTTAGTTAAGTCTTTATCCCAAAATATAGTTATTTCGGCTCCTTGTTCGCCGAGAACGTCTATAATTGATAGAATATGTTTTTCGCCTCCACCTAAAGTATCAAGAAACGGGTTATAAAGTCCTACTCTTAGAATTTTTTTCATATAAAAATAAATAGGTAATGGTTTTGGAAAAGGCTTGATAGATCGATTCTATAATTCCTATTGTTCCGTCTAAAAAACCTAAATCTTTAAACATTCTTCGATAAAATTCAGCAAAGTATTTTCTCAAAAATGTTGGGGTATTAGCAGTTTTTCCAGCTTTATATAAAAGATCAGACTCAATATCTTCAAAGACAACTGTTTTCTCTACCATTTTTTCCAGGTTACCGTGAAAATAATGTATTAGATGATTTTTTAAGCAACCAAGACCTCCTTTTATTTTGGGTGTTGAATGAATTCTTTTTGGCCAATTGACAAAATATTTTTTATTAATCAGTCTTATTTGGTAATCAGGCCACCAGCCGCCGTGTTTAAGCCATTTTATTTGGCCGAAAATATTCTTTCGAGGAATTTTAAAATGGGTAACATTGTCATTGCGAGGAGCTGAAGGCGACGAAGCAATCTCTTGCTTTGATTGAGATTGCTTCGCTTCGCTCGCAATGACATTTAAGATTTCTTCTGCTAATTCTTTCGATATTCTTTCGTCGGCGTCGAGAATTAAAACCCAATCGGTTTTAACCTGTTTTATGCCAAATTCTCGGGCTGGTTCGACGTAACTTGATTTTGGAAAATTGTAAATTAGTATTTGTAAATTTTTTACAATCGTGGTAGTTTTATCTTCACTTTCCATATCGATAACAAGAACATTTTTTATAAGAAGCCAAGCGGATTTGATACAGTCTTCAATATTTTTTTCCTCGTTGTAGGTATGGATAACGACGGTAATATTATTCATAACAATGTCTTTATTATATAATATAAGCCAATGAATCTTCTTAAAAAACACTGGCCTTTGTTGATTTTAATACCACTTTTCAGCTTTCTGATCTTTTTCCGCATCAATTGGTTAACTTTAGTCAACTGGGACGAGGCTTGGTATGGATCGATTGCGAAAAACATTGCTGCTACCGGTAACTTTATGAAAATGGACTGGAACGGAAAAATATATTATCATCACTCGCCATTGGGTTTTATCTTAATAGCTTTGTCAATAAAAATTTTAGGGAACAATGAATTTGCGGTTAGATTTCCTTCAGCAATCCTTGGAGTTGGAGCAATAATACTTATTTATTTCCTAGGTAAAAGATTATTCAAAAGTAATTTGGTTGGTTTTGCTTCGTCTTTAATTATTGGTACCTCAGTGTGGTATCTGATCAGGACCCGGTCTGGTGATTTGGACTCTATTTTTATTTTTTTCTACTTGTTGACGGTTTTTTTTAGTCTTAAGTCAAAAGAAAATTTTAAATGGTTTATTCCGACGATGATTGCTTTTGCCGCACTTCTCTTGTCAAAGACTTTAGTTGGTGCGTCTGCCGGAATCTTAATTTTATTTAATAACCTTAATCAGGTTTTCAAAAGCAAGAAAAATTTAACCCTCTCTACAATAGGCGTCTTGGCTTTCTTGATACTGCTCGTTCCCTGGTACTATGTTCAGTTGACGAGCTTTGAATCTTTTTATAGAGAGCATTTCATAGCCGTCGGAATGAGAAATAAAACCTTTTTGTCTTATTTTCATATCGAGACATTTTTACCTCTATTTTATCTTCACATGGGGGTAAGAAAATGGTACTACATCTGGTTGGCGGCCCTGGGTTTAATCATAATTACTTTGCGATTTATCAAAAAGAATTTTCTTTTAATTTTAATCTGGAACGTTATTGTTCTCTACCCATTTCTGACGACTAACGAAACCCACATCTGGCATCTGATTCCGGTCTATCTGCCATTGTCTCTTATCATCGCCGGCGGAGTCTTTTGGGGGAAGGAATTTTTTATTAAAATTACCAGATTGAAAAAACTTGATTGGTTGGCCAATGTCTTTTATGTTTTATTTTTTATTTTTATTTCGAGCTGGCAGATAAGAAACTTCTATAAAGAGGTCTATCCGACTTCGCATTTCGTTCCTGACGACGTTGATATATCAAAAAAAGCGGCTAAGTATAATGTACAAATTTATCTTGATGATAACTTTTATCCCGTGGCGATTTTCTATTCCGGAAAACATATTTATTCATTAATAGATTTACCTGACCCCAATAAAAAAGCGGTTCCATTTTTTGAAAACCAACAGGGAGAATTTGTTTTAATCACCCGAAACTATACATTGAGAGAATTAGATAACGCGGGATTAAAATATAAAGTGCTTGATAGTAATAGTTTTCTTTCAATAATCAAAAAGAATGATTAAATTTTTCAACAAGCATAAAATTTTATTTATTTTTTTATTGATACTTTCTCTTGGAATGTTTTTAAGATTTTATAAAATCGGATATGTCCAGAATTTCGGTTGGGATCAGGCAAGAGATGCATGGAAAGTCAGAGATATTATTAAGGGGCAGGTAGTTCTAAATGGTCCACGAACAGGTATCGGACATTTTCATCTTGGTCCTTTATGGTATTATCTGTTTGTTCCTTTTTACTATTTAACTGGACTTGATCCTGTTGCTGCAAATTACTTGAATTTTATTGTCAACATATTCAATTTTTTCGCAATTTTTATCGTCACCAAAAAGATATTTGAAAAAAATACTGCCTTATTTGTTACCTTGGTATATGCAACCAATAGGTATTTGATTGATATTAATCGCACTCCCTGGAATATATCTCCGATACCGGGCGTATCGATCATAATTTTTTACAGCATATATAAAATCGTTTATGAAAAAAAATATAAATGGATATTTGTTGCCAGTTTTCTAACAGGATTATTTTTTCATCTGCATTTTTCCGTAGTTTTTTTACCTTTGATTATTTTACTTTCATTAATATTAGTTAAAAACAAAAGAAAGATTTTTATTTATAGTTTAGCCAGTTTACCATTATTTTTAGTTTGGTTTATACCTAATGTATTTTATGATCTTCAATCAAAAAGTAATAATCTTAATTTGTTTAATAATTTTTTAAAAGACTATTTGATTAAAGGATTCCATTTTCGGTTTTTTTTATACCGAATCAATGATGCTTTTATTCAATTTCAGACAATTCTGTCTTTACCAAAAACATATGGACTTTTGAAATTTGTTATCCCGGCAATATACTGGATAACGATACTTTTTGAAAAAAATAAAAAAGAGAAAACTCTCGGATATTTAATCTCTTTATGGTTTATTGTTCCTGCTTTTGGCTACTCCTTTTATGGTGGGACAACGTCGGAATACTATATGCTAATGAATTCAGTATTGGTTATCTACATTTTGGTTTATTTGTTAAAAAGATTATTTAAGACAAAATTTAAACCATTAGCATATATATTGATAATATTCTGTTTTATCTTTACTTATTTCCAGACGAAAAACCTCTGGAATGCGACCAATGGTTTAATCAAACAAAAAGAAGAGGTAAGGGAAAGAATAAAACAAAATAACAAAATACCATTTGATGAAGGGCAAATAAAGGCCTACCTATGGCATATTTGGGTTGAGGATAAAAAAGTCAATTAATAAATATTATATGACTAGTTTTTTTAAAAAATATAAATGGATTATTGTATTAGCTATTTTTTTTAATGTTTTTTTAAGCTCCTGGTATGTTTTAAATAGGGATTTAGTATTTCATACTGACATCGCCAGGGATTTTTTGGTCTTGGAAGATATTGTTAAGACTCATAAACCTACTTTATTGGGGCCAAGATCAGGAGGGATTCCAGGTGTTTTTCACGGACCTTTATGGTTTTATGTAAACCTTCCGATCTTTATTTTAGGAAAAGGTAACCCAGTTATTGTAGGATGTTTTTGGGTTTTCTTATCAGTGATTTCAATTTATTTAACCTATCTTCTCGGAAAAAAAATATTTAATGAAGAAGTAGGTTTATTAGCTTCATTTTTACTTTCAGTCTTTTCCATATCTTATATTAAGGCCTTAATTAATCCTTTTGGTGCGGTTTTACTTTTTCCGGCATTTTTTTATTTATTAGTGACATATTTAAAGTCGGCTAGATTTTTTTATTTGATTTGCTTGTTATTTATATTAGGTTTAATTATTCAATTCCAGATCGCCTTTGGTTTACCGATACTTATTTTATTAACAATATATTTAATACCGTTTTTTATCAAAAAGAAAAAAATTACTCATATTTTCGCTTATTTTATTCTTTTAATTCCTTTATCGACTTATTTTTTATTTGAATTAAGGCATGATTTTCTGCAAACGAGATCAATTATTAGCTATATAACGACAAAGCAAAATGTTGGAAGCTTGAACCTATTAAATATAGTAATACAAAGAGCTAGAGGACTGCTGTTTGACGGAATAAATATGATTCCGCAGAATTTTTTATTAAATCTTCCAATAACAATTTTATTTGGAATACTTATTTACAATCTTAAAGATAAAAAATTCAAACACAGAAACACATATTTTTTATATTTCTTTTTCTATTTTGGCTTCTGGATTATTGCGCTGTTCTTCAAAGGAAATATTTGGAATCATCATTATTTGCCATTTTTGCCATTGACATTAATTATTTTCTCTTCGCTTTTTAACCTGATTAACAAAAAAATATTTATAATAGTTTTTCTATACATTTTTATTATTAATTTCATTTTTGGTATACAATCTATTAAATCCGCTGGTACCGGCTGGAAATTTTATGCTGATTTAGCAAAAAAAATCTATCAAGACGCTAAAGGGAATGACTTTGGTTATTATGTTTATTCTTCCGACTTATTAGGATATTCGGAAAAATATTCGATCCATTACATTCAGAAAATGTTTAAACAAACGATAAGTCATCCATATAAAAAGGAACAGCTGACGTATTTAATTATTGCTCCGCCGCCTGAAGATAAAAAGTATTTAAATGGCGATTGGTGGAAAATTAATCAGGTAAAAATCAATAGGAATCCTGATAAAGTATTCAGATATTCAAATGGTATGATCGTAGAAAAATACCTTTTAAGTCAGAAAGAGATGCAGATTCCTTCGGATCCTAATTTAGTTCAAGATTTAACTTTCCGTTAATTTCCATAGTTCAATTGAACTGCCGTTATCTATAATTTTTTTTTCAATTAATCTGGACTTTTCGGGAATATTATCCTTTCTCCATTTTTCAACTCTAAAAGAATAAGGCTCTTTGTCGAAGATAAAATAGCACTGACTGTTAGTAAATTCCTGCCTTGGATACTTTATTTTTTGGTGACGGGCATAATAAGAAAACAGATAATAATATGTGTAAGGAATAACCGGTGGTGTATAGATTCGCAAGCAAAAATATCGATTACTGGTTTTTTCTACAAAGTAGCTGACGATTTTATTATCTGCCCTAAGACCAACCAAGGGAATATTTTTACCAGATAGATTTTTTGAAAAAGAAATTAATACTGCAAAGAAAAATACTCCCAGTAATATATTTTTTGCTAATTTTAATTGGCTGTTTAAATTAAAAATTAAAATAAAAATAAATAAAATAATAAATTGAACGCCGTCAAGATAATAATCCCAGAAAAAATTATTTCTACTGACAAGACTTACCAGAAAAATTACCAATATTAATAAGAAGAAGAATAAAAGAGGATTCGTTCGGCCTCTCTTCATATTTTTTATCCTTATAATAAGCAAATAAATAAAAAATAAAAAAACTAATAGGCCAAGGTAGAAATTTTCTTGTGGGATTAACTGAAGATAATACTTAAGAAATAATTGAGCCCTTTCTGCTAAAGTGGAAATAAAAGACAGTTGATTAGTAAATGTTGGATGAGAGTAAAAACTGATAAAAGCCTTTGTCTGGATAAAATTATTTTTCAATTCAAATAATAACCTTGGAAAGATAGGGATGATAAATCCCGAAATAAAACAAACAAGTTTTCTTAAATTTAAGTAACTTTTTCTGAATAATTTAAAAAATAACGAGGTAATAAAAAATGACGTTATTATAAATATTCCTGAAGCTACCTCGAATTCAAAACTAAATCCTAAGGCAAGAGATATGAAGAACAGATATTTGGCCGACTGTGTTTTAAAGAATAGATATATAGAATAAATTAACAATAATACAAACAAAGGGCTTAAAGTGTTGTTGCTGGCAAAAAAGCCCAACTTGATGAAGAAACTTCCGGCGGTAATAGTCAAAAAAAATAGCCAGGAAGATTGATAACCTAATTCTTTTTTAATAAAAAAGAAGAACAAGAATAAAGTGGTTGTTGAAAGAACAAACAATCCGATATAGAAACCGACCGGCCAACCGGCAAAAACCAAATAAAGCAAAGCAAGAAAATAATACCACCAGGCGCCGTGATGAACGCCCATAATACCCGTGGTTGGTCCGATAAAGGTGAGATTTTTATCCCGGATAATTTCTTCAGCCTTTAAAAAATCACGCCCTTGGTCATACGTGTAAGGGACAGTTTGGTTAATAATAGGTATTAATCTAAGATAGAAAAAAATAAAAAAGACTGAAAATAGGATGCATAATTTTAACCACTTCATATTTTTTAAAATTATATAATAATTTAATATGCTTTTATTGGGTTTGTATTTTTTTTTAATTCTTATCTTATCGATCTATTCATATGCGTTGGTTGATCCAAATATTACTTTTTTTAACCATCCTCTTTGGACGAGTTTCCGCAATGTTATGGTTGATTTCGGTTATAACCAAAGGCAGAACTCATGGTGGGTTTATTTATCGATTATTATCCTGCTTTTCATATTCAACTACATTTTTGTTACAAAATATAAGAAGTTAACCTTTAGTCCTTTTAAAATTGCTTTTATTATTGGGTTGATATTGGTTTTTTCCTATCCGTTTTTATCTCACGATTTTTTCAGCTATCTTTTCTATACGAGAATTTTAACTCTATACCATCATAATCCTTATACTTATTTGGCCGGAGATTTTTATCTTGATCCTTGGCTTCGTTTTACTCAGTGGACAGGCAATAATTATCCATACGGCCCGGTTTTTCTTTTGATTTCGGCTATTCCGTCATTTCTCGGCTTTGCCAAATTCGCCCCCACTTTTTTCCTGTTTAAAATAGTGATAGTTGCCTTTTATCTCATAGCGATTAAATTATTGGAAAAATTAAATAGAAAGTGGGCGATTATGTTTGCTACCAACCCTTTAATACTGGTTGAAGGCTTAATCAATGGTCACAACGATTTAATAGGTATTTCTTTATCTATAGTTGGAATTTATTTTTTACTAAAAAAAAGAAAAGCTTTATCAACCGCTTATTTTATTTTATCAATAGGTGTTAAATACCTGACATTACCTTTTCTATTTTTTTTAACAAAATTCAAAAATTATAAACTATTGACATCATTATTGATTATTGCTGGATTAGTTTTCTTAATTACTAGAACAGAAATTCAACCTTGGTATTTTATCATGCTATTTGGATTAATTCCTTTTTATGAAGATTTGATTTTCCGCTTCAATATTTTTTTCTTTGGGTTATTGATGTCTTATTATCCTTATGTAAGATTCGGCGGTTGGGCAAGGGTGCTTTATTGGACGACTTCCTATAAAGTTATGTTCAAGCACAACGTGATCATCGTCTTTTTCATAATAAATTTAGTTTATCTAGTTATTTATCTTCTTTCGAAAAAGAAATTTTTTATCAAATGAAGTTTAGTTTTAAATGGGGCATACTTGAGGCCAAAGATTAACCGATTTTTTCGCTGGTATTTTAGGTGAAGCGGAGAACCGCTGCCTCCGGTTGATTGAGCGTTTTTGTGATAAATTATAATTCTCGGTTGATAAAAAAGTTTAAATCCGGCTCTTTTGGCTCTTTCGCAAAAATCAGAGTCTTCATAATATAGAAAGTATGCTTCATTCCAAAATCCGATTTTATCGATAATTTTTTTGTTGAAAAAAAGCATGCAACCGGTGATAAAATCAGTTTCTTCGCTTTTCTCGTATTGGCCATGATCGACTTCGTCAACTCCTTGATGGACAGTGACAACATTTTTCCAATCATTGACTCCACCAGCATACCAAAGGACTTTACCAATGACGGATTTTTTATATTTCTTGTAATATTCATATCCCGGAGCATAATAAATTTTCCCTCCGAAAATATCACTTTTTTTGAATGCCTTTTCTGCAGTAGCAACAAAGTTTTTATCAAAATAAATATCATTGTTAATAGCGCAGAATTTATCAAAACCTTTCAATATAAAATACTTGGTTCCTTCGTTAATACCAAAAGCGTAGCCATTATTAGGAAGAGATATGACAATGACTTTCATCGGATATTTATCAATTTTAAATATCTCTTTTTTAGTTGAGACATCCGCTATATATACGGATAAATCATTTGCATTTTTTACAGTAGCGAGAGAATCGAGGAACTCCCGAGTAAGTTGATATTGATTATAATTAACAGTAATTACTCCAATCATATTATTTTTGTGGATAATCTTGCCAAAGTTCAAGGGAAACATCTTTGTGGATAGACTCTTTCATAATTAATTTTCCAGCTGGTGGAATATGTTCCTGTCTGAACTTATCAATTCTGAATTTAAAACTATCATCCTCAATAATATACCAACATTGGTTATTAACATAGCTGGTTGTTGGTCTGACCCTATGTTTTGAGTAATAGTCAAAAAGGTAGTTATATGTATGAGGGATAACAGGAGGAGTATAAACTCTGACGCAGAAATCTTTTTTTCCTTTATTTATTTCATAAACTCTTACTACAGTCGCTAATTGTTTTCTCAGACCATCATTAGGAATGTTGTTGTTTTTTATTTCTTTGGTAAACTTTAATAAGTTAAATAAAAATAAAAAAATAAATATTAACCATGGTATATTTTTAATAATTTTGTTTCTGGTAAAAGAAAATCCATAAAATCCAAGGGTGATAGTTAAAATAAAATAATAACCTATTCCTTCATAATAATTACTCCAAAAACTGTCTTTATAAAGAGAGGAAAGTATAAAAAATAATACAATCATGATTGGAGAAAATATATAAAAATTTTTAATTTTTTTATCACTATTTAGATAAGCAAGCACAATACCAATTATTGACAATAAAAATATTCCATAAATAATTGAAAGGTTGTCAAAAGGAAAAGATGTCACTAAATAATTATTAAATAAAGACAATCGGTCCTTGAAGATTTCGGTAAACGGTTTTGGGCTGTGGAATTCTGGATTTAAAATAAACTTAAGAACAGTTTTTGATTGAGGAAAACCCTTTATTATTTCAAAAAGTATCCGTGGTATTATGGGAATAATAAATCCAACAAAGGCTTTCTTAAATCCGTCTTTAGATAACAATAATTTTATTTTTCCCAAAAATAAAAGAGTTAACACAAAAGCTATTCCGGTAAAAAGACCTGTTGGTAATTCTGCTTCTAAAATAAAACCAATCCATAAAAAAAGCCAAAAAAAATATTTTTTATCTTCTGTCTTTAAAAATAAATAAGCGGAATAAATAAATAAAAGAATAAAAGGAAAAGTGAATACGCTACTTATCACAAAAAATGACATCGATATAAAATATGAAGATCCAGTTATAAGCAATACAAATAATAGGGAAGTAAGCCACCCAAATTCCTTTTTAAGAAAATATGAAAAAAATATTAACTGAAAAAAAGAACTAATAAAAATAAAAATTGAAAAACCTATAGGAACGCCAGAAAAAAGAATGTAGGGAATAGCCAAAAAATAATACCACCAAGCGCCGTGAAAGAGACCTGGGATACCTGAGGTTGGTCCAATTAAAGTCGGATTTAAGTCTCTGATGATTTCCTGAACTTTAAGAAAATCCCGACCTTGGTCGTAAGTGTATGGTACGGTTTGAAAAAAAATTGGTTTTAATCTAAAATAGCAAAATAGGATGATTATGACAAAAAATGTCAGCAAGCTCCAAAAATTAGTATGAAAAAAAGTTTTTTTCCTCATTTTAATAAGTCTAATTATAACATAGCAATCAATTTAACTTATTTTTTCTATTTTATTTCAATCCTACTTTTTTCTATCTATTCGTACTCTTTAGTTGATCTGAATCTAACTTTATTCAATAATCAAATCTGGGATAACTTTAGGACTTTTATAATTCAAATAGGTTATTTTAACAAGGGGCTGTCAACAATTATTTTCTTCTCAGGAATATTAATTTTTTATTTACTTTATTTCGTTTCTAAAAAAGTAAAACCTAACCCGATCAAGCTTGCTCTGATTACAGGACTTGTCTCGTTGATAGCCTATCCATTTTTATCTCATGACTTTTTCAATTACATGTTTGACGCCAAGATCTTAACTTTTTATGGTAAAAATCCCTATCTTTTCAGAGCCTTAGATTTTCCAGCTGATCATTGGACCAGGTTTATGCATTGGACTCATCGCGTCTATCCTTATGGTCCAACATTTTTACCAATTACTTTGACCCCATCTTTTTTATCAGGAGGCAAATTTATCCTCAGTTTATTTTTTTTCAAGTTAACCTTTGTGTCATTTTATCTGGGAGCTGTGTGGGCAACCAACAAGATTAATAAAAATATGGCGTTGGTGATTGCCACTCACCCTTTAATAATTATCGAAGGATTAAATACTCCACATAACGATCTGATCGCGATGAGCTTGGGATTAATTGGCGTCTATCTGTTATTTAACAAAAAAATCTGGTCAAGAGCTTTATTTATTATTTCAGGACTAATTAAGTACTCAACGTTACCTATATTAATTTTATCCAAAAAAAATAAGTGGCTAAATATTTTGGCGTTTATTGGAACTTTGATACCACTTTACTATTTAACTTTTTATTCAGAAATTCAGCCTTGGTACTTTTTAATATTGTTTATATTTTTACCAATTTTTCCGAACTTAATTAAAAAAATTGAATTATTTTTGATGGGATTAATTTGTTCTTATTTTCCATATATATTTCTTGGAGGTTGGAATTCGCCAGATAAAGTAGCTATGAAACATCAAATAATTATCTATTTTTTTATTGCAAATTTACTTGCGCTGGGTATTTATCAGATCTTTTATTTCATCAAAAAGCGCTCTGCCCTTAATTCTGTAAATAATTGAGAAGTAAACTAGAGCCGACCCAACAATTGCCAAACTTGTCAGTAATATATTATTTGTCAAAAATTTACTTACCCAAAACTTAATTAAAACAAGATAAACGACCATCACCATAGAAGAAATTATCGGGCCACCAAAAGCATTTTTTAAGGAGAAATCGACGGTTGACTTGGCTTTTATAAAAACAAAGATGAAAGCAAACGAAATAATAAAAAAAGCAACCGAGATGCCTTGAAACCCAAAT
>Ga0210039_1003134_pt1 | contig 12990 bp, 17 predicted proteins | sample CryGeyCG2114_250_3_FD_185460 | JGI IMG/M metagenome (GOLD analysis project Ga0210039, IMG submission 185460) | Groundwater microbial communities from aquifer - Crystal Geyser CG17_big_fil_post_rev_8/21/14_2.50 (SPAdes) (version 2) | ecosystem: Environmental > Aquatic > Deep subsurface >...
GATGCAAAACCCCTTAGATATGAAAACCAACATCAGATTATCTCTGCTGCTTACACCCGCCATATTCCTTTTGGCTTTTTGGATATTGGCACTTTCAAGTAGCGATTTACTTATGTCGGAGGGCTTGGTAAGAATGGTCCTATGGGCGCTGTTACTTGCTTTTGGTGTAGCTTATTCGGTCACGTTATTTGTAAGTGAAGTTTTGCAACGGCGCAGCGATGATTAAAAACAAAGGATTTACATTAATTGAAATTGCAATTGTGCTAGCCATTGCAGGGATATTGCTTAGCGTTGTTTTATTGAAAAGCGATGTAATGATTGGCGGTGCTAAAACCACAGATACGATTGTTCTAATCAAAGACTTGTCCACTGCCATTAGAGACTTTAAGGCGCAGTATCACTACCTTCCCGGCGATATGCCGACTGCGGGGGAAGAGTTATCTGGAATTAGTGTTGCCTGCAACATTGAAATAGTCGCAGGTAATAAGATAGGCGACGGCCAGATTAATACTGCTACCGAAATTGCTTGTGTAGCTGAACACTTGGTACTTGCAGGTCTAATAAAGGGCAGTGCAAGCGGAATATTTACACTAAACAATACTTCTTCGACACCAGATGTCTTTGTTACTGCTAAAAGAACAACCGGTGCTCTCCCTCCCGCGTTTCCAGCCACCGTTATTAATGAGATTCAACTTACTAACCAATGGTGTGATACTGCGAAGACAATTGATTTAAAACTGGATGACGGTGATTTCAGCACCGGCAGAATTAGAGCATCGGTCGCCACCTGCACCTCTGACGAAAAAGTTGATATCGTGGATATAGCCTTGTAGTTTAGAGCTGTAATTTATTACAGATAAACACAACAATCACCCGAAATGCTCAATAGACTTCTCTCAAAACTTATTACCTACGCGGAGTCTCTTCAGAATAAGAATAAAGCTGTACAGATCTACGACGTGGCGTTAGCTCATTACAGTTCCAAAAAATACCGAAATGCCTTTCCTCTCATGCGGGAGTCAGCACAACTTGGCGATAAAAACGCTATGGCTATTCTCGGCTCCATGTATCTATTGGGGCAAGGTACTTATGAGAACGGGGAAGAGTCCATAAAGTGGCTTCACAAGGCGGTTGATGCAGGTCAAACAGACGCAATTGGTGTTTTGGGAATGGCATATGCAACAGGTGTAGCAAAAGTAAAAAAAGACAAAAAACTGGCCCTTGAATTTCTAAATAAAGCTGCTGAGCTTGGCGATCAGAAGTCGATCAAGATGTTATCTATGATGCAGAGAAAAGAAGGAATGTTTCAGCAAGACAATAATTAGCTCAGACCGCGATTCCTTATTGATGCTGCGGGACGAAACGGCCCGCTAGCTAGGAACATTCAAACGACCGCACCGAAAACTGTCTTTCAAGCAGGGGACGAGCAGCCTACTGTGGCTGCTTGCCGCAGCCGCATTGTAGCCATTGGGCTGCCGCATGGCCGACGACAGCTCAGGCCGATTCACAGACAATGCCAATTAACAACAAACCTAAAAACACCCCCAAGACATCGGGGGTGACGATTGCGGTATTAGCAATCAAACATCCAGTGAAGTACAACCGTCGAGATCCATAACCCAGCAACTCCGACGCCAATCAGAACTAGCGGGATGATGATGAAGTAGAGAATGGCCTGTACGAAAATCAATGCGAGCCTCCTTCCTGACCTGCATTAGTCTTGCTATCCAACTTGTCTTGAAGCGACTTTGTAGCCCTGCCTGACCCTGTAAGCTCCTCTGGAAAGAACTCTTCCAGCACAGCAGGAACCTCATCTTCACCTTCCTCAAATGCACCATTGGCAAATCCAAGCCGGGCGGCTTCATCGAGTGCATCTTGATCGTGACCAACTTGAGTACGAGCATCGAATGTAGCTTTCGCTTCGGCAATTGCTGAATCAAGTGTCTTGCCATCCCGTATTGTCAGATCGACGTAATAGACTGGCGCTCTATGGGACTGAGTTGTGGACTTGCCCCGCAGCTTCATTTCCAGTGGCAGGCATGACAGTAGATTGCCTGATACCGCTTTGAAGTAACTGAGTCTTGCGGCCAAAGTTCGTATTGAGTTGAAGCCCGTGGTCCGAAACACAAAGCAGCCCAGCTCATCATCCTGACCTTCAATCAAAACAGTCAGTCTTCCATATGGCTTACACCCAGCTTTGCTCCCAAACTCGCACATACTTGGGGAAGGGCACGGAAGTGATTGAAAACCTTCGGCAGTAAATCGCTTGCAAGTCTCGCCATCACCGACACAGATAGGGCGCCCAGTTTGCCGGTTAAACGATGAGTACTCGGCTCGTAAGTTGAGGTCGGGATCGTTGAACAACACCCTTATCGGAATAGACCTCAATTTCCCGTTTGCTGCCGTGCGCAATGCCTCATCGGTGGGGTGCAGCACCCAGCCGTCCTTGTTTTGCACTTGGCTTGTTATGGTGAACTGATCGTCCTTTTCGGGTAGGCGCTTGCCGTTCTTTTCAACGACCTTGCCGATTGAAATCCGCCCCAGTACAGGCGGAGTTAAAGCTAGTCCTTTAATCATTTTGTTGCTCCTTAAAGTTGAAAAGCCCACTCGGGATGCGAGCGGGCTGATGTCAAAGGTATGTGTGAGTTAGGCGGAGATTAGGAAACGGCGACTACCTGGCTTAACTAATGGATACTTCTTCAAGAGCTCAGGCTTGTCTGAAAGTAGCTTTGCGACATCAAGCACCAGACTATCCTTGCTCTTCTTCCAGGTGATTTCTGCCGCATCACCGAACGTGGCCTTCGAAGCTTCACCCATGCGCTGTTGAATCTTCTGCTTGAGTTGTGCTTCCAACTTTTCAGCTTCTGCAAGGGAGATACGAACGGCCAACAGGTCGTGAAGGGTGTTAGCCATCTCCAAGTCGTAGGACAGGTCAATGGTTGTTCCTTCGTCTTGGTAGAGTGCTTGGAGGGCTCTAGCGGCACTGTCCGAACCGTCAGCTGGTGGTGGCGTATCCGTCTCAACATAATTCCAGAATTGCTTCTCAAGCTCTATGAGTTGACGGATCATCTTCTCGTCTCGCTCGATACGGCTTACTCTGAAATCATTACCACAGACCAGTACCGCAACATCGGCTGCTTGCTTTCCAGTCACGGCTAGTTGGTGCATCACTTGAAGCTGAACATACTCAGGGACACCTTCTCGCCACAGACGAGCTCCATTCATTCCTGCTGTCTTGCATTCGAGGATCTGAACGTCATCAGCTCCGATAACTTCTCGGTCCAAGTTGGCTAGCATCCAAGGATGTTCTGAGTGTTGGAGCACTGCATTTACCCGACGTACTCTGCGTTCGGTCTTCTTGGTGTAGTGGGCCGCTACAAAAGCTTCTAGCAGAGTTCCCCAATACATCGGCGAAGTGTCATCGTTTGGATCGGGTTGAGGCAGTGCTTCACCTCGTCCTGTCTTCTCCATCCATAGCTCTAACTGAGACTTGTATGGGTTGAGACCTACAGCTGCTGCTGCATCACTACTGCCGATGCCGGTCATGCGCACTTCTAACCAATCTTCACGACTTAACTCATTCGTCTTAACAAGCCGTAGAGCCGGACGTGGTTTGTTCGTTACTGCTACTGCTGTAACCATGATTCATCTCCTTGTAGAAGTAGAAACGCCCCGAGACGAATCCCGAGGCGTTATCTGTTGTGGTCTTGCGACCTAGTGATGCTGAGTTGTCAGATTTATTGTCCCCATCCCCTCAGCCAAAGAGACTTGTTGTTGATGAAACTACGCTGCTAGTGCAATTGCTCCTTCCAAGGCACGTTGCTTGATCTGTGCACCTTGCCCAAACCAAGCTGAGTCCAAGCGGTAATCTTGGCTTCTTGCACGACGATGCACGTCAACGTACTCGGTGACCGAGTTGAGAAGCCCCCACGTTGTCCCATGCGCAGACTGCAACTTACTTCCCTTACCTTGACCGGCGTAGAGGTTGTAAACGTGCTGTAACGCCTTCTGGTTTGGTTGGTTGTTGAGAGGCAATGTTGGCTCACCTAGCACCTTCACTAGGAAAGACATCGCTTCGAACTTATTCACCGGTCGATTCGACATGGCCTTCATATTTGCTATGAATTGATCCCAAGCTGACAGTCCAAGCCCCAGTTCACGCTTAACTGCTATTGGATCAAAGATGGTGGAGTGGGGAACCCTGATTGCACCTTTTCGCTCGCCTACTGCTAACTGAAGAGTGTTGTTGCACACGACCCGGACTGAGGTGAACTGGGCGGTGGTGGCAAGGCTTCCGTCGCAACTTGTAGCGAGGAGTAGATACGCCTTAACCTTGTCTCCTCCAGCGAGGACAGTTTCCTGTCCAGTACGAGCCAAAGCCCACAGTTTCTTTCCGCCCTTCAACACACCGGCGGTTTCAAGTTCGAATCCACCGACACTGACGAGATCTCGGTAGAAACCTAGAACGTCCTTTGGCTGGACTACCTTGTAGCGCTTGCTTACAACAGAGAGTGGTTCGAGGCTGTCACTGCGATACAGCACAGTTGAGTCTGGGTTGCTACGAAGGTTGAGCATGTTCGTGCCATTACCGCTGGCCGAGTTGAATAGAACTTCGGTTTGCTTGATCTCGAAATTCATACCGGCTGCCTTCTGCCAGACTTCGATTGGCTGGTTCTTGGGCAGTTTGTTGCCTAGCCCATGCCAGGGCGTTTCCCCGACAAAGGCCATGTCTGATGCTGAAACTAGTTCATGGGCCATGATATTTCTCCTTGGATGAACGAAAACACCTCACCTAGCCATTGGCTGAAGCAAGGCTAGATGTGAATTAGTTGAGTGGATTGCTACAGAGGGGTGATGCCGTGATTCTTGGTTCTGTTAAGCGAATTCGGGATCGTAATCTCGGTGATTGCCATGACGGTCATCTCGATATAGGTGATTCATAAGCTTCTCCTTCAGATACTTTACGACGGCCATTACAGCCTCGACCGCAAGTAACAGAAGGAAGGACATAGCTGATTCTTTCATGTGTGTCTCCTTGAAATAAGTGAATGGATATCGCTATCCAATGTACTTATACCAACGGAAGAGTGGATTATTGAAGGCGAGAAGACCGTTTAATTTGGTTGGGGATATAGATATATATAGGCCATTTGGCATATATGAAATGTGAATGGAACGTGGCAGTATCGGCGGAATTATAAAACTTACGGGGCGAAAAATGCATTGCAGCGCATGTGGATACGAAAATGATGAAGAATCGAAATTCTGTTCAAAGTGTGGAAATCCATTTATTCAATCACAGGACTACTCACAAAATGAAAAGGCACTGACTTCATATTCAGCTCCCCCAACTGTTAATGGGAAAAAAGCATGGAAAACTATCGCTGTGGGTATCAGCATCTCAGTTTTATTGATTGCAGGAGTTCTGTGGTTATCAAAATCAAATCCTGACTTTGAAAAAGGGTTGGCGGCAGCTAAAAACAATGATTATGTTGGCGCACTCAAAGAATGGGAGCCAATAGCAGAGCAGGGTGATCCGAATACACAATTTAACGTTGGCCTAATTTACTTTAACGGAACGGGCGTACCTAAAGATGAATCAAAGGCTGCCTATTGGTTTACTAAAGCAGCCGAAAATGATTTGCCTCAAGCCCAATACAATATTGGGCTTATGTATTTCAAGGGCATGGGTGTGGCTAGGGATCAGCAAAAAGCAGTTTATTGGCTAAAGAAAGCCATAGACAACGGAAATGAAGATGCAATTAGGTTTGCCAATATCTTTGGGCAGTAGTTAATTAAAATTTTCTGGACTCACAATGAATAAAATCAAACAATCAATAAATACCCTATTTGCTCAAAATAAAATCTTAGTTTGACTGGCAATATTTATTTCTCAATTTCCAACACTCGCAGACATTGAGTGGATGGTGATGAATTCTAGGATTCAAGCATCTCGTGCATTAATGGTGGGCTTCATTTTTGAGCTGTTGACAATTCTTATTGTCCTGCCGACTTTGCTATTTGCTTTCAAGGTGACCGGTCGAATTAAGCAATTATTGGGAACTGTCCCAGCTAGTATTATTTTCTTTGTCGCATGGTTATTGGCTATGTATCTAGATAAAGGCAGCTCAAAGGTCGGGCACTACACCGTAGGTATTCTGATATTTTCAATAGTATTCACATTGATACTTAGTGGGATTTTGTTTGTTGTTAAGGGAAAGGCGTCATTTTTTGAGTCCAACTCTATTGATGCCCCCCCCGAAGAGGCAAATAATCATGAAATTGCAACTAACCGAAAAGTTGGTTTGTTCTGTGAGAAATGCGGATCACAGATGTCATCCACTTCCAAGTTCTGCTCAACGTGCGGCGCACAGATATCCAATCACGATTGATATGCCACCAATGAAGTATCCAATTAGGAATTTGTAAAAATCGGAGTGTTTATGTTCTGCAATCAATGTGGTTCGCCCGTATCTGAAATTGCTATCTACTGCACAAAATGTGGAAGTAAACTTCAGGGCAATTTGGCTGGTCAGAAAGTTGAGGTTGAAGATAGTTCTGAGGTAATACTTCAAGCTGAGACAGGAGCAGTCAAAGTTTCAAAAAGCAAACTTTCGAAATCAAAATGGCTTGTACTTGTTATTACCACTATTGTGATTATTGGTGCCTATTGGTACGTTTCACATCTTATTGCAGTAAAGGCTAGGTTGACTCAAGTCGTTGTCAATGGCAATTTGAATTGCTCCGCTTCTTCAGATTACGATGATGATCAATGCATCAAACTATTAAATGAGATATTGCCTAATGGAAACCAAGAGTGCGATACGTCAATGGCTAGTGGTGGGAACATCGCATGGGGGGGCAAATACAATACTTCAAACGGCAAGCCAATTAGTATCCTGCTAAGAAAAGGTCGAGGGAATTATCTAACGTTTCTCCCATATGATTCCATCGACTGCAAAGGTTTGCCGATTAAACCAATATGCCAAGCTGACCCCTCTGCATTGACGAAAAATTCTAGTGCTTGTTATGGCAGCCCCAATACCTACCTATCAGTTGGTGGATGGGGGACTGGTGAGAGTATCGAGTCTCAACCCGTTGAAGCAAGCTATATTTCATTACTGGTGCAAGGAGGAACCTTGTATTTTGCTTCTGAAAATAATGTGGCATGGGATGAAGAGGCTAAACTTTACAGATATTCCAGAGTCATATACAGAGTCTCGGAAAATGGAGCAGAAGAGCTATTATCGAAAAGTAGTACAAAATCACAGCTTATAAGGTTGGATGATGCCTTGCCTTTAGATGACTTGGAGGCTTTTTAGAATTATGAATAGTGATAACTTGCGGAGAAACATACTTGTAATTCTGCTGTCATGCATTTATTCCTTTAATGCACTTGGCGAGGAATATTGGTATTTCTATGAAGATGATGAGGTGGCGAATTCATATATTGATTTGAATTCGATACACAGAGTTGGGGATGTAACTAGCTATAAAGCGCTGATAAACTTTAAGCAAAAGAAAACGCTTATGCATTCAAGTGTAACCACATACGAAGTTAAGTGCTTGACGGAGCAAATTAGGTTTATCAAGAGTGTGAGTTTTTCAGAGTTACTTGGTAAAGGTAAAGCAATCGGGGCGATGACGCCTGAAATGCTCGGGCAAAAAGATGGCTTCTCAAGGGTTGCTGGCGACAAATTAAGAAAGCAGTTTGAGATTGTCTGCCGCAAGCAATAATTCCTATACGGTTAATGCCTTTCTTGATCTATCCCCGTCACCACATTGCCAAGCACGCCGACGAAGATTTCCATCCCTGAAGACAGAATCGCAATCTGTTCGTCGTTAGGTTGAGGCACTCCAAGCATGGAAAGAGTTTCATCAAGTGGGAGCTCGCCATACTTAGACTGGTAGTGTGCAATGTTGAGTGCAAGCAGACGGGCAGTTTCAGCGAGGTCTTCCTTGCTTACCTTTTCGATTAGTTTGTCAGCCAGGGTGTAGTACTGCGCAAAGGTCTTTAAGTCAGACATGGGAATCTCCAGTGAAGTGGCTAAATCATAAACTCATCCAGTATGGTGCGCACTTCCTACTTGGGTTGGCAGCAACAACCGCTTTCGCTACTGATACTTCCTTCTCTGATTGCCTCCAATACTTCCCCAATAACACTCCCCCATCCTTCAATCAGCAGGATCTTCAACCACGAGCACTTTGCTTTAGTGGCTTCGCTGTTCTCCACTCAGGCAAGAGTCACACGCCAATCTACGTTGCAGAGCGACTGAACAAGCAGGCATTGCTGAATTCTAAATCCATCCCAAGAACGAACCGGTTCTATGAGGAGGCAAGATTGCCTTTCGTTGAGAGAGCGCAGTTGGATGACTACAAGGGTTCCGGTTACGACCGTGGCCATATGGCTCCAGCTGGTGATATGGGAACAGAAGAATCCAAGGCGCAGAGTTTTTCCCTGGCGAACATGGTTCCTCAGGATTGTCGGAATAATCGCAAAGCTTGGAAAAAAATTGAGGCTGATACTCGCAAGTATGTGATGCGTGCCGAGGGTGATGTATTTGTTATCACGGGGCCCGTCTTTGAATTAGAGCATCCGAGCATTGGTAAGAACCAAGTCTGGGTGCCTCAGCACCTGTTTAAGCTGGTATATGATCCGGCTACAAAGAAAGCTTGGGCGCATTGGCTAGACAACACCTTAGAGGTCAAAGTAGGCAAGCCGATCAGTTACGAAGAATTGGTGAGGCGGACTGGGATTGAGTTCTTTTTGATGTGGGCTAAATCAAATTAGCGATGATAATTTTGTTTCAATTATATATTGATCAATAGTGAGGGGTGAGTGAGGGGGGTAATTTGAGTAAGTTAGAACAGTTGAATTTTTTTGATTCGAATGGAAATGAACGAATAGTCGATTTTATTTCCAACCAACAAATATCTGAAGGTCATCACACAACAATTTTAACTGGTCGAAATGGGGCTTTTAAAAGTACGGTTCTGAGAGAAATTATTCATCATGCAGTAAGTAATTCACAAGCTTTAGAGAATGGTTCCTCGCTTTTAGTAACTAAAGGTGTTTGCGACCAGAACGAAGACAAACTTCACATAATTGCCACGTCTGGTGCTGTTGCTGATAGGTATCCAATCAAATCGAGTGGTGGGATGTCAACAGTGTACGACGTTCATAATTACATTTATCTTGGGCAGAGAGTAGGCGTAAACCTAATCAGTAAAAAGCAATCCTTAGAGACTATTGCGTACTTTCTTTTTGATGATCAAGTCCGAGATAGATATAAATGGAGTTTCTATGATGATCTATTCCGAGTAGTAGGCCTTCAACCTAGACTTGATTTCGAATTCCATACTAAAAAAGTAAAAAACAGGGGGAATGAGCGAGATGGTTACTCTTTGTATGACAGAGCATCCATAGCTTCTACACATTCTGGCAAGGTTGAAAATCGTTCACGAATAATGGGTAAGGAGAAGGCTGAATTTTTACTGAATGAATTTTCATATGATGATTTTGGTGAGCTTCATGAGTTTTTGAAGTCAAGAAGCTCACGGAAAGCAATCAATGTTTCAATTTCGGATGGCCCGTACTCACCTGGTCTTGGACTCAATGCGATTCGTCTTGGACTATGTTCGGGTGAGTTGAGCCTGGTTGATGTGAAAGTTGATTCCAGAAGTGGTGGAGATTCATTTTCTGCGTTGGATCTAAGTTCTGGAGAGTACCATTTTCTGTCTACCTTGCTAGGAGTGGGCTTTGCAATTAGAGATGGTTCAATTCTGCTTGTAGATGAGCCTGAAAATAGTTTGCATCCGCAGTGGCAGGTGGAATTTATGGAAATGCTATTTGGAATATGCTCATTTATGAGTGATGGCCATGTGCTTGTTTCTACCCACTCCCCTTTGATCGTAAGTTCTGCCAATATGGGAAGTACTGTAATTGATCTTTCACGTGCCGGTGATTTCGTTCCTGAATCTAGAATTCTTTTTGGTGCATCAGCTGATGATATTCTGCTAGATCATTTCGGTTTGTCTTCAAGCAGAAACTTTTCTTTAGTTGAAAGGTTGCAGAAAGCCATTAGTTTGTTTGAAGCTGGTGGGGAGAAAAGCGATGAATTTATATCTATGAAGCCTGAGCTACAGCGCTTGATAACAACTCTTCGCTCAGGTGATCCATTAATTGAGGTTATTGAGGCTCTCCTTGATGGGGGTGAAAATTGATAGAGCCTGGATTTCAATCAATTGAACCGACTCCGCAATATCCTATTGGAGTATCAGCGGCAACATTAGCTAGCTATGCGTGGGAGAGTCGGGCTGCCCAAGTGATTACTTTTAAGGACACTCTAAAAATTGAACTTCGACGAATACAACTAGGTCGCTGTTGCTACTGTCGTAGATTGCTTGGAGATGTGAGGGATACACATTTAGAACACTTCTTAGAGAAGGCCGCATTTCCGAAATTCGCTTTCGAAATTTGCAATCTTGGTTTGTCTTGTAGTACATGTAATGGGCACAAGAATAGTAAGTATCTGCGAATATCAAATTTCGTAGGTCGTAAAATATCGAAGCGAACAGGTGTTCCAACTAAGGTCATGAGGTGTGCTGGATTGTCAGGTGCATGTGGTTCTTCATTGCCGATGACATCTGGCAATTACAGATGGGTTCACCCTCACTTTGATCGCTTTGGCAATCATATCGTTATTAGAAAAGGCTGGATATATCAAGCATGTACCCCAAAGGGACACAGAACCATTCAAAGCCTCCGCTTTAACCTTCTCGGTGAAATTGAGAGGCGAAATATGATTGAGAGACTTGCCGCCACGTCCGGAATGACAGCATTGCTGTGGGGCGTAGTTGCGGAATTCGATAAATTTTCAGCGAAAGATCTTGTCGAAGAATTGGTGGCAGAGATTCGTGCACGAAAACAAAGATAGTTAATCCGCAATTCTTAGTGTTTGGGTTCTCGCCGATTAACACGTAAGTTGATGCGGTACTGCTGGGGGGGCTACATCTCCATAATCAGGTTTTCTTTAATTCGGTTTGATAGATCCCCTATAGCAGCAGATCTGCATAAATAGACACGCTCAATTATAGTTGCCGCCAGTTTCGAACTTGGTCTGAATCTCCGCTTCCAAAAATTTGTTCTAAACTATATATAGACAAGCAATTGATAGGCAATTGCTTTGCTCTTGATAAGAAAAACAATAGGGGAGTGGTCAATGTTCATCGCAGATTTAGAAGGATTTAGGAATCACATCATGGTCGCCGTGGATCGCATTGGCGGCCCCACGAAGGCTGCTCATGCAGCTCAAGTAAGCAATGCAACCATACATTCATGGGTAAAGCAGAAGAGGGTGCCGAATATCGATAAGGCTAAGTTGCTAGCATCGTTATCAGGGCTGACTGTTCAGCAATTAAGGCCGACTCGATGATTGAGTGCTACCGCTACAAGAACTCGGCCTTTGAGAAGATTGAGAACCCTTTGGCAGACTATCCTTTCGATGGCGACTTTGATAATGAGCCGGAGAAAGCAGACTATAGGCCGCAGTGGTGGAAGAAGAGCACGAGCCCGTACATTTCACAAACGTACATCGTCTTTCGGAATACTCGACGTCGCCGTGGGTTGCCAAAGTACTTAGTAGAAGTCAGAGGAAAAAGTGGACGCATGGCTTGGTATGCCGCAAATGACATGACAAGTTTGAGCGCCACCTTGGCACTGCTTGCCCCATTCAAAAAATTTGCAACCTCACTAGAGTGACTACTCAGGTGCTTCCATCAGCCCGAGCAGTGCATCTTGGATGGCTGTAAAAGCCACAACTACATCTTTGGCGGTAAGAGATACATAGTGCCTATGTAGCGTGTCTGAGCGCTTCGCACGGTGGTTAAGAATACATCTAAGTATCGTGTCGCTATATCCCAGCTTCTCGCCGATGGTTGCCAATAGTTTGCGCAGATCATGAAGCATGAACTTTGGCGCACCAACCCGTGTAGCCATCTCAGCTACGTGTTCAGCAGAGATACCAGCAAAGAGTTCATCGCCTGAAGATAACCCTGCACAGCGACGCTTCAAGATTACTTGCATGCGAGGTGTAATGGCTAAGATGTGTGCATCACCGTTCTTGGTTTCGGGGATGTGCAAGAGCTTGGTATTCCAATCGACGTGTTCGCACTTGATGTTTTTTCCTTCGTCACGGCGAAGCCCAGTAAGGGCAACCAGCATCAAGTAGTCATGCTGTTTTTCGGGCAGAGCACACACGGCTTTGTACCATGAGGGTAAATCAGACTCTTGTAGCTTCCTGCTTCGAGGTTGGGCGTGTTCAGGCATGAGTCCAGCGGCGGCCAACTTGTCGAATGGACTGATCAGAGTGAGGCCGTAAATGGCGTTGAGATACTTAATCATGGCGCTGATGAGGCCTCTGCCAACATCCACGACCGCGTTCCCCGTAGAGCGAGAGAATTTCTGACAGTGCTCTGCGAATGCAGCTTCCCCCAGTGCAGTGACAGATGAGTGTTGCCAGTCTGCAAAGTGCGTTCGGATTATTGATTCATAGCGTTTCAGGCTCGATGCTTTGATTCCTTTTGCTTTGGCGTAGCCTGGAAGCGCCTCCCAGAGAGTCGGCAGTTTCCCGCTCATCACTTTGGTGGGCATCTGACCAGCTCGGCAAGATCGAAGGATAGGCAAGGCTTTTTCCCTTGCTTCATCAATCGAAAGCAAAGGCCATCTTCCAAGATATATTCTCGTCTGCTTACCGCAAACACTCGTAGCCACAAGGAAGCTATGAGTTCGCTTGCCGATTTTGATACAAAACCCGCACAAAGTTCGGTCTCGAAGTATCTGGCCGGGTTTCAGCGTTGGCCTTTGTCAACGCTAAATAGAAATGTCCGCTTTCCTGCAAAGTAGAAATGTCCGCTTTTCCTGTTTTCCTTTTGCTACGGTGTAGCGCGCTGTCCGTCGTGGGCGGGTTTTCCAACGGACATTTTTCTCCA
>Ga0210039_1003139_pt1 | contig 12974 bp, 10 predicted proteins | sample CryGeyCG2114_250_3_FD_185460 | JGI IMG/M metagenome (GOLD analysis project Ga0210039, IMG submission 185460) | Groundwater microbial communities from aquifer - Crystal Geyser CG17_big_fil_post_rev_8/21/14_2.50 (SPAdes) (version 2) | ecosystem: Environmental > Aquatic > Deep subsurface >...
ATGGCCGAGGCCCGCAAGCGCCAGGGTATTCCATATGAGATAGAGCGGCACGATCCAGAGCAGTTGCCAGCCGAGGGTGGGCAGGATTTCGGGGTGGGCCTCCAGGATATCGGACCAGAGGGCAAGGTCGAATCCCGAGGCAAGCTCTTCGGAAAAACCGCTGCCCGCGACGGCCGTGTTCAGGACGACGAAGAATGGAATGGAGATGATCAGCATAAGCAGGAGATTTGCCGCATAGATAAGCGCGGCCAGTCCCCGGCGGCGACGGATGCTGTCAAGACCGTATTGAAGGGCGTGTCTGGTCATGGGTGTGGAGGTGTGGGGCTGAACGAGGCTCAGAGGCCGCCGAGAAGGAACATGAGCCGCTGCAGGAAAGCCGTGAGTCGCAGTGCGCCGCGCTGCGCGAAGTCATTGTTGCGCTCGGAAAAGGCGACTCGGCGGTTGTTGAGCCGGTTGACGTCAAGTGGGACGGCGTTGTCCGGATCTATATACACCTCGACGGCTTTGGCCGGGCCGCGGAAGGTCAGGTTCTGCCACGCTGTATCGCCGCGCCAGGTCTGATCCTTGACCGTGCCGTCGGCAAACCGGACACGCACCGTCACGGGGAAGGTGCCATCGCGTGCGCGATGCAGGCGCACGGTCGCCACATGGAGGCTGTCCTCGATCCGGCTCGAGGAAAACCCGTCGACGCGGTAGTCGAGCACGGCCGTGCCATGGACGTACTGGTCGAAGAACCAGTCGAGATTCTCGCCCGCAACACGCTCGGCGACGTCCTGGAGGTCGCGCGCCGTGGGATGGCGGAACCGCCACTCGGCCACGTATGCCTTCAGGAAGGCATCCATGCGCTCCGCGCCCAGGTAGCCTTCCAGGCTGTGCATGACGGTGGCTGGTTTTGAGTACGAAGCCTTGCCGAAGTCTCCGAACCGGTATTCCCAGGATTTCGTCTGCAGCGCGCCGCGGCTGGGGTCATTCTTCGTGTAGGAGATGCGGTGGAAATCGCGCCCCGAAATGCGGATACCCGCCACATCGACGACGCTTCCTTCCGGCCAGGCGGCGTCCATGACCTTGGTCTCGATGTAGGAATTCATGCCTTCATCGAGCCAGGCCTCCTCGGCCTCGTTGCTGGCGAGCATGCCCTGGAAATACTGGTGCCCGAACTCGTGCACAATGACGAGTTCGAGGGGGCGGAACCAGGACGGCAACCCGTAGAAGGTGCCGGCCGTAATCAGCGTCGGGTATTCCATGCCGTTCGCACCGCCCAGGCCGTCGACGACGGTCAGCGTGGTCCATGGATACGTACCCAGCCGCTCATCGAGGCTCGCCAGCGAAATACGCGTCGCCTCCAGGTGTCTTTCGGCCTGATCGGCATGGGTTGGCATGAGGAGCAGGCGGATGCGTACGTGCTCCCATGTATCTTCATGCACCAGGAACTCCGGACTGGCGGTCCAGGCAAAATCATGGACGTCCTCGGCGCGGTAGCGGAGCGTTTTGGTGGCGCCTGCGCTCCCGTCGGCGTCCCCGCTCACGAGCAGGCCGGTTGCGCCGACCACATGGTCAGCGGGCACGGTCAGCCGGGCGTCGTACGTTCCGAAATCGGCATAGAACTCACTGTTGGCGTGGAACTGATGCGTGCTCCAGGCGCCGCGGTCGGCATCTGCCGGTACGTAGCGCTGTCCGGGAATCTCGTAGACGCCCAATTTCGGAAACCACTGAGCAACCATGAAGAATGGACGCCCGGATGGACCCGGGAGCCAGCCGGTACGCGCGACGATTTCAGGAAGGCGTGACGTGAACGCCACATCCACGACAGCCGAGTCGCCGGGCGCAACGGGCTCAGGCAGCACCACGCGGGCCACCGTGAAGTCATTCGGGTTGCCGTCGTCCGGCCGGATGAATTCCAGGGCGGGTAGGAGGTCGCTCTGCGCCGCATCTCCCCGGAAAAGAGACATGGAAGTAATATCGATGCCGCCCCAGGGGTCGCTACTGCCGGCCTCGAAGCCGCGGTGCCGGCCGCCGCTTTCCGTCATGAAGGTGGTCTCGGGGCCGGCGAAGGCGTTCAGGTAGAAATGGAACTGGAGCTCGGAAACGGGTACCCTGTCAGGATTGCGCCACACCACGCGGGCCGTGCCGCCGACGGTCCTGGTCTCGACGTCGAGCGTGGCCGAGATCTCATAATGGACGCGGCGATCGGAGAGCGGCTCGGCGCTGATGGTCGGGCGGGGGGCGGCCTGCTGGGATGTGGCTTGAACTGGTGCTACCGGGCCGGCCGCCACGGAGCCGAGTGCGACAAACAGAACAGCAGAGAGCAGCGCAAACGAGCGAAAATACATGATCGGGGAACCCCCGGGTACGGGGTGGTTGTTCAGCGCATCAGGCACAAGATACGCGACGCACATGGATACCATTGAGCTCTGTGAAGTCGGCCCGCGCGACGGATTCCAATTCGAGGAGCGCCTTATTCAGACCGAACGCAAAATCGAGTGGATACGGCGCCTGGCGGCAAGCGGACTGCCGCGCGTGCAAATCACAAGTTTCGTGCATCCGAAGTGGGTGCCGCAGATGGCCGATGCGGAAGAGGTGGCGGCGGCACTTGTGCCCGTCGATGGCGCGGTTTTTTCCGGTCTGGCGCTGAACGTGCGTGGCGTGGAGCGCGCGGCGGCGGCGGGGCTTGACGTGGTGGATCTGAGCATAGCCACGAACGAACAGCACGGCCGTGACAATGCGAATATGGGCGTCGAAGAGGGGGCGGCACAGGCGGAGGCCATGCTGGACAGGGCGGCGCAGCTCGGCCTTCGGGCGCAGCTCGGCCTGCAGACCGTCTGGGGGTATGAGGAAAGCGGGGATACGCCGCTCGCGCTCATCACGGAGTTGGCGCGGCGTTTCGCCGGGCGTGGCCTCGAGTCATTTTCGCTCGCCGACTCCACGGGGCTCGCGCATCCCGGTGCCATCTGCCGCGTCGTGGACGCTGTTGCGCCTCTGATGGATGCGCCGCTCGTGCTGCACCTTCACGACACGCGGGGGCTCGGCGTTGCCAACATCCTGGCGGCCGCCGGGGCGGGTGTGTGCCGGTTCGATACGTCACTCGGTGGGCTCGGCGGTTGTCCCTTCATACCCGGTGCGACGGGCAACGTGGCTACGGAAGACGTGGTCTGGGCGCTGGAGGCATCGGGCTACCACACGGGGGTAGACATGCGTGCCGTGGCTTCGGTAACGCGCGAAGTGGCCGACTTCCTGGGCCGAAAGCTGCCCGGGAAGTTGTACGGACTGATATATTAATAATATATCATAGATATATCAGGGCCTGTCACCGCACTTCGCTGTCTTCGTGCTCGAACGCACTGGCCATGTGATCGCATTCCCTGTTGGTTGCGCCCATATCCCGGGCCGTTGCCATCGACAAGCTGAAGTGTTGTGCTGCTTCAAAGGCCAGTTCCATGGATGCAGATCGGTCGTATCCGTATGTGATGGACGTTGAAAGGAAGCGCGGGCTCACATCAACAGGACCTGATACCATCCGCCTCCAGAGCTCACTCAAATCGGCCAGCGGCATGACCGAGTGTACACGAATGGCGTCGGCGATTTCGAGGTAGCTTCGATGCTCGCCGTCGACTGCGCCGAGCATGCTCATGGCCGAAGGGAAAGGAATCCGGAGACTGCCATCCCTGTCGAAACGGGCCATGAGAAGCACGGTACGCCCATTCAGGAATTCGACCGACCAGGACGCGGTATGGACACCGGACATGTCAGCCAATGCGAGAGCGACCGCTTCCCATCAGCCAACATCGTAGTCATCGTCGGGTCGGTTGAACTTGGCCATCATGAGTTCATCACCCTGGCCTCGGACCGACGCCTTGGGTCTGGAACCAAGTAGAGACGAGCCCGGAGCCAGAAGGAGATCAAGGTCCTCCCGGGTCTCGCTGTCGGTGGTAATACGTTCTGCGGCTTCAACAAGCCGTCCCAATTCCATGAATGGTGGAACGTAGTGGCCGCCCGCCGTGCAAGCAGCGTCCGTCCCCACCGATCCGGCGCTGAATCGCCCAGCGCTCCGAAGAGTGCTCTATCTCCCGATGTGTGGAAAGGACCAGGCCCTAACTGCGGTGCCGGTTCCAGAGCGAAGCGTACGTCTGACTGAATCCACGTTGCATCATACTCGAACGTGGCATGTTGCTCCTGTCGACCGGCGTGTACCCACAAGCGGCCCACCGGATGAACCGTTCCATCAAGATCAACATATACATATGCGTTCGGCGTGCCCATTGCTGCTGTCGGGTCGCCCCGCTCAAGCCGTCGGAGCGTAGGGAGCGATACGAACAGGCGCTCGGCCATGACTCTGGTCTGGATTCGGCGACGCCGACGGGCATCCCGGATGTCGGCACCAAGCATCTCCAGCGCCCGCTGGAGAGGAAGCGGATGAGGGGGAGTATTTTCAGCCATAGAGAAACATATAGTTTCCCTTTGCAAATTATAGGGAACGTATATGTGTCTTCGTGCCTGTCAAGCGTATTCCTCGATCGGGAGGCAGGAGCAGACCAGGTGGCGGTCGCCGTGGGCATCGTTCACGCGGCGCACGGACGGCCAGAACTTGTGTTCGCGAAGCCACGGGGCGGGCCATGCCGCGGTTTCGCGGGTATAGGGGTGATCCCACGTATCGGACGTGACCATGGCTGCCGTGTGCGGGGCCTGTGAAAGGACGCTGTCCGCCGCATCTACCCGTCCATCTTCGACGGCAAGGATTTCTTCACGAATGGATATCATGGCATCGCAGAACCGGTCGAGTTCGGCCTTGTTTTCACTTTCCGTGGGCTCGACCATCATGGTACCAGTGACCGGCCAGGACATGGTCGGAGCGTGAAAGCCGTAGTCCATGAGCCGCTTCGCGACGTCCATTTCTGTCAGTTTTGTGTGTTGACGCAGGTGTCGGAGGTCCATGATGAACTCATGGGCGACAAATCCATCGCGCCCGGTGTAAAGGATGTCGTAATGGCTTTTCAGCTTGTGCGCCATGTAGTTGGCATTCAGGATGGCGACCTGCGTGGCGCGCTTGAGGCCTTCGGCGCCCAGCATGGCGATGTAGGCCCAGGAGATGAGCAGGATGGAGGCGCTACCGAAGGGAGCTGCCGCGACCGGGCCGAGCTGCAGGTCGGGCATGCCGTCCTCGCGCGGCGTGACGACCGGATGGTCGGGCAGGAAGGGGGCGAGATGGCTGGCCACACAGATCGGACCAACGCCGGGTCCTCCACCGCCGTGCGGAATGGCGAACGTCTTGTGCAGGTTCAGGTGGCAGACGTCGGCGCCGATATCGCCCGGGCGGCAGAGGCCGACCTGGGCGTTCATGTTCGCGCCGTCCATGTAGACCTGTCCACCACCGGCGTGGACAATGTCGCAGATCTCGCGCACGCCCTCCTCGAATACGCCATGCGTTGACGGGTAGGTGATCATGAGGGCGGCCAGGCGGTCTCCGGCCGCCTCGGTCTTCGCGCGGAGGTCGTCGATGTCGATGTTGCCGTCATCGTCACAGGCAACGACCACGACCTGCATGCCCGCCATGACAGAGCTTGCCGGATTCGTACCGTGCGCCGACGAGGGAATGAGGCAGACGTTGCGCGCACCTTCGCCCCGGTGTTCGTGGTAGGAGCGGATGACAAGCAGACCGGCATACTCCCCGCTTGCTCCCGAGTTGGGTTGAAGCGATGTGGCGGCAAACCCGGTGATTTCGCTGAGCCAGCGGCGCAGCTGAGTCATCATCTCGATGTAGCCCTGTGCCTGGCCCACGGGCACAAAGGGGTGAACGCCGTTGAAGGCGGCCTGCGAGATGGGCATGAGCTCGGCCGCCGCATTGAGTTTCATGGTGCAGGAGCCAAGCGGAATCATACTCGTCGTGAGCGAGAGGTCGCGCGAGGAGAGCATGTGCATGTAGCGCGTCAGGGCCGCCTCACTGCGGTATGTGTGGAATACCGGATGCGTCATGAATTCGGTGCTGCGGGCGAGCGGCCCCGAGTATCCCGAAGTCATGGCGTCGGCCCGCGAGCGCACATTGGCACTGATCCCGAAGGCGCGGAAAATGGCCGTCAGGTCATCGACGTTCACCGTCTCGTCGAGCGTAATACCGACCGATCCGTCTTTGTAGTGGCGGAAGTTGAGGCGGGCCTGCTCCGCTGCCTGCCGGATATGTGCTGCGTTCACGCCGCTGACACGCAGGGTATCGAAAAAGGCGTCGTGCCGGACGGTGAGCCCGGCTTCACGGAAACCCTCCGCAAGCAGACGGGCGAGGTCATGTATGCGTGTGGCAATACGCTTCAGGCCATCGGGACCGTGATAGACGGCATACATGCCCGCGATGACGGCGAGCAGGACCTGGGCCGTACAGATGTTCGACGTGGCCTTGTCACGCCGAATGTGCTGCTCGCGCGTCTGAAGCGCCATGCGAAGGGCAGGTTTGCCGTCGGCATCGATCGTGGCACCGATGATGCGGCCAGGAATCTGGCGCTTGAATTTCTCCCGTGTGGCAAAGTAGGCCGCGTGCGGTCCGCCATAGCCCATCGGTACGCCAAACCGTTGTGTGGTACCGACGACCACGTCCGCCCCCCACGACCCTGGCGCTTCGAGCAGCGTGAGGCTCAGGATGTCGGCGGCGACCACCACATCGGCACCAGCCTCGTGCGCGGCTTCCGCGAATGCCGTGTAATCGTGGATGGCGCCGTCCGTTGACGGGTACTGCAGCAGCACGCCGAATACCCGCTCTCCGAAGGTGAACGACGCATGGTCGCCCACGATGACTTCAATACCGAGGGGTACGGCGCGCGTCTTGACGACCGAGATCGTCTGTGGGTGGCACTGCTCTGAAATGAAGAAGGTATCGTGCGCTTTGTTGCGGGTCGAACGGTGAAGCATCATCATGGCTTCGGCCGCCGCCGTACCCTCATCGAGCAGGCTGGCGTTGGTAATTTCCATGCCCGTGAGGTCCATCACCATGGTCTGGAAATTGAGCAGCGCCTGCAACCGCCCCTGAGCAATCTCGGCCTGGTACGGGGTGTACTGGGTGTACCATGCGGGATTTTCCAGTATGCCACGCTGGATGGCAGGGGGTGTGATGGTCCCATGGTATCCCATGCCAATGAAGGAGCGGAACCGCTGGTTTTTTGCTCCCAGTTCCTGCACGCGATCGAGCAGCTCCTTTTCGGAGAGCGCTGCCGGCAAATCGAGGTCTCCCTCCATGCGGATGGATGCGGGGATAGTGTGCGCGACCAGGTCATCGAGCGAGTCGAGACCGAGCGTGTCGAGCATGGCAGCGGTGTCGGTCTCGGAGGGCCCGATGTGACGATGTTCAAAACGATCCGTGTAAGCGGTTCCGACAGGCATGAAAGTGAAGCGGATTGGGATGGAGCGGGCACGCGGGCCCAAACAGGGAGGGGTGCGAAGGGCATCAACGCACGGCCACCCCGAAAGTACGCCGGAGTCTGTTCAAGTTTGTTTGAAATGCGTGAGTGCAATCGCTGCTGCAGCCTGCTCCGCACGTTTCTTGCTCGTATCGGACGCACGACCATATTCGCGGCCATCGATGAAGACGGCCACTTCGAACTCCTTGGCATGGCTCGGCCCCGACTCGCTGATGACCCGGTACTCCGGCTGCGTCTGCCGCTCGGCCTGGATGGTTTCAAGGAGCTCGCTCTTATGGTTGACACGTTGCCGCGCGAGCGCCGTCAGGTCGCGCGTGTGGAGCACATGCCGTTCCACGAACCGGGTGGCCGCCTCCAGTCCCAGATCGAGGTGGATGGCGCCGATGAGCGCTTCGAACGCGTCGGACAGCATGGAGTCAGACGCCCGGGTCTGCGCATCGGTAATACTTCCTGCGGTCTGCAGATGCACATGGAGCGCAATTTCCCGGGCTGAAGCCGCCAGCGCCGTGCCGCTCACGAGCTTGGCCCGTAGCCGCGTCAGATACCCCTCGTCTTCGTCAGGAAACATCCTGAAGAGCGCATCTGCAACGATATAGCCGAGGACGGCATCGCCCAGATATTCAAGTCGCTCGTTGCTCTCAATGCGACTTTCCGGATCTCCGCGCATGAGGCTACGGTGTCGCATGGCCTGCTCGTAGAGCGTGATATTCTGGATGGGCTCGCCCACAAGTGCCGCGATCTCTTCCTCGGTGAAGGGTAGCGTCTCACGGTCAGGTGGGGTCGCTCTGCCCGCCTCCGGCTTCGTCGGCGCACGGGGTTGCCGGCGGGCCTTGAAAATCTCTCTGACACGGCGCCACATCAGACTTTTCCACGCAGATGGCCGTGGATGGCGCGCGCAAGCTCGGCACCCAGGCGGGCACTGGCGTCATGATCCGAGATCCCCTCCATCAGGATGACGAGAACATATGGGTCATCCCCAGGTGGATACACGATGGCCGCGTCATGGTTGATGCGCGTGATCTGCCCGGTTTTGTGGGCTACACGTACGTCCGAAGGCAGTCCGGCCGGGATGATTTCATTGAACTTCTGGTCGAGCAGGATCTGCCGCATGGCCGCATCGGATCGGGCGTTCACTGCCGTACCGTTCATCAGGCGTGTCAGCAGGAGGGCCAGATCGTGCGATGTGGCCTGGTTGTTCATGCCCCGCTCAAACGCTTTCAGATCTTCCACCCCGCGGAGCGTCTTCATGTGCGTCGTACCGAGCCGTTCGGAGGTGGCCTGCACCGAGTCGGCGGTAAGCTCGTCGATGAGCAGGTTGGTGGCCAGATTCGACGACACGATGATCATGTTGTACGTCAAATCGGCAAGTGACATGGGCTGTCCCAGTTTGTCGTAGGAGGCGTCGTCAGAATCATCCACAATGGAAAACGGTTCACCGTCCACGATGGAGCGGAAGCTGTTGCGCAGGACGATTGTGTCGTCCATGGCAAAGTCTCCCCGCTCGGCGCGCCGGAAGACCTCGATCATGACCGGGAGCTTCATGGTGCTCGCTGCATGGAACAGCCTGTTTCCGTTCATGTGGAACTCCGCGGCCGTTCCCGCGCCGTGACGGGAGGACGGATCGACAATGGAGACCGCCACGACGGCCGAGTCACCCTCCGCCATGTTGTTGTCCCGGAACGTGTTGACAATCCGGTTCAGTTCCTCCTCAAGTTCGTTCGACATGGTAATGGATGGCGTACTGGATATGCTTTCTGGGCTGTTTCCGGGAGATGCGCACGCCGCGCCCAGAAGCAGGCTGAGAAAGAGAAGAAGCAGGTGGGGTCGATTCATTGTTCAGGGTCGAGACGGGCAATATATTCAATGAGCGCGTGTTGCGAGGCTTCCACGTCGCTGAAGAGACATACGGCATGGGTTGTATTCGGGAAGGAGTCGAGGACGGTTGGACTTCCGAGGCTGGCCAGCACGACGTGTTCGTGTTCCGTGAGCGCTTCCACAAACGCCCGCTGCGCTCGCAACAGGCCGTAACGGTGCCAGGCGGCCGGCTTCACAATGACCGCCAGGACAATACACCTGTACTCGTTGGTCCGCTCGAGCACCTGTTGCATTTTATTGTCAGTCGTACCGGGCAATATCTCAATATATTCCCCGTCCGGGTAGCGCCTGCGGAAGGCCGTTTCGAGGGGGCTCCGCGTAGGATCGGTATAATTCGTGTTGGGCCGCACGAGCACGCACAGCGTGCTCGTGCGGCCCGGACGTGACGCGGAGAATTGGAATGGTACGGGCGTTTCGCGCACCACAAGGGCACGACGGGCATGCTCGCTGGCCACCTGGCGGTGTGCGTCGCATCCCACGAGAGAGATGTCAAAGGCAAGACCAGGGTCGCCGAAGAAACCGGCACCAAAGCGGTCCATAAGGCGATTCTTGAGGGACCAGACGCGGCTGAAGGCCTCATCCACGCGGCGCCGCACTTCATGGTCGGCGTGCGCGGCGGAGATGAGCGCATCGACGGTAGCATCTACGTCGTCCACGTCGAGCAGGATATCGACTCCAGCCAGCAGGAGACGTGCCGGGTCGTGCCCGGACTGCGCACCTGTCATTAGCAGGCTGTCGCTGATGACTGCACCCCGGAAGCCGAGCGATTCGCGCAACAGTTGCGTCAGGATGGGGCGCGACCGCGTGGCGATGTGGCCCGTGGCATCGAGGGCCGGATAGGCCACATGCGCCGTCATGACGAGATCCACCCCGGCCTGGACAGCGGCGCGGAACGGAGGTATTTCAAGTTGTGTCAGGGAGTCGGCCGAGCGCTCGACGCGCGGCGATCCGTCGTGCGAATCGGTCTCCGTGTCACCGTGACCGGGAAAATGTTTGGCCGTCGCCAAGAGACCTTCTGCCCGGCAGCCGTGCGTGTAAGCTTCGACCCTTGGAATGACGGTTTCGGTCGAACGACCGAACGCGCGGGTCGAGATGATGGGATTGGCCGGGTTCGAGGCCACGTCGGCAACGGGCGAAAAGCTGATGTGGATGCCGGTGGCAAGTGCCTCGCGGGCCGACAGCCTGGCCATGGCTTCCACCGCCTCGGGTTCGAGCAATTCATAGGCCATGGCGTGTGGAAAAACCGTTGCACCGCGAATCTGTTGCCCCAGGCCGCGCTCCATGTCGGTAGCCACCAACAATGGAAAACGACTGCATGCCTGCAGAAGGGCCAGGGACTGTGGCGTGTGGTAGCGGTCGCCGTTGAACAGGCAGAGGCCTCCAATGGCGTGGTGCGACAGCATGTCGCGGATGCGGTCTACGTCGTCCGACGCGGTGACGGCGGGCTCCATGTTGGATCCTATCCTCGGGAAAATGAGTTGCGCCACACGGTCGCGCAATGTGGACGGGAGGGCGCTCATTGGTAGAGTCCGTTCTTTACGATGTAGTCCAGGACGGGGGGGGAGAGCATGTCTCCCGTCGGCTGACGGCTTTGCAGGAGATGGCGGATCTGCGTTGAGGAGATGTCGAGCGTCGCACCAGGGATACGAAGCGCGTGAGGCTTCCTCCCGGGGATGTTCGCTGCTTCCTGATGCCCCGGCGGCGCGGCGCGCTCATAGACCGCGAGCGATGCCAGTTGCCGTATACGGTCCGGACGGCGCCATGACGGAAAACCGGCAAGGTTGTCCGAGCCCACAATGAGCCAGAAGTGCGCCCCGGGATAGTCCTCATGCAGGGATTCAAGAGTGTCAACGGTCCAGGACGGGCCGGCACGTTCGATTTCGCGTGCATCCACAACGAATTCCGGCACGTCCCGTGCCAGAAGCTGCACCATGTTGAGGCGGTCATTCGGCTTGGCCAGCAATTGGTCCTGTTTGTGCGGTGGCTGCCGCGCCGGAACCCAGAGAAGCAGGTCGAGGCCGAGCTGCTCACAGGCTGCGCGTGCAATGCGTTCGTGCGCCCGATGAGGGGGGTCAAAACTGCCCCCGAACACCCCGATCTGTTTCATGGTGACCGATGCACCATCAGGATGCCTGCTTGAGGGCATCAATTTCGGCCTGGAGTTTCAGATAGACCTGCTCCGCTTCTTTCAAAACGGGACTGTCCGGGAAAATCTGGCGCAGTTTGTCGTAGTTCTCCACGCCCTTGTTGAAGCGCTCCAGCTTTTTATTGCGAACGCTCAGTCGTCCGTATTCCAGATAATTGCGCATGGCGCCAAGGAGTGCGTCATCTGCCCAGTCGGTGTCGTAGTAGGAATCAAACACCGATTCATAGGAGACGGCTGCAGCCTCATAGAGTTCGCGTCGATCGTACAGCTCCGCAGCGTGGTAGGCCTTGCGTCCCATTTTCTCACGGAGTTCAGCAATTTTCCGGCTGGCTTCGTCGGCCAGCTCATGGTCCGGATATCGCGTAATGAACAGCCGGAACTGCCGAATGGCACGTTCGGTGTCGGTCTGGTCGAGCTGGTAGGCCGGTGAACGGTCATGGTACGTCATGGCGAGTTCGAATTCGATCTGGGGAATGCGCGGATCGGACCTGAAAATCTGCGTAAACCGTGTGTATTCATTGGCGGCCAGCAGGTACTGTTCGCTCTCCCTGTACGAGCGCGCAAGCCAGAGCTGCGCATCGGCAGCCCATTCATGTGTACGACCGAAATCAAAGACACCCTGGAAGTACTGTATGGCAATATCGTAGCGCCCGGCTTCGAATCGCTCCATACCACGCTCAAACGCCTCCTGGGGTGCATTGTACCGGACCCGGTTCGGTGAGGAGCAGCTCGAGACGACGAGCGCCAGGGCCACGATCAGAATGCGAAGCATCATGTTGTGCAAGGAAGGTCAGCGTAAAAGTGTGAGTTGGCCAAAGCTGTAGCGGTAATAGTACACGGCGCGGTTGACACTCGTTCCTTCAAACCCGATGCGGTGGGCCAGGCCGTCAAATCGCGGGGCTTCCCGGATAGCGCGGGCCAGCATTCGCGCGTCGGCGTCGAACGGAGCCGCCTGGACTACCTCCATCAGGAACATACCGGTATCATAACCGGCCCAGGCGAGTCGCCCGGGTTCATGACGGGCCAGGGCGCGGAATGATTTCACGAACGAGCGGGCATGGGCTTGTGGGGCGTCGTGATCCGTGAGATCCACCTGTGGAGGACTGAAGTCGTTGATGTAGGTCGTGGTATACTTTCCCGCGTGCGAGGTCATGGGCAAATCATGCCATGCCGCGTTTCCCAGTATGCGTGTGTCGCGGCCGAGCATATCGAGACTTGAGAGTATACCTCCAATCGTGCGCTCCGGATTGTCGGTGAAAACGGGCATGAGGAGGGCCTCTACGTGACGGAGTGTATCGGCTGGAAAATGATCGGAAAGCTCAAACCATCCGCGTTCATCGGGAAGGAAGGTGAGCAGGTTGATGCGGCCGCCCAGCCTGGAGACTTCCGTCACGAATGCATCGACCATCTGCTCGGAAAGATCATCGGGCTCGAATTCGGCTACGACGCCTACGCTGTCCATGCGCAGACCGTTGATGGCCAGGCGGGCGAGCAGTTCCCCCCGTACGGCCATGGTCGGATTTGCCTGGAAAACGAATTGCCGACCACGCGACACC
>Ga0210039_1003143_pt1 | contig 12966 bp, 14 predicted proteins | sample CryGeyCG2114_250_3_FD_185460 | JGI IMG/M metagenome (GOLD analysis project Ga0210039, IMG submission 185460) | Groundwater microbial communities from aquifer - Crystal Geyser CG17_big_fil_post_rev_8/21/14_2.50 (SPAdes) (version 2) | ecosystem: Environmental > Aquatic > Deep subsurface >...
TAACATAATTAGTGAATAACTAAAAACTAATAACTAAAAATTTCTTAATTTTTCACTTTTCACTTTTAGTTATTCGTTGTTTTGATGTTTTTACAGTTGAAACTAGTAATTTAATCAATTCTTGACAATCAAAATCAATCGATTGGAACATTTTATCAGTAATATAATCTGTATCACATAAAATATTTAGCCAATAATCCGTTTCATTTGCTTCTTTTAAAGCGATTTGCATTTTATTGATAAAGTCCGCTTTTGACTGACCGAATTCAGCTTCTCGAACTAAGGCGCCAATAGCTGTTCCTGATTTTAAAACCTGTTTACTTAACACATATTCTTTCTTATCTTTTCGCAAAAAAAGAAAAAATTTGACTATTCTTATTGCAAACTTATAACTTTTCGTCTTCAAAATGCTTTCACTCATAATAAAATTAACTAATAACTAATAACGAAAAACTAAAAATATTTTAATTTACCCTTTTCAATATTAGTTATTAACTCTTCACTCTTCGTTCTCCACTATTCACTGTATTCTTATTTCTCCTTTCATTAATTTCGGCAAAAGCAAATCTCGCATTTCAGCTAATTTTTGATTTTCTTTTTTTACAATTTCTTGTTTTTTAATAACAGGTGTTATTAATCTATTAAATCTTTCTATTATTTCATTTTTCAGAATAGGCACCTCATAATTTACTAATAGATTTCTATCTACGTGAGGTATAGCAGAGCCTGTATAATTCGAAATTAATATACTTTCAATATTTTTAATAAAAAATAAAATAAATAATTTTAAATTTAAATATTCTTGTTTAACTTTTACAACCGCAAGAGTTGACCCAACAAAACCATCTTTTCCTATAAAAACCTTACCGGAGCTAGCCCCGTCCATAACAATCACGGGTTCATATTTTAAACTCTGAGGAACTTTATAATCATTTGTATAAAATTTTTTATTGCCAGTAAAAGATTCAATCAAGAGATATTCCTTGGAGTTATCCATTCTTTTTGTAAAAATATTTTTTGGTTTTTTACCCTTTATAATATCAGCAATTTTTATTAAGTTTAATGTATTAATAAAATTACTATTTTCAATAAATTTTTTAAAAATCTTACTCGCTATATTTTCCAAAGTCTTTGCAATTTTATTATTAATTTCTATTTTGTCATCAAAAGAAGAAAGAACTTTTGCGATATTTTTTCTTATACTTTCTTCTGGCCACAATAGTTCAATAGCATTAAGATTTTCTTGATTCAATTTTGGTTGAGCCGATCCTGTGATGAAGGGTAAAATAGAATTTTGAGAAAACCAATAACGAATTAACTTATTGTCAAAATCATTTTTAGATTTAATAATATGAGCATGATTATTTACCCAAAATTTGCCTTTTGTTAAAAATGCAATTGGGGTGTTACGACTTTTTAAATTTTCTCCATCCTCAGATATTAATAAATATTCTCCGTCAAATAAATAATTATTAACATAATCAATTATTCCTGATGCACCATAATAAGGAATATTTCCTTTCCTCTTTGATCTCTCAATTGACGAAAGAGGAATTCTTTTTGAGTCAAAATTTTCCGCTATTTCTCCTATTCTCACTTTCTGCCAGTTGTTTGGAATTTGATTTTGCATAGTTATTTTTTATTTTTTTCTTTTTTTCACCAGACGTTGGCTTAAAACGTCCATTTTGCTTTTTAATACCTGCTAATTTACATCTTGACAACTGTCAATTTACAGTGTATGCTTCAACTGAAGCATACACTAATAACTTATATGACGCTTTAGTGTTCCTCCGAAATATTCGGAATGTTAAAGCTAGAGAATATCGCCATATAAGACGTTGCTTCACTAAAAATACTCAATCTTCGGATTGAGTTTTTTTATTTTTTAACCAATAATCCTTATAAATTTCTAAGCCTTCGCCCAAAAGATTATTTTTCAATATAGCAAAACTTTCTTTTCCTAAATGCCCCTTATTATAATATCGACCCAGTGCGCCACAGATCCAATCGGCAATCTGGATGTTGGAATTAGTAGTGGAATCAATCATATTTACTTGGATCAATGAATTTTTAGTATTTTGCATGTGTGTTAGTATGGACGCAGTAACCAAACTTTGAAATTCTGATATTTTTAAACCTTTCAGATTACGTCTATCACAAAAAACTTTAAATTCTTTTTCAACTACAGGTAAGTACATTCCCAAAGTTTTTATAACTAATTCTGTATAAAGATGCCCTGTCCTAATTTTTTCTTTTGCTCTAAATTCTAAAGGAATATTTTGTCTTTTGACAAAACCATAATGTATCCTTACATCTAGTCGGGCTATTTCTTTTATAGTTTTAAGACGAAGCTTATCATCAATTCCGGTATTAGAAAATTTTATTTCTGGTAAATCTCTTAGTTTTCTCGGAAATTTTTCCCGTTGCCAAGAACGAAAACGTTTTTCCGTTCTTCTTGGGTCTCCTGTAGTAAATGTTCCAATGATAAAATAATCTCCATCTTTAGTTTTGGTAAATTGTCCGGTTTCATCTAAATAAATATTTGCCATATTTTTTAAACTTTAATTTTTTTCAAATTATTCTTTATTTCTTCTTCCAGTTTTTTTCCTTCTTCAAAATATTTATTTAAGTCTTCCGAGTATTGTTTCATTTTAGTTTCAAATGGAATTCCGTCGTCGACTTCTTCGGGTATGCCTACATAACGACCTGGAGTCAGAACATAACCATTTTTTGCAATTTCTTCAAGCGTCGCCACTTTACAGTAGCCAAGAACATCCTCATAGTCTTTTCCATTTCTCCAAGCTTTGACGGTTCCGGCAATTTTCTCAATCTGCTCTTTGGTAAATTCGACCTGTTTTCTTGAAAGCTGGTGGAAAGTTTCCCTGGCGTCGATAAAAAGAGTCTCTTCTTTTCTATTTCTTAATTCTCCTCCCCCTTTATTCTTTGTCACAAACCACAAAGACACCGGAAGAGTCACGTTAAGAAAAAGTTTCGGCGGACAAGCAATGACAACATCAACTAAATCATCTTCAACAATTTTTCTTCTTATTTCTCCTTCTTTCCCAGAGACGGCCAAAGCACCGTTAGCCATGACAAAACCAGCCATACCATTAGGAGTCAAATGACTAATAAAGTGTTGAATCCATAGAAAATTAGCATTGCCTTTTGGTGGAATTCCATAGGTAATTCGTGGATCTTTTTCAGAAAGTCTTTCAGGATTCCACTCAGCATTAAAAGGAGGATTTGCCAATAAAAAATCTACCTTTGTGTCAGGGAATTTGTCATCATAATAAGTATTACCAAGCTGGATATTTCCAAAGACGCCTCTAATCGCCAGATTCATTTTACAAAGTTTTAAAGTCGTAGGATTACTTTCCTGGCCAAAAATTGCTATTTTTGTTGAATCACGATGATGTTCCTTAAGAAAGTTGCTTGACTGGACAAACATTCCTCCCGACCCACAACAAGGGTCTAAAACTCGACTATTTTCATAAGGCTCAAGAATTTCTACCAACAACTTAACTATTGGTCTTGGTGTATAAAACTCACCCCCACGTTTACCCTCGGAAGATGCAAACTGACCCAAAAAATATTCATAGACCCGACCCAAGATGTCCCTTTCTTTTTTCTCATCTTCACTAAAATCAATCTTTGAAAAAATATTAACTAACTCACCTAAAATATGCGGTTCAAGAGGAGTTCTTATATAATTTTTTGGCAAAACTCCGCTTAATTGTTTCGGATTTTCTTTTTCAATTTCTTCCATTGCTTCATCGATAAACTTAGCAATGTCAGGATGTCCGGCTTTGCTTCGTAAATATTCCCAACGAGCTTTTTCAGGAATAAAAAATACTCCTTCTCCTCTATACCGATTGGGATCTTCTACGACTGATTTTCTTGCTTCTTCATTGCCAACATAATAAGTGCCTTTCACGTCGCTGAGCTTTGTCAATAATTTAGTTTTTGTATTGTAATAAGCATCAGAAACATATTTCAAAAATATAAGTCCTAAAACGATGTATTTATAATCAGAGGCATCAATATTGCCTCGTAATTTATCAGCAGCAGACCAAAGTTCTTTTTCGAAATGCAGATCCTTATCAGTATTATCCATAAGTTTTTGTGCTTTTTCTTTCCCCATTTCCGGCAAATTTTTTAATCTGAGTTTTAAATCATCTGGTAAAGTAGCAATTTCTATAAAATAGGTATTTCCTTCTGTTTTTACCTTCACTACTCCTGCGTTAATTTTTCCGACTAATTTTTTTTGAATCGCCTGACGACTAACTCCAAGAAGTTCTGCTAATTTAGGTAGACTAATATATTCTTTAATCCATCTTAGCTCTAATTATGCCAGAAAAAGTCTAGAAGTCAAGCGCAAAATGGTTGTCAATTGACAATAGGCTACGTTTTTAACAGGCTTGGTTAACTTGATTCAAATAGGTTAAAATATCAATGATGATCAATAGAACTTTGTTTTTTTTATTTCTTATATTACTTCCAACTCAATTCGGCAAGCATTTTTTCTTTGACTTTTCTTATCTATTTGGAATTAGAGTAGATTATTTAGCTCCAACAGTTTATCTGATTGACCTAATAATTTTTTTTATTGCTGTCGTGAATTTTAAAAATGTCATCAAATTTTTTAGAAATAAAAAAATCTTATTGGGTCTTTTTCTTTTATTAATTAATATGTTTTTTTCAAAACTTACTTTAATTTCAATATATTGGTTTATAAAAATTGTTGAACTATTGATCATTGTTTCTTTAAGCAAAAAAATATTGATTACATTAAAAGAAAAAAATATTTTATTTGGATTATTATTGTCAGGTTTATCTGAATCTAGTTTGTCTGTCTATCAGCTCATAAATAAACATTCAATTCAGGGAGTTTTTTACTATTTTGGGGAGAGATTATTAACACTTTCAACCCCGGGAGTGGCCAAAGCTTCTATCCAAGGAATCGAATTTTTACGACCCTATGGGACCTTTTCTCACCCGAATTCTATGGCTGGTTTTTTCTTGTTGTTGTATTTTTTCGTTTTGACCTACAAAAAATTTAATAGGCATTTGGCTCTCAAATATTTATTTTTGTTTATTTCCAGCATTTTAGTTTTTGTTTCTTTCTCAAAAATAGCAATCGCCTGTTATCTGATACTTAATACTTACTACTTAATACTTAATACTAAGTTCAACTGTCGAATCTGCAAAATTGCTCGAATAATTGTTATGTTTGTTGTTTCCTTAATCTTCCTGTCTGCGACGACAGATCCTTTAACGGTTAACAAGAGAATTGAACTGATGAAAAATTCAATAACTATTATTATGCGCTACCCTATTCAGGGCGTTGGTTTAGGTAGTTATTTACTTGAACAGGCAAAATTTTCATCTAAATTTTATTTATTTTTTAACCAGCCGGTTCATAATATATTTTTGCTATTTATTGCCGAGACAGGTCTAATTATTGGAGGATTTATTTTGTATCGATTAGTCGATTTATTGATACAAAAACGACTAACAAAAGGTCAGTGGTTATTAATTTTTGTGATAATCTTTACAGGTTTTTTTGATCACTACTGGTTGACTTTGCAGCAAAACTTTCTACTGATGGGATTAGTTATGGGAGTGATTCTATCTCACGGTGTATCTGTTGATTAAGATCAGATAGCTGGGTCAATGATTGATTTAATCCCTGTGGAAGAGTTTTTATCAATTCTTCAATGAGCTCCTTGTGTTTAGCATTACTTAATTTTAAAGTTTCAACAAAACTGGAAGGAGCCTGAGCCCCCTGCTTTTTAGCGGATATTAATAATCTTGGTATTTTAAGAAAATATTTTTCTCCCTTGACAAAAGTATCAATTGCTAATTGATTTTTCCCCTTTGAAGCAAGAACTAAAGACATAGAAGCTCTTTTATCGGAATATAAAAGATAAAGCTCGGCCTTTTTTAAATTATCTCTGGTTAAAAAATCAGTGATTCTATCTCTAATAATTTTAGTTATATAGAGAGGGCTGTCTGGAAGAAGTCCCGGATATGGTAAGTTATAAATAACTTTTTGTTGGGGAGTTTTGACTAATGTATCTGATGCTCCCAGGACAAAATATGTAACAAAGGGAACAAGTACGACGAAAGAAATTAGTAAGACATAACGCCCAAAATTCTTCATAAGTATTCATTCATTATACAACAAATCCCTCACCATAAGTACCATAAATGGTGAGGGATTATCCTAAATCATTTAACCATTCTTTTCAAACTTTTTCCAGCGGTAAAACCTGGGGTTTTAGTGGCTGGGATTTGAATCTCGGCACCAGTTTGAGGATTTCTTCCTTTTCTGGCAGCTCGACGTCTAACCATAAAAGTACCAAATCCTGTCACGACGATTTTTTCTCCTCGCTTCATTGCATCAGACATGGTGGAAAAAACTGTGTTGACGGAATCCTTGGCGGCTCTAGCTGTTAAACCAGCTTTCTTTGCTACTTGTGCGACTAAATCTGCTTTTGTCATTTAGTATCACCTACTTTCTTTTGACGAAAAACTTTTAAATGAGAATAAATTACAGTAATAGATTAGTTGTTTTTTGGCTTCCTGTCAATCTATATTAAGAATATCTTATTGTAACAATCTATATCAAATGTGGGGCGATGGGACGGGGAGAATTAGATTTTTGTTGTTGCTTCGGCTCGGGTTTCACGGATGACAGTGACTTTAATTTGGCCTGGGAATACTTCAAATTTTTGTTCCAGTTCTTCTTTTATCTTTTCAGCTGTAATCAAAGCTTCGTCATCGGTGATTTCATCAGGTCTAACAATGACTCTTAGTTCCCGACCCGCTTGCAAGGCATAAGCTTCCTTAACACCTTTTTTTGTTTTGGCAATATCTTCAATTGTTTTAATCCGTTTAAGGTATTCACCAAAGTCTTCGTGACGAGCTCCGGGGCGTCCACCGGACACGGCATCGGCAATATAGACAATCACTGCCTCAAGACTGGTAAAAGGAACATCCTCATGATGACTAGCCACACAGTCGATTACTTTTTGAGGAAAACGATTTTTTTTCAATACCTCAACTCCTAAATCAATATGAGAACCTTCTTTATCCGTGATAACTTTACCGATATCATGGAATAAACAACCTAGTTTAACTAAATTTACATCAAGTTTTAATTCATGAGCCAAAGCAACTCCGATTCTTGTTTCTTCAAGAGTATGGGCAATCATATTTTGTCCATAAGAATAGCGGTATTTAAACCGGCCTAAAAGCTGGGTTAATTCAGTGGGTAAATTATAAACGCTGACGCTATGAGCTAATTCTTCACCAGCTTTGAAAATAATTTTGTCAACTTCTTCTCGGGTTTTTTTTACAATTTCTTCAATTCTTTCCGGTTGAATCCGACCATCTTTAATTAATCGCTCCAGTGACATTCTGGCCACTTCACGACGAATAGCATCAAATGAAGATAATCGAATAACCTTTTCTTCTTCAAGGTCAACGTCAACGCCAGTTGCAATTTCAAAGGCTCTTATATTGCGGCCTTCTTTACCAATAATTCTACCTTTATAATCTTCACTGGGTAAATTAATGACAGATAATGTATATTCCGAAACATAGTCAATAGCTCCGTATCTGATTGCATCAACCAAAATTTGTTTAGCTTTATCGTCAGAGGTTAACTTAACTTCTTCTTCTGCTGACTTTATTTTTTTAGCCACTTCTCCTTTTAATTTATCTTCCCAACCGCTAAGCAATAGATCTTTAGCTTGATCTTTAGTTAGTCCGGCTATTTTTTCTAACTTCTGCAATAATTGATCCTTTTTTGTTTCCAGTTCTTTTTTAATGGATTCAACATTATTTTTTAGATCTTGGACGGACTGTTTTTCCCGGTTAATTACATTATCTTTTTCCTCGATTTGCTCTTCACGATGGGCTAATCTTTTTTCTACTTCAATGGCATCAGTGGCAATCTTTCTTGCCTCTTCCTGGGCTTTAAAAGTAATGGTTTGCGCCTCAGTTCGGGCTTTAACTAACAGTTCGTCTCTTTCTTTCTTTAGCGAAGTAAATTTCTTAAAAAATTTTATTAACATAGGAATTTATATGAAGCCTGGAGAAGAAAATATCAAAGATTAAAGATCAAAAATCAAAATCACAAATTAAAAATCAAAGAGGAAACGAGAAAATTTGTGTTTTTGTCAATCATTTTTTGAAATTAATAATTAATATTTAACTTTTATAACTCCAAGCAATTTCTAATGAGGACATTTTACTCTTTTTTTTAAAAAACTACAAATTGATTTTTTCAAGAAATTCTTTTGGTGTAAGAGCTTTTATTTCTTTAAATTTTTTAAATCCATGATCATAAGTAATAATTATTGGAATTTTATTTTCGATACAGGCAGCTATGTGAAGCGAATCTCTACTATCGCTAGTTGGGTGTTTAGCAACTAAATTCAAATAAAAGTTAATGGCTTTCTTATTAATTGATAATAATTCTTCTATTATCTCAAAAATTTTTTCTGTGGTTTTTAATCCGTAACCAAGTTTTTTTGTTTTTAATGCAACATAAATAACTTCTTGGATAGTTTCGGTTGAAGTTAAAATCAATATGTTATTTTTTTTCAGATACTTTACTAATATAATCGATTCAGAATAAAAAGAAGAATTTTCATTAGAAATATATAGGAATATATTAGTGTCAATATATACAGAATTCATATTTTTATTTCGTGCCTTGTAGAAAGAATTTTATTTATTTTTTTAATTGAAAGGATTGGCATATGTATTTCTCCCATTTCTTTTAAAATTTTATTAATATTTTTTTCTTTCTTTTTTTCCTTTATTACTGTCATTTTGAATCTAACACTATTGTTCTTTCTTGTCACGATTGGTTCTTTTCCCTCTTCAGCCATGCGAAGAAGCTCAAAAAAATTTTGCCGAGCTTCGGTAGCAGTGAAAACGATTTGGTCAACCATATGTACATAATGTACATCGGCGCAATCTATTTGTCAAGCGAAAATTAATTTTTCAATTATTTTTCGACAAACGTCAAAACCAAATCCTCTTCTCTGTAAAAAAGACATTGCTTTTTTGTAGCGTTTTTGCTTCGGAAGAGTCTTTAATCTGTCCCAACGCCCAGCCAAAGCTTTTTTAGCAAATTCTTCTTCATTGATTTCGGTATTGGAAAAATACTCATCAACTAATGCTTTATCAACGCCAAACCGGTAGAGTTCCTGTTTGATTGCGTAAACCCCCTTAACTTTAGTGGCCGTCCTTGACCTGACTAAATAATCAATAAATGCTTTGTCATCAAGAAATTTGAGTTCGATCAAATGATCTATGATTTTATCAACCGCTTCGTGGGACCAGTGGGTTGTTCTCACCTTTTTATAAAGGTGTTCACGGGTTTCTTTGATAGTTCTGGGGCGAAATTTAAGATAGAAAAAAGCTATGTTTAGGAGAGAGATTAAATCGTCATCCATAATTATTGGACGATAGGAGATAGAATATAGAAAATAGGGGTTGAAAATAGAAGGTTGAAGATAGATTTATCCACCTTCTATCTTCTAACTTCTACTACTATCGTCTATCATCAATTATCTACCGTCTGTTTTTATTTTTTAATTAACTGCTTCAAAATCTGCTCTCTCACCTTACTATCTTTCATCAAAATCTCTTTCACTTCCTCTTTTCCATGGCCTAAAACCTTATCATTATATTTGATAAATGAACCGCTTTTGACTAAAAGCCCAGCATTAACGGCGGCATCGATTATCCCCTCTTCTTTATCAATACCTGTTGAAACAATAACAACCTCAGCTTCTTTAAAAGGAGGAGCCACTTTATTTTTTATAACCTTAACCCTAATTCTTGCTCCGTAAACCATATTATTCTTTTTTAAAGTCTCAATCTTGCGGACATCCATTCGAATACTACAGTAAAATTTAAGTGCTAAGCCGCCCGGTGTGGTCTCCGGATTACCAAAGAAAACTCCAATTTTTTGTCTTAATTGATTTGTAAAAACAATTGTTGTCTTTGATTTAGAAACAATTCCAGTTAATTTTCTCAAGGCTTGAGACATTAAACGAGCCTGAAGTCCCATCTGAGAATCGCCCATCTCTCCCTCAATCTCGGCACGTGGTACAAGAGCGGCGACGGAGTCAACTACGATTAAATCAATTCCACCTGACCTAACCAGTGTTTCAGTAATCTCTAATGCTTGTTCTCCAGTGTCAGGCTGAGAAACTAAAAGATCCTCGAGTTTTACTCCAAGTATTTTTGCCCAAGCGGGGTCGAGTGCATGTTCAGCATCGATAAAAGCGGCTACTCCTCCAGCTTTCTGAGCTTCGGCGATCAAAGACAAACAAACAGTAGTTTTTCCGGCTGCTTCCGGTCCAAAGATTTCAATAATTCTTCCTCTAGGAATTCCACCAACTCCAAGAGCAGTATCTAAAGTGGGAATACCAGTTGATATCACATCAACTGGAACGACAGTAGATTGTCCTAATCTCATAATTGATCCTCGACCGAACTGTTTTTGAATCGCATCAATCGCTGTTGTTACCGCCTGTCTTTTCTCCGCATCTTGTGATTTCATATAAATTTTATAAAAATTATAATAGTTATAATTATTATGTTTTGCCAGCGTTTGTCAACCGCTTATAACCTACAAAAGATAGATTAAGCTGATCACAATAATCCCCCAGAGAGCAATAGTCACTATCAAAGGAACATCGGTTGTAATTGTTCTTTCTGGCCTTTCCCCTTCAGCTTTTTCGTATAAAAGTTGAGCATAGCGGGCGATTCCATAGACGACCAATGGAATAGTGATCATTAACCATTTTCTCGCTTCGAATCCAGGAAAAGTAAGATTAAAAAATTTAGAGACTTCCGTTTCTATTTGTGGAGGTTTTTCAACATAAGTATAAGTAGAGTAAGCAATGATCGTGGCCGTACCAAAAGTATAAGTGAGAAAATCTAAAAAATGCTCGTTATAACGATAGAGAGATAAACGCGCTTTAATTCCATGAGCCACGAGTTCTGCATGACGTTTAACTGCCGCCATAAAAAGAGAGCCAAAAAATATTGTTAAAAGAAGCCAGATAGGGATATGGTATCCGGTAGCTATTTCCCCGGCAAAAGTTCTAATCATGAAAGAAAAAGAAATCGTAAAAATATCTACAACGGGTTGTTTTTTTAAAGTAAATGAATAGAAAAAATGAAGAAAAATAAAAAATAAGCTTAAGAAAAAAAATGGTAACGAAAAAAATAAAGCCAATATCAAAGAAACTAAACTTAAAACAAAAACAATAAAGGTTGCTTCAGGCATCGAAAGATCGCCAGATGCAACAGGGCGGAATTTTTTTATCGGATGTTTTTTGTCGTAAGGATAGTCAATAATATCGTTTAGGACATATGATGTTGAGGAGAGCAAGCAGAAAATAAAAAAAGCACTAAGGGACTTTAGTAATAAATCCCAGTGAAAAAGTTGACCAGAAAAAATAATTGCTGTAAAAATAACAAAATTCTTTAACCATTGATTGATACGAAGAGTATTAAAATAAATAAGTATTTTATTTTTTTTCATATCGATTTGAATTATACAGTATTTATTAATATCATTAAACAATATGATTGATGCCGATAATATTGTTCAAAAATCAATGAATTTATTTCCAGAACAGATTAAGGATTCATTCGAAAAATCCTTCATACTAAATATACCGAAAGAATATAGACAGGTAAAAAATATTGTTGCCTGTGGTATGGGCGGATCAAGATTTCCTCATTACATTATCAAAGAACTTTTTAAAAAAGAAATAAAAACCCCATATATTATTAGTGATGATTATAACTTGCCGGGTTTTGTTGATAATAATACATTAGTGATTTTATCTTCATATTCAGGGACGACTGAGGAAGTATTGGAGTCAGGTAAAGAAGCTTATCAAAAAAATGCAAAAATCTTAGGGATATCATCCGGTGGACCTCTAAAAACTTTTCTTGAAAGTATTAATGTACATAGTTATTATTTTGATCCTATTTATAATCCGTCAGGTCAACCGAGAGTTGGATTTGGCTATTTAATTGGAGGGATAATGGGCATATTACTAAATTTAAAAATATTAGATTATCAAAAAGATGAGATTATTTCCGCCATTAGTGGGGTTGATATTCGAAATATAGAAAAGGAGGCAGAACAAATGGCAAATAAAATATTTGGTAAATATCCTTATTATATTGTTTCGGAATTTTTAACAGGGGTGGGCAATGCGATCGCCAATCAAACTAATGAAACAGCTAAATCAATTTCTTCATTTAGAATTATTCCTGAGTTAAATCATCATTTAATGGAGGGTTTGAAAAATCCAAAAGAAACAGTAAAAACATCTCTATTTTTATTCTTTTTTTCTAAATTATTTTCTTCATCAATTCAAAAAAGATATTTGATTACAAAAGAAGTAGTTGAAAAAAATAATATTGAGACATTATGGTATGAACTAAAAGGAGAAAATAAAGTTGCTCAGTCAGTTGAGTTGATGACTTTTGGAAATTTTCTTACAATGCATCTTTCGATGTTGTATGGCGAAAATCCCGCCACAGTCCCCTACGTTGATTATTTCAAGAAAAAATTAAAAGGGATTTAAATGTTTGATAATAGGCTATTAATTTTCTTGTCAAAGGTGGAAAATTTATCAGCATTAAGATTATTTGCATAACTAATATTAAAACAATCTTCTAAATCAAGATTGTGTTTTTCAAAAATATTTATTGTTTCTCGGAGAATAAATCTATTCTCTATTTCTAAAAAATCTATTTTAAGAATTTTTTTTAGATATTTAATAATTTTTAGTTTATCTTTTTTATAAAAACTAGAAAGTACCCAATAAATCTCAAAAAATACGATTGTTGAGGTAAAAATTTTTATTTCTTGATTAACTGCCTGTTGAAAGATTAAATAAGCTTCTTTAAATT
>Ga0210039_1003147_pt1 | contig 12948 bp, 14 predicted proteins | sample CryGeyCG2114_250_3_FD_185460 | JGI IMG/M metagenome (GOLD analysis project Ga0210039, IMG submission 185460) | Groundwater microbial communities from aquifer - Crystal Geyser CG17_big_fil_post_rev_8/21/14_2.50 (SPAdes) (version 2) | ecosystem: Environmental > Aquatic > Deep subsurface >...
TGAATAAGATCCTTTCTACCGACTGGTCAGCCATGACCTCTACCGACTGGACCGGCCTGATCATTTTACTGGTCATTGCAGGTCTGATGGCAACCGCTTATTTCCTGATACTCAAGCCTGCCAACCGCGATAAATTTGAACAGCATCGTGATTTCGTCAATCACGAAGATGATATGGAACTGGACCGGGAGGTTAAACATGAGCACGCCAAATAAACCCGAAAAGCCTCAGGATACCGGACATGAATGGGATGGTATCCGCGAGCTGACCAACCCGCCGCCACGCTGGTGGATGATCATGTTCCACGTTGGCTGGATCTGGTGTCTGATCTATTTCCTGCTCTATCCGTCCATTCCATTGCTCAACGGTTCCAACGAGGGGCTCCTCGGCTGGACCCAGATCAAGGAGTTCAAGGAAGCTGTGGCTGAGAATGATGCGGTGAAAGCGCCGTATATGGAGAAACTCAAAGCCATGAGTGCAGGTGAAATCATGGCCGATCCCGAGCTGCGTAACTTTGCCGAATCGGCTGCCAAAGCGGCTTACGGCGATAATTGCGCAGCCTGTCATGGTGGGGGCGGCGAGGGTGCAGAAGGACTGTTCCCTGTGCTGGCTGATGATAACTGGCTCTACGGTGGCGACATCGACACCATCGTTGAATCCGTGACTGACGGCCGTATGGGTAATATGCCGGCACATACCGATATGCTTGATGCAGATCAGATCGAAACACTGACTGACTTTGTCATTGCCTTGCCACAGGGCACAGCAAGCGAGAAAGGCTGGGCTGTGTTCAGCGACGCGGGCTGCATGGGTTGCCACGGTGATGATGCCCGGGGTGGTGCACTCAACGGTGATACATTCTCAGGTGCCGCCAACCTGACCGATCAGGTCTGGCGTTTTGGCAACAGTCGTGAAGACGTGCTGCGGACTATCCGTTCCGGTGTGAACCAGGAAGATGTGGCTGATACACGCAATGCCGTTATGCCTGCTTTCGGCGAGAAGCTTACTCCGGAGTTGATCAAAATCCTGGCGATCAAGGTTCACGCCATGGGTGGCGGTCAGTAATGATAAAGGGCAGGGGAGAGCTTCGGCTCTTCCCTGCAGCTGTTCAGTGTAAGCGGTCAAACGCATAAGGAGAATGAGATGGATGCAGTCGAATTAGGTGTAGTGATCAGCATGATCGGAGTGCTGGGAATTCTGGTCTATGCCGGAATCTGGTTTATTAAAGTGATCAATGCAAAAGGCGAAGATAGCAAGAAGTAAGGTGGCGTTGCCGGGCTGAAAAAGCGCCTGAACTCACCTGACAGTTTGAGCGGCGACCTCGACTACCCCTCCCTCCCTCCCGGTCGGGGTTGCCGTTTGAAACTGGAATACCCCATGGAGGACGCATGAGCGAGAACAGGAAGTCCGCAGAAGGCCTGGAAGACCTCTACGCAGATACGCTGCATTACCATATCAATACCGGTGATGAGGTGATTCACGCCAAGCGTATGCCGGGACGTTTCCGCAACCTGAAGTGGATGGCCATGACCGTTTGGCTGTTCTTCTTTATCGGCCCCTATCTGCAGTGGAGCGGCCATCAGGCACTCCTGTTCGATATTCCGGGGCGCAAGTTTTATCTGTTTGGTGCCACCATCTGGCCGCAGGATATCTGGATGCTCTCCCTGCTGCTGATTATGCTGGCCATTACACTGTTCGGCGTAACGGCTGTAGCCGGCCGCGTCTTTTGCGGTTATTTCTGTTTTCAGACGGTCTGGACCGATATATTTACCCTGATTGAAGATAAAATCGAAGGCAATGCCATTCAACGCCGCAAGCTGGATAAGGCGCCCTGGTCGGCAGAGAAAATTCGCAAGAAAGCATTGAAGCACACTCTCTGGTTGCTGATTTCGATGCTTACCGGCATCACCTTTGCCGCTTATTTTACTGATGCTTTAGAGTTGTGGCGTGCTTATCTGAACTTTTCCGCACCGTTCATTGCCTGGCTGGTACTGGCCATGTTTATTGCCGGTACCTATATCCTGGCTGGTTTTATGCGCGAGCAGGTCTGTTTCTGGCTCTGCCCTTATGCGCGTATCCAGAGCGTGATGGTGGACAAGGATACGATTCTGCCCACCTATGATTATCATCGCGGCGAGCCACGCGGCAAGGTCAAAGGCAAGAGTGCGGATGAGGTCGCCAGGGGTGACTGTATCGACTGCAAAATGTGCGTGGGCGTTTGCCCTACCGGCGTGGATATTCGTGAAGGGATGAGCGAAGGCTGTATCACCTGCGGCATGTGCATCGATGCCTGCGACTCGATTATGGATAAGGTGGGTAAACCGAAAGGGCTGATCCGCTATCTTTCACATAAGGAGATGGAGGGCGTGACCCTGCCGCCGCTGTTCAAACGACCGCGTGTGATCACCTACAGTACCATTTTTATGCTGGCGGTAACCGGTATCATTTATGGTCTGGCAACGATTCCACCGATTGAGCTTTCCATTGTACATTCGCGCCAGCCGCTGTTTATGCGGATGTCCGACGGTTCGATCCAGAATAAATATACCATCAAGGCCGTGAACAAGCTTGATACGGATCAGCGCGTCAGCCTGACGGTGAAAAGCAGTTCCGGCGATGTCCATATGGTGGATGAAACGTATTTCAAGGATATTACTCTGAAAGCGGGCAAACTGGTGCCGTTCAGTATCTTTCTGCAAGCCAGTCCGGCCAGTCTCGAACATGAGAATACGGATGTGCAGTTGACCATCCAGGGTATCACGCAGCCGGAGATTACCGTAATCTACGACTCGGTATTTGTCGGCCCCAAACGCTAACAGGAGAGATACATGGCTGCAGTTTCACACCTCAAAGATGATTTTAAAAACCCCTGGTTTCTCGGCATCCTGGCGCTCGTCGCTGTAGCGCTGGCCGGCACCATCTGGATGGCTGTCATTGCCGGTCAGACCAGCCCCGGTCTGGTTTCGGAAGATTATTACGAAAAGGGCAATAACTATTTCAATGAAGCCCCCAAAACAGAGCAGGGGCCGGTGTGGCGATTGAATTTGATGGCACCGCCAACACCGGTTACAGGGCAGTCACAGGTTTACCGGCTGTATGTCATTGATGAAGCAGGTAAACCGGTCACTACAGCGCAAGTCAGGCTGTATGCCTATCGCCCCAGTGATGCCAATGCCGATTTTGAAGTGAAAATGACTCAGGCCGATGTCGGGACATTCACTGCGCCTGTCACCTTCAATTTACCCGGCACATGGGATCTGATTGCTCAGGTTGAGGCGGACGGGCGGCGCTTTGATATCACGCAAAGGGTGTTCATCAAAGACTAAGCGGTTCTATCCCCTTGCCATCCTCTTCTCACACACGCTGTTATCACTGCGGTTTGCCGGTATCCGGCGCTGCCGCCTGTGATGCAGAAATCAATGGCGAAAAACGCAGCTTCTGCTGTGCCGGTTGCAAAACCGTATGTCAGGTGATTCACGAATCGGGCCTCGACGACTTTTACAATCGTCTGAACTATCAGAGTGCAGAGGCACCACCGCCGGAAACGCCGCTTGATCTGGAGCAGTATGATTTGCCTGAAGTGCAGGTCGATTTTGTGCGCACGCTGGAAGCAGAAAAAAAACAGGCACACCTGCTTGTGGACGGTATTCACTGCGCGGCCTGTGTATGGCTGATCGAACATGGGCTCAATGGCATGGACGGGATTGAACTTGCCGAGGTGAATCTGGCCCACCAGCGCCTGAATCTGCGCTGGGACAGCAGCAGGGTGAAGTTGTCGGCTATTATGATGCGGTTGGGCCGGCTCGGTTATGCCGCAGCCCCGTTTAATCCGGAAGCTGCAGAAGGCAGCCTGCAGCGGCGTAATCGCTCGCTGCTGTTCCGCATGGCGTTTGCCGGCTTCGGCATGATGAATATCATGTGGATCTCTATTGCCCTGTATGCAGGCGCTTTTTCCGGTATCGATAGCGAACTCAAGCAATTTTTCCACTGGATCAGTTTTTGTATCGCCACGCCTGTACTGCTCTATTCCGGCTGGCCGTTTTTCCGGGCTGCACTGCTGGGGCTGAAACAGTTGCGCCTGACGATGGATCTGCCGATTGCAATCGGCGCATTGAGCACCTGGTTCTATTCAAGCTGGATCACGCTCAATGCCAGTGGCGAGGTCTATTTTGATACGGTGGTGACTTTTCTGTTTGTTATCCTGATCGGTCGTTATCTGGAAGGCTTGTCCAAACGTAACGCCTCATCGGCTGCTTTGCGACTGATGGAGCTGCAACCGAGGCTGGCGACACGCTTGCTGGGCGATGGCGAAGAGCGGATTTCCGTGCGTAAACTGCAGCTTGGTGATCATCTGCTGGTGCGCCCCGGAGAAAAGGTGCCTGCAGACGGTATCGTGTTATCCGGTGAGTCCTATATTGATGAGTCCATGCTCAGTGGCGAGGCGCGGCCGCTGCGCAAGGAGGCCGGGGCAAACGTTGTGGCCGGGTCAATGAATGTTGACGGCTCACTGACGGTTGATGTGTGCTCGATGGGCGCGGACACGGTCCTGGCCCGCATCGTCACGCTGGTCGAAGAAGCACAGGGCTCGAAAGCTAAAGTGCAGCAGATCGCTGACCGTATCGTGCCCTGGTTTGTGGCCGCAACAATCGGCCTTGCTCTCATCACTTTTCTCTGCTGGTTAGAGGACGATTTTAATACAGCGCTGCTGGCGGCGGTTTCCGTGCTGATTATCACCTGTCCGTGCGCCTTGGGACTGGCCACACCCATGGGCATTGCCGTCGGCGTCGGGGCAGGGGCCAAACGCGGGGTACTGGTGCGCCACGGTCAGGCGCTGGAAATCCTTTCCGGCATTACACATGTGGTATTCGATAAAACAGGCACACTGACCGAAGGGCGTATGCGGGTCATGCAGGTGTTAACGGCTAATGGTTTTGAGCCGGATAAACTGATCACCCTGGCTGCTGCCGTAGAGGGTAAATCGCGCCATCCGCTGGCCACAGCCATTGTGGTTGAGCTCAAGACTAAGCAACTGAGCTGTGAATCATTTCTCTCTGAGTCCGGCTTGGGGGTTAGCGGGCTGGTGGGTGGGTGCCGTGTCGTGATTGGCAATCTGCGCCTGATGCAACGCGACAGTATTGCTGTGCCGGAGCAGATGCAAAGTGAACAGAGCCGGATCGAGCAGCAGATGGGTGTGGCGGTTCTCGTTGCTGTTGACGGTGTACTGGCAGGTTTGATTCATCTACAGGATCGTGTGCGCGCTGAAGCGGCCTCACTGATTCAATCGTTAAGACAACAGGGCATCGGCATCACCATGCTTACCGGCGACTCCACAGCTGCGGCTCAGGCGCTTCAAGAGACACTCGGTGAAATGTATGTGGTGGCCGAACTGTTGCCAGAGGATAAAGAGGCTGAAATCAGGCAACTGCAGGCACGCGGTGAAAAGGTGTTGATGATTGGTGACGGTGTGAATGATGCACCGGCTCTGGCGCGTGCCGATGTCAGTATGGCGATGGGTTCGGGTATGGATGTCTCCATGGCCTGTGCCGATATTGTGCTGGTCAGTTCCGACCTCTCTCGTGTCGGTTTTGCCATCAAGCTGGCTCAGAAAACCCTCTCCACAATTCGCCAGAATATCGGCATTTCACTGGCCTATAATGTCATTCTGGTGCCTGCTGCAATGGCAGCGCTGGTGACACCGGTGTTCGCGGCAATCGCCATGCCGGTCAGTTCACTGCTGGTCATTGGTAATGCCATTCTGATTCGCAGGCGGATAGGTGAAAAAAAAGAGCAGGAAAAAGGCTGATGGCGGTGCGATATCGCCTGTGCAAGGATAAGGCATGGATGTAATTTTCGGACTGATCCCGGCCATGATCATACTGGGGCTGATTGGCGTATTGATTTTCTTCTGGGCGGTGAAGAACGGTCAGTACGATGATATGGAGGGGCCTGCCCACCGCATTCTCGATGATGATGACATGCCGGACAAAAAAAATGAAGCTGACCGCTTGCCAAAGTAATTCGTCTTCCTATAATCCGCGCCACACCGAAAGGCGCTTTAGCTCAGTTGGTTAGAGCATCGGAATCATAATCCGGGTGTCCGGGGTTCGAGTCCCTGAAGCGCCACCAATATAAGTCCCTGTTTTTACAGGGACTTTTTTGTTTTCTGGGGCAGCGTTGTGACCGATTTGTGACATGCGCGCGATGATTTTCTGACCGGCTAAAGGATCATGGTCTGGCAGGTAGCGGCCATATTTCTGCAAAACCATGTTCATATTCGTATGTCCCATCTGTCTGGCTATCCATGCAGGATTCTCACCGGCTGATAAAAGCATCGAAGCATATGTGTGGCGGGTTTGGTATGGATTGCGGTATCTGACACCAGAGGCTTTCATTGCATTAGCCCAAAGGGGATGCCTGATTTTAACATCAGAACTCCACGGTTTGTCTGTCTCAGGATTATGGAAAACTCGCTTTCCTTTTTTGAAGGTGAAGTCCATTTGATTTTCCAGTGCTTCAATCGCATCCGGTAGCAACATGACTTCACGCTTTCCTGCTCTTGTTTTGGGATATTTCAGTTCGCCACGAACGCAGGCACGTTGCACATAGACAGTGTTTCGCACCCGATCAATATCACCCCATTCCAGCGCAATGAGTTCACTGGTTCTAAGGCCAGTCCAGAAAGCGAATTGAATCAGGTTTCTTCCCTGATCGGGGAGGACGGCTAGAATTCTCTGCTGTTCTTCAAGGGTGAATGGTTCGGGGTCTTCTTGTCTCACTTCCAGATTCTTGATTCTATCCATCGGGTTGCGGTCGATCGCACCATCGGCAAAAGCATCCTCAAGAATGCCGCGAAGGGGAATCAGAATATTGTTGATTCGTTTGTTGGAAACAGTGAGGCCACCTAGCCACTGACGAATAGCCTGGGTAGATAAGTCCGCAATTCTCAGTTGGCCGAATGACGGAATCAGATTGTGCCTGACTACCGATTCATACGAGGCATAGGTAGAAGGAGCCAATATTCGTTTCTTTGCAGAGAGGTAAGAGAGTAGGGCATCTTCGATTAACTGGGTGCCGGATTGACCTGATCCCAAAAGGGTTGCGCTCTTACTGTCAGGGAAGTGCTTTCTGTAGTCGAATGTTCCAATGGCAATCTCATGCATAATTATTGCATGCATTCCTTCAGCATGTTTCATGTTTGCTTTAGTTGGTTTCAGCTTAAGGGTCTCTCGGCATCGTTTGCCGCGATAAGTGAAATCAATCTGAATACTTTTTCCTCGTTCTTTTGCGCCCATAATTAGCGACCCTCCACCCAAGCTTCAATAGCTGTGGGGCTGAATAGAATTCTGCCATCCGGTGCTTTGCACCAATGTTGACCCATAAGCCATATGCCTTTTTTAATCTTGGCTCTGATGGCGTTTTCAGAATAGCCAGTCAGTTCGCTTAGCTTATTGATCGTGATCCACTTCATTTTCATTTACTCAGACGGAGTGCTTTCTAAATCTCTACCGAAACGAGACTTGTAATATTCTTTATATAAGTCTTCAGGTAGGGCATCTATTGCTTGCTTTAATGCAGTAGGAACTAGATCGGATAATAATTTGGATCGGGTAGAATAGCCCAATAATTTAGCCAAAATATCGGCGTCATCAATCGTGTCTTGATACCCTCTAAATGAAATTGGCGTCGTGGTTTGACTCATGTAATGATTTTCTAGTTTGCTCCTTACGAAGTCCTTCATGTCATCCATATTACCTCCAATATGCGGATAGTGTAGCTAAAGTGTAAACGAACTGTCAACGTATTGGTTTGTCCCCCATTTGGGGGACAGCACACATATGCATTTTAGGATAATGTCCCGAACTAATTTTATTCAGCTATACTGGGAAACTTGAGGGGCAATAACTTATGAAACTAATCTCGACTTCGGCCTTGGCGAAGGAGCTTGCAACAACAACCAGAGAACTGTTCAGTACCCTGATTGCAAACGGTTGGGTTGTAGAAGATGGTGGAGAAAGAAAGCTAACTGATGCAGGCAGGCAGTTGGGCGGAGATTATAAAACTGATACGAGATTCGGAACCTATATTGTCTGGCCTAGTGAAATTAAAGGTAAAATAGGCAATGCTGCTAATGATAATTCGCCCAAACAGGCAAATGGTATTCTCACAGCAACATCACTTGGCAAAACCTTTGATGTTTCTAATCAGAAAATAAATCTAATTTTCTCGGAACTGGGCTGGATTAAAAAAGGCCTGAAAGGTTGGGAACTCACCAAGCAGGGGCAAAGTGTTGGCGGCGTTCAGTTAGAAAATAACAGATCCGGTGTGCCCTATGTTTCATGGCCTGAATCGATAGTAACGAATAAAACGCTGTTGGATTCTATTAAGCAAACTCAAGGTCATCAAAGTGAAGGTGAGGATTCAGCTAAAGAACTACAGGAAGAGAAAAGCTCTAATCTATCAGGCTTCAGAGATAAATTTGAGGCTAAATTTCGTAGCACAGATGGCCATTATGTTAGATCAAAAGCAGAGATGTTGATTGATAACTGGCTTTATATGGCTGAGATAGTCCATGCATATGAGAGAAAGCTGCCTGTTGAAGAGGAGGTCTATTGCGACTTCTATTTGCCGGGCGGAAAAGTGTATATTGAATATTGGGGATACGAGAATGACTCTAAATATTTGAACAGAAAGAAAGCCAAAATCGAAATATATGAGAAGTATGATTTTAAACTCATTCAATTGAATGATGCTGATGTAATTAACTTAGACGATGTGTTGCCTCGGCTTTTGCTAAAGCATGGTATCCAGTCTTATTAAACTCAATAATAATACTTTTTAGAAAGGGGACTAAAGTGGATTTATTAATTTTTGTCGTGATCGCGATTGTTCTCATAAGTGTTGTTATAACTCTTAAAGTAAAAACAGCTCCTTCAATACCGGATGAGATGATTGCTGAAGCTTTGCCATTTGTGAAAAAGGAAAAGTTTTTTACGGATGGGGAAAGGTCATTTTATCATATGCTCCAATCAGCAGTAGGGGATCAATACGTTATTTTTGGTCAAGTTCGAATTGCTGATTTGCTGGCAATAAAAAAAGGAACCCCAGCATCATATAGACAAAGCAATTTAAACAAGATTACATCCAAGCATGCAGATTTTGTTCTGTGCACACCAAATGATTTAACAATTATCTGTGCCATTGAGCTAGATGATAAGTCTCACAAACGAGCAGACAGGGTTGAGAGAGATGAATTTCTGAATAATGCATTCAGGGTTGCTGGACTTCACCTGATTCATTTTGAAGCTAAACATGTTTATAGCCGTAACGAAATCATTTCTCAGTTGCAGCAGTTCATAGAAGTGAAGTCTCCAGTGATTGAAGAGCCTGTTGTAGAAAAAGAATCAGTTATTCAGAAGCCAGCCAGGACGCCAGCTTACAAACAAGTATGCCCAAAATGTAACTCTGACATGTTGCGGAAGAAAGTGACTAAAGGAGAGCATTTGGGCGAGTTGTTTTGGTGTTGCTCAAAGTTTCCAGAATGTAAGGCAGTAATGCCTTTAGCAGAATAGATAGCATGAGATGGGTGCTTTAATGCTGGTAGAATTATTGAAATGGAGCCTTAAAGATTTGGTGTTTAAATGTTATTAGTTTTTCAAATAGCAGCAGGAATTGTTCTCGCAGTAGTAATAATTCAGATATTCCGATTTTTATGGTTTTTATATTTGTTGATTGAGAAAACTGGTCAAATTGAATCAATCCGAGATTTATTAATGCAGAAAGCTAAGGATTTTGGAGAAACTGTGGTAATAGTTACTCTGGTAGCAGTTATTGTTTCTGGGATTGGAGCTACTCTGGGGGCAGGTTTTGGTTACTATAAAAGGCAAGTTTTGGAAGAAAAAAAAATAGCCGCCGAAGCAGAGGCTAGGGCTAATAGGGCATCAGATCTAGCAACACAGAAGCGCTTAAAAGAATTACGTCAACAAGCAGAGAAGCAGCAGCAAGAAGATGAAATGAAAGCAGCGCAAATAGCAGAACAAGCCGCGGCTGAGGCCCGAATGAAAAAACAAACAGCATGGTCAAGTTATTACGAAGAGCTATACAACTGTAAGTACCCAGAGTCGGAGGGAGAAAAAAAATGGTGCCTGCAGCGGTTTATTAGGATGAAAAACGAGTTTGAGGATAAATGGGCTAACGGTGAAATCCCGATCAAATAGGGTGGTTCGACTTTTTGGTATATTAGACAAGCCTAAGAAGAAGCGACCACACTGACTTTGGCCTTATCTTGGAATGGGACTATATTGGCAGTAATGCTGGGGTAAGTGTTTGTAGACCCCCGCGTTACTAAAGCGGGAGGTCAAAGATGCTTTTCAGGTGTCTTTGACAATTAAATAATATTCAAATGAGAGGGTGATTAATAATGGCAGTTTCCGAAATTACACTTGCGAACTTTAAGGGATTTGATGGCGAAGCAAATGTCGAGATTAAGCCCATTACTATTTTTTATGGGAAAAACTCAAGTGGAAAAAGTTCATGTATTCATGCAATTACGTCCTTGGCGCAGTCGATAAAGCTGTCGAAACAGTCAGCACCACTAGTTCTTGATGATGAGTTTGCAGATGTTCATTTGGGGCGATTTAGAGATGTTGCACATTCTGGCACTTATGAAAAGCCGATTTCTTTAGGTTTTAGTGTAAAGGACACAGTTTTAGAATCACTAGAAGAGAGAGAAAGTGACAGCGGACTCTTGATTCGAAGAAGCAGGGGAGATTTGTCTGCTAAGTATAGCTTTACCTGTAGTCGCAAGACGCAACAAATCTACCTTCAGAGGGCTCAGTTTCAAATAGGAGCAGAAAAATATGAAGCAACAAGGAAAGGCTCAAGCTTTGTCTATTCTTTAGTAAAAAATGGTGTACATCTCATAGACGTTGGTTTGGATAACTCTTTTGTTTTCTCCAGAGCACCAATCTCTATGGGTGGTCAAAAGATTTGGGCGCAAGCGTTCTCATTTTTTTATGCTCAAAAAATAATCGCTAGAGAATTGAGCAACGTTAGATATTTAGGTCCTTTCAGGCAGCCGCCGCAAAGGCAATATCCAACTAGAGGAGCAAATCCTGTTGAAGTAGGGGCGATGGGTGAATCTACAGTCACATTGTTAGCAAATGAGTCTATTCGATCTAAGACACGTCCAGCAAAAACGATAATTAACGGATGGTTACAAGCCATGAATATTGCTCAAGAGGTGAACGTTTCTCGCCTTGGAACTTCAGACCAGTTTAGCACTACCTTTACCCTTAATGATGGGCAGGCCTTATCAATATCAGATTTAGGTTACGGAGTTTCACAAATTCTTCCCGTTCTTACTCAGTGTGCAGTTGCCTCAAAGGGATCGACTTTGTTGTTTGAGCAGCCAGAAATTCATTTGCACAGTTTAAGTGCAAGAGAATTGGCAAATGTTTTTCTAGATACTGTTAAGGAAAAGTCATCAAACATTATTCTCGAGACTCATAGTGATGACTTAGTGCATGGCCTACAAAAAGAAATGAGGGATAGAGGCCTCTCAAATGACGATATTGTTTTGTATAAGATTGAGCGAATAAATTCAGAATCAGTGATCACTAAGGTTTCATTTGATGACTATTTTGATGCCTCCTTGGATTGGAGGAGGGGTTGTACTCAATCATAATAACAGGACGTTTATTTAGATATTAAGATACTAACTTTTTGCAGTTCGCCAAGGGGACATGCCGGACGAAAGAAACCATTCAGATTTGTCCGGCATGGGGAGCCATACAGGGACAAAGGCGGGCACTCTTCGGAGGCTCGCCTTTTTCTTTTCCTGTTCTATAGCGGTTGCGAGAGCGTGATAGCTTCCTGTAATAGTCGCCTTTTTATCTTCCACAGTGATCTGATCAACAAGAAGGCGCAGGTATTGTTTACCGAGACCGCTGCGAGTATCCATAATCCTATTCCTCATGGACTGACTAAATGCTTCGATGTGGCGTGGTTGAATAGCGGGAATATTGGTTGATCGTTTGATGCCTGCCATTGCGGTTAGTAGTTCTTGATGCCCAACCGTCAGCAAGCGGACACGCTCGCGCAATGATTCATCCGCAGAGAGAAAACCTTGTTCCACCGCTTCATATAAACGCTGGCGTCCATCTTCCACCTTTTTCAGCTCCGCTTTTAGTCGCACAAGTTCCGCCTCATCCTTGGAGCGCGTCTCTTTCTGACAGTTTTTCATTTCCGTTATAAGTTGCAGCAAGCGTTTAGGCTGGAGTATTTTTTCTGCCATGCGCTCAAGGATGAGCCGTTCCAGTTTTTCCGTTGGGATACTCTTTCCACCGCATGAGCCATGATTGATACGAGTGACGCACTTGTAATAGCGGTATTTACCTCCCTTGCCCGTAGCAATCGTCATGCTCCCGCCACAAGCCCCGCACCGAAGAAGGCCTGTAAGTAACGATGGGGAGTTCACCACGCGCGGCGGCACCTTCGTCGGGGCGCGAGTCGCTGCATGCTCCCTCGCCCGATCGAATGTAGCCGCCTCCACGATTGCAGGGACATCCATCTTCACCCATTCCGACTTTGGTTTATCTTTGCCCGTCTTGCCTTCCTTGCAGTTAAAGTAATATTCGCCTTTGTAGAGAGGATTGGTGAGCACATTACCAACCATTGTTTTCCCCCAACGCAGTTTTCCTTTGAGTAGACTCCTTTGATTGAGGTGATCAGAGATAGCTCGCATGCCCATTGGCTGACCATTGTGGCCGTGTAGATACAGACTAAATATTTTTCGAATGACCGTAGCATCCGCTTCATTGATCTCTAGGAGCCTGTCGGACTTTTCGTCCATAAAATGTTAAACTCGCGGGGTCTTAGTAATCCCCCGCGAAGGTGAAATTTACATGATAGATACGTTTCGCCAAGTTGATCGAGACACGCTTTTCCTGC
>Ga0210039_1003154_pt1 | contig 12931 bp, 15 predicted proteins | sample CryGeyCG2114_250_3_FD_185460 | JGI IMG/M metagenome (GOLD analysis project Ga0210039, IMG submission 185460) | Groundwater microbial communities from aquifer - Crystal Geyser CG17_big_fil_post_rev_8/21/14_2.50 (SPAdes) (version 2) | ecosystem: Environmental > Aquatic > Deep subsurface >...
CGATGATTCACTACCCGATTCCGCCGCATCTGCAACCCGCGTATGCCGAACTCAACTACAAGCTAGGCGACTTCCCGATTTCGGAAGTGATCCACCGTGAAGTGTTGAGCTTGCCGATGGGGCCGCATTTGGAAGCAGCAAGTGAAAATGTGGTTGTGTCTGCGCTGAAAGCGACTGCATGAGTTTGGGCAAGACAAGTTTACTGAACGGCATTGCTGTTGTAGTGAGAGCGCGCTCAATAATTAACTGCAACACCTTGGATAGGATAAGGTGTTCGGATGGAAAAAATTGGAAATTCAAATAAGCATCTAGGTGCAGAAGAGCGCGCGATGATCATGTTGATGAAACGGGATGGAAGTGGCGTACGGGAAACGGCGAGATTCTTGAAGCGATCGCCCAGTACGATCTCACGAGAGCTTGGGCGGGATTTAGAGGGTACGTTGCATCGCTGGCAGGCGAGCAGGCTTGTCAGCGTCGATTCAAGCAGCGCAAGACGTTGAAGCTGGTGGCTGGCAGTCCTTTGTTTGATGTCGTGAAGGCGAATTTAAAGAAAAAATGGTCACCAGAGCAAATTGCAGGCACACTCAAGATCATGTATCCGGACAATCCTGCTCAACGTGTGAGTCATGAAACGATTTACCATACGCTGTATGCCATGCCAGGTGGCGAGCTGCGTCGTGAGTTGATCACCTGCTTGCGTTGGAGTCGAGATAAGTGCCGTTCCAAAACACATGCACCAGATGGGCGTGGGCAGATAGCGGAAATGCAGAGCATTCACCAGCGCCCGCAGGAGGTGACGGATCGTTTGATCCCTGGGCATTGGGAAGCCGATCTGATCAAAGGTGCGATGAAACGCTCTTCGATAGGCACACTGGTTGAGCGTACGACCTTGATGATGGTGCTGGCCAAAATGTTTGATGGCACAGCGCAATCAGCCTTGGATGGATTTAGTGAGGCGCTCAGTGCGATTCCGCCAGAGCTGCGCAAAACCTTCACGTATGATCAGGGGCGCGAGATGAGCAAACATGTGCAACTGACTGAGCAAACAGGCGTTGCGGTGTATTTCTGCGACCCGCGCAGCCCATGGCAGCGCGGATTGAATGAGAATACAAACGGATTGCTCCGGCAGTATTTATCCAAGGGTTCAGACCTGTCGGTTTACACGCAAGAACGGCTGGACGAGATTGCCTGGAGTTTGAATACACGCCCGAGGAAATCGCTCGGATTTAGAACGCCGGTGGAGGTTTATAGCGAACTCCTGATGAACATGGAACTCGCTAAAACTGCTACCAAACATTGACTGTTGCAGTTGGTATTTGAAACCGCTATTTATTGCGCGACTTCATTTTTAAAACTTTATTCACCCCTGGATTTTTGCTGATAAGTGAGTTGTTTGCCTAGCAACTTTTAGGTGACGTAATAAAAATCAGCTCTTGGATATTAGGCTATGTCATAGTTGGTTGTTGAAGCCAAAGTGATGATATAAATTATTATTTTAAATCAACATGTTAATATTTTAAGGTCTCTACTAACGGGCATGGAAATGTGACCACCCCTGATAATGAAACTTGCCATGCCCGCTCCCTCACCCCCGTCCCTCTCTGATGGAACAACTAGACAATCCACTAAGCCAGCAAGCTGGCAAGTGGCTGGTTATCCCAAAGGGCGAGGGGTACAGTTCGTCGCTGCGCGAGTTTCACGTTAACCCCCAGTATCTATAAAGGTTGCGCGACTACAACTATTTGACAGTAACATAGCCTTTAATTATTACCTCATGAGACGACTTCTTTTATTTGGAAACTGGGCTTTGCCAACCTTGTTGATCAGGGTTGGTGGTATGGGTGTTGGTTTCGCATTGAATGTATGTAGTGCCAGGTTGCTTGGTACAACTGGCTACGGATTATTAGTCATTGGTCTTTCCATTCTTTCTGTTTTGGTGATTGCGGTTTGTGTGGGTGTGGATCAGTTAGCTATAAAATGGGTCGCCTTACGTGTCGCTGGAGGAGTAAACAGAAAATCAGAAGTTGTTATATTTTACAAACAGGCACTTTTGTTGTTAATAATTAGTTCGGGTATTTGTTCTGTACTAGGTTTGATGTATTTGGTGATTGAAAAAAACTACGGCGTGAGTTTGATATTTGCGTTAATTGTAACGCCCCTTGTTGCATTTACAATGCTTAATGAAGCAGTTATAAGAGGACTTAGGCATACTTTGGTTTCAACCATCGCATCACAGTTGATTAGGCCAGTTGTTTCACTATTATTGATTGGGCTAGTTTTCTACATGAAAATAGAACCAACTATAAGCGTTGTATTTATCTTATATGGATTAGGGATTGCTTCAGCTTTTTTGTTTTCTCATTATTATGTCAATAACAAATTATTATTAGGTTTGGTTAATCAAGCAAATCTTGGAAGAGATTCATGCCCATCACTCATCGATATGTTGTCGCATACAAAAGGTTTTTTTGCGGTGGCTATTATAAGTGTGGTGTTAAACAAGGTGGACATTATGATGCTGGGAATGTTAGTTTCGGAACATGATGTGGGCTTGTATGCTGCTGCTTATAGCTTGGCATTCTTGGTCTTGGTTGTACTCCAGGTTGTCAATTTGGTCATTGCGCCTGAGTTGGCCTCTGCATACTCTTTAAAAAGTAAAGTGAAAGTAAGATTGTTGCTTTCCCGATCCAGGTGGATTGGTGGTGGACTTGCTGCACCTCTATTTTTGGCTATGCTATTGATTCCGCGACTATTGTTGTCATATATGGGTGAGGGCTTTGTTGCTGGCGAAGTTGTGCTTCAAGTTTTGGCCGTAGGTATGTTGGCCAACGCTTTGTTCGGATCTGTGGGTAACTTCCTTATGATGAGTGGGCATGAGACGTTATTTGCTAAGATTATGCTGATAGCAGTGCTTGCCAGTATTCTACTGATTTTTTTAGTTGTGCCCCTCTATGGAATAGTCGGTGCAGCCTTCGCTGTAAGTGCTGTCATGATCGTTTGGAACTTTGTGGCATTTTTAGCAACGCAATCTATAATAAGAAAGATGCAATGAAAATTAACGATGTTTCACGTCCAGATAAGGGTGATGCAGCCCTAGAAGTGCCTAATCTTTTCGTTGTAGGCGCGCCAAAGTGTGGTACTACGACGCTGTATGAGTATTTGTCAGGTCATCCTGAAATTCTTATGAGTAAAGAGAAAGAGCCTGCTTTTTTCGACAAAGATCAATTTTTTGATTCAGACAATAAAGCAATTAAACACAATTGGTTTTCATATCTGCAGTTATATCAGGATTTATCTGGGGGAAAAATCAAATATTTAGGTGATGCCACACCGACAATGGTATATCCGAAAATGGCTCGGCGTGTTCACAAAATGTGCGGAAGTGATGTGAAAATCATCATTGCACTGCGTGACCCCGTAAAGCGAGCGTATTCACATTACTGGCATGGTTATCGTCTTGGGTTGGAAAGCGGCAACCCCGATTTGGATCTTTTTCAGATTGAAGATCCTGAATCTGTCCATGATACTGGGCGCTTCCCTAAACATTATCTGCTGACGGGAAGGTACTGGTTGCATATTGAACGTTTCGTTAAGGAATTCGGGCGATCAAATGTGTTGTTGCTTGATTTTGATGAGCTGGTTTCAGATGCAGATAAGGCGATGAGCAAGGTTTGGTTGTTTCTTGGGGTTGAACCTGTACAGGTGCAAGTCCAACATAGTAACCCAGCTCAGGCACCTGTTTTTCCGGGATTGCAGCGCTTTGTGGCGGGTGATTCCTGGATAAAAAAATCACTCAAATGGTGTGTTCCATCTGCGCTTAGGCAAAAGGCCATTGCAGTAGTGGCGAGAAAGAATCTTAAGGCGTTCAAGTATCCATCTATGAGTCTAACTTTAAAAGAAAAGTTGGTGGAATATTATCAGCAAGATAACCTTGAGTTAGCGGAAAGATATGATTTTGATATATCTAACTGGTACCAAAATGATGAGCGACTGACATAATGCCGGATATAAAACAACAACTCCCCCCTTTAGTCTCGGTCTGTATTATTGCCTATAATCAAATTAAATTTATTGAAGAGGCAATAGAAAGTGCTGTATCTCAAGACTATCCTTCTCTTGAAGTTATTGTCGCGGATGATGGCTCTACAGATGGTTCTGCAGAATTGATTCTGCAATATGCGCTCAAATATCCTGGTATTGTGATTCCGCTAGTCGAAGGCCCAAATTTAGGCATTACAGGTAACTGCAATCGGGCACTGCAACGATGTCAGGGTAAGTATGCCGTTTTTATGGGGGGTGATGATGTGCTTCTGCCTGATAAAGTCAAATTGCAGGTGGACTGGTTGGAGACGGATGAGAATAGAGTGTTATGCGGACACCGACTGGAGGTTTTTTACGATGATGTAAATCGAAGGCCGCATCAGTTCAACATTAGATATTTGACTGGGAAAGGGCCGGAATGGCTGATTAAGAACGGATGTCCTTATGGTGCTTTGTCAATAATGGTCAGATGTTCGTCCTTTCCTAAAGGTGGATTTAATTCAAAATTAAAATATGTTACAGATCATCTCTTTTGGATTGAGTGCCTGATGAGCGGGGGTGAATATGGCTATATAGACGCTGTACTGGGACGTTACCGGAGGCACTCCAGTAATATTACTAATGATGTTGAAACCTGTTTGGCCGATGTGCAAAAGATGTTTGATTATCTGGAGCAGACCTATCCTCAATTTGATAAAGAAATCATTCTTGGGAGAGTAAATCAGGTTGATTGGCCTAGGGCGATTTCGATGATTAGGAGCGGGAGGATTTGGAGAGGTTTTCTACTTTTGTTGAATGCATTTGTGCATGCGCCAATGTTGTTGGCTGTCTACATAAAAAAATGGACTATAGGGCTTAGTTGATGGAAAAATTTAGTAGGTTCCTAGCGTTGGTTGCTTACTATCTTATTGGCATTCATTTGCCATCCGTGGGGTGCGGTGTTGCTGTTCGCCGTTTTTTATGTAAGAGAATTTTTTTGCATATTGAAAATAACTAACGTTTCGGGGTTCAAAAACACCACAAAAAATAATGTAACGTATTGATTTTAATAGATAATATTGCATGATAAGCAGTGTTAGATTTGGTCGTGGTACAAGGCTGTCTATCGGAAACAATTCTGGTATTGGGGAAAACAGCTACATTGTTTGTATGAATGATGTGTGCATAGGTAATAACGTTATGATTGGCTCAGAGTTGATGATTTTGACAGGGGGACATGATTTTACAAATCCTGATCTACGTTTGATTGACCAAAAAATTCTGACTGCCCCGGTAGTGATTTGCGATGACGTTTGGATTGGTGCAAGAGTCTTGTTGCTTCCCGGTGTAGAAGTAGGTACTCGTTCTATCGTCGGCGCAGGCAGTGTTGTGACAAGGGATGCACCCTCTAACGCAATTGTAGCTGGAAATCCGGCAAAAGTAATAAAACAAATACCACTCTGATAGTTGTTTTCAAGGTGGTAAGTGATTTTGTATTATTTATGTGTATTGGGTGAGTAATTGATGATTAAAGTGAGGTTTCCCGAGTTTTTTTTGTTTGTGGCAATTTTTTTATTCGTGCTGAGTCCCTATACCATATGGGGAAAGCCGGGGGTTTTTGTGGCAGCACTCTTGTCCGTGTATGCAATTTATGCTGGCTTAAGTATGAGATGGGTTCGCAAAATTAGTGTTCCACTTGCAATAATGGTATTGATATCGCTATGGGGTGTTCTAATTTCAGAAGTACATGGCATCGGACAGTTGACGCACTTTGCCATCGTGTTTGCCTTGATCGTTGTATTTTTGGCTTCTTCGGGTATTTGGGCTTATTGCCAAAAACATCAAATCTCACTAGATACTGTCTTGATTTGTATACTCCTTACAATCATGATGAACGACGCTATCATTTTACTGCAATCTTATTACCCCGGTTTCAGGCAATTTATTGGAGATTTCTTGATTGAAGCAGGAAATATTGATTTTACAGAAGGCTTTAAATTTCGTGGATTAGCTTCTTCCGGCGGCGCAGCTTTATCTGTCACTCAGCCTATTGCGTTGTTAATCGCACTCTATCTTCTATATAAACGTGTAATTGGTTCGTTATTACTTACACTTTTCATTGTTATTTTATTTTCCTCAAGTATGGTTATCGGTCGCACGGGCATTGTTCTGATGCCTGTTGCAGCAATAATTTTCCTGATATTTAACTATAAAAATTTATTTTCACCTCGAAATGCGTTGAATATATTAGTAGTTTTTTTAGTGCTAATTTTCGCTAGTCCAATTTTATATGGATTTGTTTCCGGTTATTTTGAAGAACTGTTTGGTGAATTTTTTATTAACTATTCATTTGAGTTTTTGCTCAAAGGCGAGGAAGGTCTCGAAGACGAAGGAACTTTGAGCATTATGATGTATTTCTTGACGGTGGTTCCTCATGAGTTTCCTGAGATAATCACTGGAGTTGGATATTATGGTGAGGGGTATCTGGCTTCTAGAACAGATTCCGGCGTGGCTCGGATGTTTATGTCAGTCGGTTATCCCCTTGGCTTGTTGTTTTACGCTTGTGTTTTTTATTTGTTTATTCAACCAGTTGGAAGGGAAAAGTATTTGCTTTGGGTCATTCTGTTTGTTCTTTCAGTGGCTGAAGTTAAGGAGACACTGTTGTTTAGTGGCTATGGTTCGAGAATGTTCCTGATTATCCTGGTCTTTAGTCAGTTGGAATTGCTCAAAGTTAGAAAATTTCAATGAAAATTATCCATATAATCATCGGTCTTAATGTCGGTGGGGCTGAGTCTATGCTTAAACGACTGATTGAATCTGCTCCTGATAATATGCATGATGTTGTCGTTGTTTCTCTTACATCACTTGGTGTTATTGGTGAATCTTTGCGTACTCAAGGTGTAATAGTACATACCTTGAATATGACATCTGCCTTGGAATTTCCTCTTGTATTCTTGCGCTTGGTTCGCTCAGTACAAAGCCATCAACCTGATATAGTTCAAACTTGGATGTACCACGCCGACCTGTTAGGAGGGTTAGCCGCACGTATGGCGGGTGTTCGCTGTGTGATATGGGGAATCCGCACGACGGACATTGGAGCTGGTGGTTCGTCTGCAACCGTATTAGTCCGATGGCTCTGCGCACGGCTTTCGCGCTGGATTCCACAAATGATCGTCTGTGCAGCCGAGGCATCGCGGCAAACACACATTGCGGTTGGCTATGATGCTTCCAAGATGGTGGTGGTGCCGAATGGCTACGACTTTTCCTGGTTGAAGGCAACATGCGAAGAGCGGCAATATCTGCGTGAACAATGCGGCATCGCCAAAGATGATGTGGTGGTGGGCAGTTTAGGCAGATTTCACGCAGACAAGGATCAGGAAAATTTCGTGCGGATGGCTGGTTTGTTGGCTTCGCAGTATCCGCAATTGAGATATTTGATGGTGGGGCGTAATTTGACTTGGGATAATTCAGCGTTGATTGGTTGGATTAATCAAACAGGTTATAAGGATCGCTTTGTTTTGCTAGGCGAGCGCAAGGATGTGCCGCAGTGTTTAGCGGCAATGGATATTTTCTGCCTGCACTCACGCACAGAGGGTTTCCCTAATGTGCTGGCAGAGGCGATGGCGATAGGGCTGCCTTGTGTCACTACCGACGTGGGGGATGCGGCCATGTTGTTGGCAGATACTGGCGTGGTTGTGCCCAAAGAAAATTCGGCGGCCTTAGCGCAAGGAGTGAAGCGGTTGTTGGTATTGGATCAAGATGCGCGGCACGCACGGGGGATGCGGGCAAAAGCGCGAGTCGAGGCGAAGTTTTCCATGGCGCGTGCCCGCGAGCGGTTCGAAGCAATCTACCGGCAGGTTTCGAATAAAGGGGAGTTTTGATGTGCGGTTTAGTAGGATTGCTTGGTGGTGTTGCGGACGAGGTGGGTGATGAATCTTTACTGTGCATCATGTCGGATACGCTCATCCATCGTGGACCGGATGATTGTGGGATTTGGTATGACAGCGAGCAGCGAATTGGCCTTGGGCATCGGCGCCTGGCGATACTTGATTTATCGCCTGCTGGGCATCAGCCCATGGTGTCTGCCAGTGGGCGGTATGTGATTGCGTTTAATGGGGAAATTTATAACCATTTGGCTTTGCGCAAAGATATAGAGAAAATCCCCCCTAGCCCCCCTTTTGCAAAGGGGGGGATTCTTGAGTGGCGTGGGCATTCGGATACCGAAACCTTGCTGGCGGGGTTTGAGGCGTGGGGGATAGAAGCGACACTGAAAAAAACCGTGGGCATGTTTGCGCTTGCTTTGTGGGATAAGGAAGCTTGTGCGCTGACTTTGGCTCGCGACCGTATTGGCGAGAAGCCTTTGTATTACGGTTGGCAGGGTGGCGGAAACGAGAGGGTGTTTTTGTTTGGATCGGAGTTGAAGGCGCTGAAGGCGCATCCGGCTTTTGCGGCTGAGATTGACCGTGGCGCATTGTGTTTGTTGTTGCGGCACAACTACATACCCGCGCCTTATTCGATTTATCAAGGCATAGCTAAGCTGGAGCCTGGGTGTTTGTTGTCCGTTTCATTGGAACAGATTGAACCCAAAATTTGGAAGTATTGGGATGCTGCTGAAGTGGCTCGCACTGGTGTGGCGCAACCGTTTTCAGGCACGCCTGAGCAGGCGGTGGATGCGCTGGAAGTGTTGGCGAAAGACGCGGTGCGCCAGCAGATGATGGCCGATGTGCCGTTAGGCGCATTTCTTTCCGGCGGAATTGATTCCAGTACGGTGGTGGCTTTGATGCAGGCGCAATCTTCGCGCCCGGTCAAAACTTTTACCATCGGTTTTAACGAGAAAGGTTATAACGAGGCGGTACACGCCAAGGCGGTGGCGGCGCATTTGGGTACGGAGCATATCGAGTTGTATGTGACACCAGAGCAGGCGATGGATGTGATCCCGCTTTTGCCAGGACTGTATTGTGAGCCGTTTGCAGACTCGTCGCAGATTCCGACTTTTTTGGTAAGCCAGTTAGCCAAGCAACAGGTGACGGTGTCTTTGTCTGGCGATGCGGGAGATGAATTGTTTTGCGGATATAACCGTTACCAACTGACTAATGACCTATGGAAGAAGTTGTCGCACGCTCCTATTCAGTTGCGATCACTTGTAGCGAAGGGCATTTCTGCTGTTTCACCCTCTGTATGGGATAGAGTTGGCGGCGCAATTCCCGGTGTCGGGAGTTATGTAAGACTTTTGGGTGACAAAATGCATAAGGGCGCGGGTGTTCTGAGCAGCGCTACGGTTGATGAATTGTATCTTGGGCTGGTTTCGTATCAGCGAAATCCTGAGAATTGGGTGATAGGTGGGAAGGAACCGGATACCAAATTGACAGGCCTGCGTCCGAATCTGGAAGGTTTAGGTGTGGTTGAGCGCATGATGGCTCTCGACACGATCAGTTATTTGCCGGACGATATTCTGGTTAAGGTGGATCGTGCGGGTATGGGTGTGTCGCTGGAGGGGCGTGTGCCATTTCTAGATCACCGCTTAGTTGAGTTCGCGTGGAGTTTGCCGCTGGAATACAAACTGCGCGACGGGCAAACCAAGTGGCCATTGCGCCAAGTGCTTTACCGCCACGTTCCGCGTGAACTGATAGATCGCCCCAAGATGGGCTTTGGTGTTCCGCTACATGATTGGCTGCGCGGTCCGTTGCGTGATTGGGCGGAAGGCTTGCTGGGTGAAGCACGCTTACGTCGCGAGGGATATTTTCATCCGGAACCGATTCGGCAAATGTGGGCTGAGCATTTGAGCGGGCGGCGTAATTGGATGGCGCAGTTGTGGAATGTGTTGATGTTTCAGGCTTGGCTGGAAAAGGAGAAAATAAAATGAAATTAAGATCGTTTATCAATACAAATATAAGAATCAGTAAATGGTTTGATAGGCAGTTCTTGCCATCATCTTTTGTCAAAGATGGAAATCAAGATTTTATTTTTGAAATGGCTCCGTCGTATTTGCGTCAAGGAATGAAAATATATGATGTCGGGGGGGGAAGCAGCCTTTCGTGGATACTAATAAAAAAGGCGATCTATGCTTAACTGTTGTAGGAATAGATATCAGCCAGCCAGAGTTGGATCTGGCACCGGTTGGCGCATATAACGAAACTATTTGTGCCGATATTGCGAACGTTCATGGGCTTGCAGATGGTGATATGGTACTTTGCCAAGCAGTGTTGGAACATGTTCAGGACACTGAAGGTGCGATGAGATCCATTGCCTCATTGTTAAAGCCAGGGGGAAAGGCTTTGATTTTTGTGCCGAGCCGAAACGCCGTTTTTGCTCGGTTGAACATTTTGTTGCCAGAAAATATTAAGCGAAAAATTTTGTATGGCGTTTCCCCAAATACTCGCACAGCGCAAGGCTTTCAGAGCTTCTATCATAGATGCACTCCAGATGATTTCATCGCAATGGCCAAACATAATGGTTTGGCAGTGGTTGAGTCTCGCTATTACTACATTAGTAGCTATTTTAGTTTCTTGTTTCCGGTTTACTTGGTTTGGCGAATTTGGGTTGTCCTATTCAAATCTATTGTGGGTCACCAAGCGGCAGAAACCTTCTCTATGGTGCTAGTGAAGGAAGCGTAGTGTGCGGGTATACAGGGCAGGCGGGTGATGGACTTCTATAACGAGACTTTAAGTAACTAGTGCCCATCAATAAACGTAACAATATGATTTTATTATATAAAACGTATTATGGTAGTCAAATATTGCCCATTGGCTATTGCTTAAGGTTGTTGCCCCGGATTATCCAGGAGAGTCGGCGCAGCAAGTTGAATAGTGGCGGAACGGTGGCGAGGGCTCGAAACAAGGCAATTTTGAATCGGGGTACAGCCAGGGTAACTTGGTGGCTGGATGCGATCATCGCCCATTCTCTTGGGTATATTTCCAGTGCTTTCAGGCTATTGCTCATGCCGTCCGCGCCAATGATTGCCTGGACTTTCGGCATTTTGGCGTAAGTCACGTCCATGCTGCTCGCGATGCGGATGTAAAAATCAAAATCGCCCGCCAGTTGATAGCGGGCATCAAAACGAAATTTTTTAATCGTTTCCCATCTGTTCAGCAACCCGGGGTGGGGGACATCAAACAGGTAATTATTTTTACCGAACAGTTTGGGCATTAACGGGGATACCTGATACTTGGCTCTCCCGTGTGAGACGTTTAGCGCATCACCATAAATAAAATCGGGCTGGGTGGGCGGCTGGGCAATACGGGTCGCTGCCAGGCAATAGTCTTCCCGGATGGTATCGTCAATGCCCAGAAACGCCACATAGCAATCGTTCGTTAATGTCGTGCTTTCCAGCCTGTCCATCGCCTGGTTCCAGGCATCGTAGATGCCGCTGTCCTTTACTTGAAGCAGTGTGCATCCGGCTGCGGCAATGATGTTGGCAAGCGGGTCGTCAACAACGCTGGCTGCCTTGAACAGAATATGCCCTCCCCCCGCGCATAACCATCGGTGCTTGTCGAGAAAGACCGGGAGGTTCGGGTAATCCGACGCGACGACCGCCACGATCAGCCAGATGTCGGCAAACACGTTTGATTTTAATTTCATTGGTTTGTGTTCTGCATGGTTTTTGTTATCCAGAAACTTTGTTTTTGCTATGTTGTGGATACGCGCTCGCACTTTATCCGCCCACCCCATACTTCAGCAGTTAAGGAGATGCTGATTTGTTCGTCATTGATGAAACTACTAGCCAATCCACTAAGCCAGCAAGCTGGCAAGTGGCTGGTTATCCGGCGAAGGCCGGAATCCAGCGCTCTGATTAAAATAGGTTTTCGCTTTTGCAAAAACAACAAAATCGAATAAATCAGGACTTTCTTGGGGTTATGCGAATATCACTTACCCAGGAGGGCAGATGCTTTTTTTAGTATTTGAGTCAATTCGTTAGGTAATACTTTTCCTTTGTGGCTGGCCTTGCGCGCAATCCAATCGAGGCTTTTGATCTGGTCGGACAGCACCGCACTGGGACGTTCGCCCGCAATCAGAACCTCAAATGGGTAACCCTTGATCTGTGTAGTCATCGGACAGCACAGCATGAGTCCTGTTTTGCCGTTGTAGGCGGCGGGGCTGACGACTACTGCCGGGCGATGTCCAGCCTGCTCATGACCTGCCTGCGGGTCGAAGTGCAACCATACAATATCCCCAGCCTCGGGCACATAGCGACGAACCATTATAAAATTTCCTTGCCGACGGGTACTCCGTAAGTTACGTCGGAATGCAGATTTGCCGACGTTATTCCGGCAAGCAGTCCGGCCAGGTCATATTCCGTTGATCGAATTGGCTCAATGACGATACGACCCCCTTCTTCGCGGATATCAACAGGAGCATCCAAGCTTAAATGTGCAGCTTCCATGATTACGCTAGGGATGCGAACGGAAGCGCTATTACCCCACTTCTTTACGGTTGCGCGCATAACAAATCCTTTGTTGATTAAATGTAGACACCATACTAAGGTAACTCTATTGTGTCAACATTGACGATACATGCCGAGAGGTGGGCATGACAGCAAGGATTCGCATGGTGGATACGCGCTCGCACTTTATCCACCCACCCCATACTTCAGCAGTTAAGGAGACGCTTATTTGTTCGTCATTCCGGAAAACTTCGGCATGGCATCAAAAAATACGATATTGGTTGTTGAAGCGGTAGGTCAGTTTGCCTAATAAACGTTTGAGTCGCCTTTTTAAGGTAATGCCGAATACTTCGCCGGTTGATCCGCTGATGCCCTCGGTTAAGGGTAAGTGTTTGAATAGACGAAACTTGTCGGCAAGTTGAATGTGCTGGCGCACGATGTGTTCAATGAATACGCCAGCCGCGTCATCGGCAAGCCGGTAGATGCCTGTAAAACGCCGCCTGTAATACGCCGTGGTCACATAAAAAATAT
>Ga0210039_1003156_pt1 | contig 12929 bp, 11 predicted proteins | sample CryGeyCG2114_250_3_FD_185460 | JGI IMG/M metagenome (GOLD analysis project Ga0210039, IMG submission 185460) | Groundwater microbial communities from aquifer - Crystal Geyser CG17_big_fil_post_rev_8/21/14_2.50 (SPAdes) (version 2) | ecosystem: Environmental > Aquatic > Deep subsurface >...
AGTTGCCAGTGACCAGGCTGGTCGGCGGCTGGAACGCGTTCGAGATCCAGACCTGCGGATTGCCGCCGGCGAACAGGCCGAAGCCGCCGGAGATCGAGGTCCGCGCCATGGGCGTCCAGAGGAAGCCTACACGGGGCATCAGCAAATCATTGCCGTCAAGGTTGGCGCGAGTGTCGACACCGAAACGATTCGAAATATCCTGGCTGAAGACCGGCTCGTCATCCTGAATGTAACGCTCGTAGCGCAGACCATAGCTCAGTTCCAGGTCGGGCGTGATCGCCCATTTGTCGCCGATGAACAGGCTGAGCTTGTCATAGCCCCAGCTGGCCGCGGCGTCGTTCGGGTCCAGTGTGGGCACACTGCGGAATTCGACGCGAGCGTCACCGTTGACCAGGTCGTCGAGGCTGTTGAAGCGGAACCGGCCCTGTGAGCGCTCCACGAACAGGTTGAACAGGTCGTACTCTTCCCATTCGACACCACCGGTGACAACGTGGTCACCGACGAAGTAATCGCCCGAGGCGAAGATCTGCAGACGCTCGTCACTGAAGTCGTTGGCATGACGGAAGCGATCGCAGCCGGCCAGGAACGTGGTGTTGCCGTCACGGGTCAGCATGCCTTCCAGCGGCGTTCCGACCAGTTGCTCCGGTCGCAGCGTGATTTGCAGTTCACCGATGCCGGGGCCAGCGCGGCAGATCTGACCACGTTCGAATTCCTTGTAGTTGACCCGCAGCGTGGTCGAAAAGTTGTACGACCAGTCCGAGAACAGCTGGAAGGTATAGGCGTCCAGTGTGGTCGGCGTGTCGTAGAAGGTCGATTCGAAGTTGTTGTTGTTGATCCCCGACGTGCCTTGTTCCTCGGTGTTCTGGTAGGTGAAGGAGGCACGGTGGTCGAGATTGATGTTCCAGTCCAGCTTGACCAGGGCCCGCTCGGAAGTTTCCGGCACAGCGGCGCTGGCAGGACGGCCGAGCGAATCGAAACCGTAGCGGTTCTGAATGATCTGGTTCAGCTCGCCAAAGATTGCCGGGTTGATCCCGTCCTGGGCATCGAAGCGAGCGAAATCAACCGGCTCGCTGGCATCGAACTCATCGTAGGAGACGAAGAAAAACAGCTTGTCCTTGATGATCGGACCGCTCAGCGTGAAGCCGTACTCTTCTTCATCGAACGCGGCCGGATTGAAGCGACCGCCGTCGAAATTGTTGCCGACGAAGTCTTCATCACGATAGGCATAGTACACATTGCCGTCGAATTCGTTGGTCCCGGACTTGGTAACGATGTTGACCAGGCCACCGGTAAAACCGGTCGCGGTCACGGAGTAGTCAGAAGCCACCAGCGTGACCGACTCGACTGCATCCAGGTTGATCGGCGAACGGGCGGTCGCGTAGGTGCTGTCGCCAAGACCAAAGTCATCCTGTTGCAGCGAGCCGTCGATCGACAGCCCGTTGAAACGCGGGTTGACCCCGGCTACCGAAAGGTTGCCGGTACCGTCAGACTGTGCCAACGGGTCACGCAGCAGCGTGCGGATAACGTCACGGCTGACCGACGGCTGGTTCTGGATATCGCGAGCGCTGAAGGTCGAGCCCACGCCGTTGTTCAGTTCGACCGCACGGTTGATCGCCACGCCGGTGACCTGTACCGAATCCAGCGTCACGCTGGCGGCCGCCAGCTCGAAACTGAACGGGTTCTGCGCCCCGGGCTGCAGGAACACGTTTTCCAGCGTGCTGCCCTGGAAGTCGGGCGCGGTCACCGCGATTTCGTAGGGACCGCCAACACGCAGACCACTCTGGAAGAACTGGCCCGTGCCGCTTGACTGGCCCCGTGACACGGTACCGGATGGCAAGTGCGTGATTCGCACTTCGGCGCCGACGACGGCGTTGCCCGAAGTGTCGACCACCTGGCCGCGAATGTCGGCTGAAGTGACCTGGGCGATCGCCTGGCCGGCAAAACCGATGGCCAGCAGGAACGCCAGGGCCAGAAACAGGCCTGGACGGAATTGAGTTCGAACGACGTTCATTTTGGATAGCTCTCCCTAAGCTGGATTGCGTGGGTTGAAGCGTTTTAAATCCCGGGTTCCGGATTCGCAAGGAATCGGCCCGGCTCGAGTTCAAGAAGGATAACGAGCGCGTTTTACAAATGGATTACAGGATTTTAACAATCAAGGTCCCGTAGCGGGAGATTTTTCAGGAACTTTTGTGCCGAAACCCGGTGTCGAGCCGGACATTCACTCCCGGCATTGCACTGGCAAAAGGCATGACGTATACTGCGCGGCTTGATCGGGGTGTAGCTCAGCCTGGTAGAGCACTGTCTTCGGGAGGCAGGGGCCGGAGGTTCGAATCCTCTCACCCCGACCATCGGATCTCGAGCAATTCGAGACCGAAAGCGAAGGAAGCACCGTCCCGGGGTGCTTCGATCCTTTGCGACTCTGTGCTCCACATTGCGCGCAGCGGATGCAGATTGCCGTGGTTCAGTCGTCTGCGAATGCTTCTCGCGTCAGATTGCGCGGCGTTTCCAGCGCCACCACCACATTATCTTCGATGCGGATGCCACCGAACGGCACCAGGCTGTCGATTGCGGTCCAGTCAAACTGTCCGGCCAGCGGCGATGCACGCAGTTCATCGAGCAATTGCGGGATGAAATACAGGCCCGGCTCGACCGTCAGTACGTTGCCGGCCTCCAGCTCACGCGTCAGCCGTAAAAACGGATGGGCCGGCGGCGGCGGCAGGTCGCGACCGTCCGGCGCAATTCGCCCGGCGATGTCGTGCACCTGGACGCCGAGAAAGTGACCCAGCCCATGCGGCAGGAAGGTGGCACTGACATTCGCTTCGAGCATTGCATCCAGCGGCATCCGGCACAGGCCGGCCTCGCGCAGGATTTCCGCTACACCGCGATGCGCCTCGTGATGCAGTTCGACGTAGCTGCGCCCGGTCTGTATCCGGCTGCACAGGTGACGCTGCATCCGGTCGACTGCATCGAGCAGATCGGCGAACAGGCCGCGTTCGGCCGCATGGGTACGGGTAATGTCGGCCGCATAGCCGTATACATCGGCACCGGCGTCGATCAGGAAACTGCGTCTCTGATCGGGCGCAGTCGGGTCCCGGTACTGGTAATGCAGCACGGCTGCGTGTTCGTTGAGTCCGACGATGCTGTTGTATGGCAGCGTGTCCGGATCATGTCTCGACGCGGCCAGGTAGGCCAGGTGGATATCCAGCTCCGAGGCGCCGGACGCAAAGGCTGTCGCCGCAGCACGATGACCGGCGACGGCGACCCGGTTGGCCTGGGCCATGCACTCGATTTCCCAGTCGGTCTTGACCGTTCGGCATTCGTCCAGACCTGCCAGCAGCGAACGGGGGTTGACTTCGGCGTGTTGCCCGAGAGTGCCGAAGTCGGCCGGATCGCCGATCAGTGCGGTGGCCAATTCCTGGGCCAGGGTGCGCTGCCAACCCGTGGGCGCGTCCAGGGTCTCGATCTCGAAGTGATCTGCCCACCAGGTCTCCGGCTCGGCCGGCGGCGCGTGCCAGAAATCGCGCGGCGAGACCAGCCAGAGTTTTGGCCGTGAACCTGCCCGAATCTCGAGCAGACAGTCGGCATGGCGCGGCAGCGGCAGCCAGGACACGAAGTGCGGATGGGCCCGAAACGGGCCGTGGTAGTCATCCTGAAAGCGCGGCCGCGAATGGCCGGAGTGAATCAGCAGGCGATCGTATCCGGCCGCGGCCAGTTCACGTTCAGCGTCCTCGATGCGACGTGCAACATGGGCGTGGTAGAGACGGTCGCGAGCGGCAATCCCGGGGCTTGACGTCATCGGCGTATCCTGATCCGTTAGACTCCAGAGCCGACAGTTTATCAGGCCGCGATCCGGCCACCGGAAGCACCGATGACACTCGCTCTCTACAACACCCTGAGCCACCGCAAGCAGACCTTCGAACCGGCCGATCCGGCGCGGGTGACGATGTATGTCTGCGGCCCGACCGTCTATAACTACGCCCACATCGGCAACGCTCGGCCGGCGGTGATCTTCGATCTGTTGCATCGCCTGCTGCAGCAGCGCTATCCGAACGTCATCTACGCCCGCAACATCACCGACGTCGACGACAAGATCAACGCCGCCGCCCATGAACAAGGCGTGGGCATCGAGGTGATCAGCGAACGCTTCACCCGCGCCTACCACGAGGACATGACCGCGCTCGGCGTCCGGCCACCGACGATCGAACCGCGTGCGACCGGGCACATGACGGAGATCATCGCGATGATCACGCGCCTGATCGAGCGCGGCAATGCCTATGTCGCCGAAGGCCACGTGCTGTTCGATGTTGGCAGCTTTCCGGAGTACGGCGCACTGTCGCGGCGGGACCGGCGCGAGATGATCGCCGGTGCCCGGATCGAGGTCGCGCCGTTCAAGCGCAATCCCGGCGATTTCGTGCTGTGGAAGCCTTCGGATACGACCCAGCCGGGCTGGGACAGCCCTTGGGGCCACGGTCGGCCGGGCTGGCATATCGAGTGCTCGGCCATGAGCGCGGCCCATCTCGGGCCGGTCATTGACATCCACGCCGGTGGCCAGGACCTGGTGTTTCCGCATCATGAGAACGAAGTGGCGCAGAGCCGCTGCGCCCATGGCACCGAGGTCTTCGCGCGCTACTGGATGCACAACGGCTTCGTTACGGTCGACAAGCGCAAGATGTCCAAAAGCCTCGGCAACACCCAGGTCGTGCACGAGCTGCTGCAGCACTGGCCGGGTGAGGCGATGCGCTACCTGCTGCTGTCAGCGCACTATCGCCAACCCCTGGACTGGTCGGAAGGGGCACTGCAGCAGGCCGTGACCACGCTGGACCGACTCTACCGAACAATGGAGGCCGCGCTTGATCCCGATCCTGACATCGCAACGGATCCTGAAGTGCTCGCGGCACTCGAGGACGATCTCAACACCCCGGCCGCACTGGCCGCACTCAACCGGATTGCGCGCGAGCTGGCACAAGCCGGGGACCACAAGATGCAGCGCGAACTGAGCGGACGCTTGCGCGCCTCCGGCGCCCTGCTCGGACTGCTGCAACAGCCCGAGCAATGGCGCCGGCAGCGGATGCGCAGCGTCGAAGTCGATCCGGCAGAAATCGATCGCTTGATCCGTGCACGCAGCACTGCCCGCGCCGAACGTGACTTCGCCGCCGCCGACGCCATCCGCAGCCAGCTCGACGCCCTTGGTATCGAGCTCGAAGACGGCGCAAACGGCACCAGCTGGCGTCTGCGCAGCGGAATCGGCGCATGAGCAATCCAGCCAACGCCCCAGGCAACGATTGCCACCCGGACATCGACCAGGTGCAAGACCAGATCGTCGATGAGTTCTCGCTGTTCGACGACTGGCTCGATCGATACCAGTACATCATTGATCTGGGCCGCAAGCTGGAGCCACTGAACGACGAGCAGATGCGCGACGAGGACCTGCTGCCGGGCTGCCAGTCCAGCGTCTGGCTGCACGCATCGGGCAATGCCGATCTCCTGGAATTCAAGGCCAACAGCGATGCCGCGATCGTCTCGGGCCTGATCTACCTGCTGCTGCGCGTCTACTCCGGACGATCGGCGCGCGAAATCATCGAATCCGAGCCGCGCTTCGTCACAGAACTCGGCCTGGGTCAGCACCTGTCGGCAACCCGGGCCAACGGCCTGCGGGCCATGCTGGAAGCGATCCAGACCCACGCTCGAGAGGCGCTCCGTCATGAACGGAATTGAAGCCCACCAGCGCCGACGCGGCCTGACGCTGCGCAGTCCCGAACGACCGCTGCCGCGAAGAAAGCGCTTCTGGCGCCAGGTCAGCAACCACAGCGTCGCGCTGATCAGCCTGTTCCTCGCGGCGACCTCGCTGGGTTACAACACCTGGCGCAATGAAACCACCGAGGTACAGCGCAATCTGAGACAGGCCTCGTTCCAGGTGCTGGTCGAACTCGGCGAACTGAATCAGATCGTGCTCTATCGCCGCTACTTTCAGGCCCCGACCGAACCCGGTGCAGTCGAACGCAGACCCGACCTTGTGTTCGATGATGCTCGAAGCTGGGTCGGTGGCTGGGGCAAGGTCACCATGGTCCGTGATCTGACCTCGTTCATGCCTGAACCTTTGCCCTCGCACGGCAGTGCACTTTTCTCGACCTGGGAGACCGACGCTGCGCACCTGAATTCAGGATCTGCCGAACGCCGTGATCAGGCCTCGACCGCATTGCTGGCAGAAATCGAGGGCTTGCGCAGCGCCACCGTGCAGATGATCGACAGCTTGCGCTGACTCAACTGATCGATGCTCACCCGAAAACGAAAAGGCCCGCATCGCTGCGGGCCTTTTCGCGATTCGTCGAGCGACAGTCTCAGCGCCGATTGAGTACCGAAAGCACGACACGACGATTCTGTTGTCGATTCTCGAGCGTGGTGTTCGGAAGCTTGGGTCGGCTTTCGCCGAATCCGACCACCTTGAGGCGATTGCGTTCGATGCCACGACCGACGAGATAGTCAGCCACGGCCTGAGCGCGTCGCTCCGACAGCTTCTGGTTATAGGTCTCGTCGCCGATGCTGTCGGTGTGTCCAGCGACCTCGATCAGGATCAGTTCGCGACGGGCACTCAGAATATCGGCAGCGGCATTCAGCTCGGCCTGGGCCGCATCACGCACGGTGGCCGAATCGAATTCAAAGAACACCATCGAATCGAATTCGAACAGAACTTCAGGTTCCGGAGCAGGTGCTGGCGGAGGCGGCGGCGGTGCCGGGCGCGGCGCAGGGGCGACGGCAGGCGCCGGGGCCGGCTGCGGCGGACGCGGCGGTTCACCAAAGGAGTAGCCCAGGCCGATCGAGGCAATTACATCCAGAAAACCACTGTCGGTGTTCTTGTCGATCCGGGTGTCGCGCTCGTTGTCATAGCGAAACTCGAGCTGGCTGCGCAGGCGCCAGTAATCGCCGAACTTCGACTGCAGACCAACGCCGGCGGACGCATAGATGTCGCGGCCATCATCGATGAAGTTGTCATGCTCCTGGATACCGATGCCGAGCAACGCGAATGGCCGATGCTGCGCGCCTTCGTCGCCGAAGTGCCAGCGAGCGCCGATGCCATAACCATAGATGTCGAAATCGCTTCCGCCAAAGCCCGGGTTGAGGCCCACCCGGGCCAGGTCAGTGCCCTCGAACTCAGTCGAGTAGCTATCGACCTGAAGTTCCAGACTGAGGTTCGGGCTGAAGAAACGACCAAAGTAGACCCCGTAGTAGGGCGAGAAAGAGTCGCTTAACCGCGAACTGTTCAGTCGAGCCACGCCGCCAGCCACGCCAACGTGCCAACGGTTGTCGTAACCGACCCATTCCTGGGCCGCAGCCCCGGTCGATACGCCCAGCACCGCAGCGCAACAGGCTCCTAACAGGACTCGTTTCATGACTGCCACTCCAAAAAGAATTGCTAAAGGAACGTTAAGTATAGCGCGTTGTGCTGCAAATTCCACGATAGCGTGCTCAAAAGCGGTCGATCGCCCGACCGTTGGACGACGTACTCGCGAGCCATCAATCCTGCGACCGTCTTGAAGGCGCCCGGAACGAGTCCGAGTGCGCCGTCCTCAGCGACTATCCTCAGCGACTATCCTCAGCGACTGTCCCGCATCTGCTTCTGCTTGAGCTCCCGGCGTTCCTGGGCATCCAGGCTGAGGGTTGCGATCGGTCGCGCCTCGAGCCGGGCCAGCCCGATCTCCTCGCCGGTTTCCTCGCAGTAACCATAGCTGCTGTCATCGATCCGGCCCAGCGCCTGGTCGATCTTGCCGAGCAGCTTGCGGTAACGATCGCGAGTGCGGAGTTCGAGACTGTTCTCGGTCTCGCGTGAGGCGCGCTCGGCCTCGTCACCGACATCGCGCACTTCGCCCCGCAGATTGTTGATGGTCTCCTGCGACTCGTCGATCAACTCCTGGCGCCATGCCAGCAGTTTCTGGCGAAAATATTCCAGCTGCTTCGGGCCCATGTACTCTTCCTTTTCGGAAGGCTTGTAATTCTTGGACAGTTTCACCGGTTCTCTGGTCATAACGCATTCACCCTGATCCTTGGAACGATGCCAACTGGCGATGGTAAACCGGCGATTATATACTCGAAGCATTCTCCGAGCGCAAGCCCTATGCAAGCCTTTCTGATCCGATTGATTCATCTGTACCGACGCTTGCTGTCACCGCTGATCGGCCAGCAGTGTCGGTTCACGCCGACCTGCTCGCGCTATGCCGAGCAGGCGATCGAGATCTATGGCCCGGCCCGCGGCAGCTGGATGGCGCTGAAGCGGATCGCGCGCTGCCAGCCGTTCTGCGCCGGTGGCGAGGACCCGGTGCCCGGCAACGAAGATGCATCGCCCCGGTCCGGACCGGAGCCCGACGCATGAGCTGGCTGAGCCGCAGGCTGGATCACCTGGGCAGCGCCGGCTTTGGCGCCGCAGGCGGGCTGGGTTTGTCGCAGGCGCCCGCGTTCGTTCAGGCCTACCTTCAGCGCCTCGGCGGACACATCGACGAAGCACGTCACACCGTTGAAGGCATGCAGAGCGGCAAGTTGTTGCCCTGGCTGGACGATGATGCCCGAAGCCTCGGCGCGGCCGAACTGAACGCCCGCCTGGTCGAACTGGAAGGCCTGCGCGAGCGCCTGCTGGAGGCGCCGGCCTGGTGGCGCCCGGCACAGCTGCTGCGCGATGCCGACTGGTCGATCGCCGGACGCGCGATGCAGGATTTCGTGCCGGCGGTACCACTGGACCCGGCCTCGCTGCTTTGGACGGTGGCGGGCGTAGTCATCGCGACGCTGGCCTGGGAGACGCTCGGGATTCCGCGCTGGTACATCCAGCGCCGCCGGTCCCGCATGGCGGCGCCTGAAGCAGCTCCAGCTACAGCAACACGATCGCGCAAACCCCGCCAAAAGTCAGCGCCGCACCGAGGACGCGGCGCGGACTCAGCGCTTCACCAAGCATCCACCAGGCGAACAGCACGATGAACACGGCCGCGGTCTCATTGAGCACGGACGCGATCGAAGCCGGTGCCAGCCGATAACCGGCCAGCCACAGGATCATCGAAACATAACTGGCCAGCACGCTGGCGATCACGATCGTCGGCCAGGGCTGCGGCTGGCGGAATCGTTGCATCATTCGGCCCAGACCGCCGGTAACTCCCGCAAAAATCAGCATCGCGACACTGCCTGCGGCCAGCCGCAGCCCGGCGATCGCAAAAAAATGCTCTCCTTCGAGGATCGGCTTGATCATGACGATGCCGATCGCCATCATCAGCACCGCTGCAGCACCATGAAACACCCCCAGCCGCAGCGCACGCAGCGAGACGTCCATCCGGTTGCTGCGCCAGGTCACCAGCAGAATGCCCCCCAGCACCAGGACGAAGCCGGCCAATTGCCAGCCGGCCATCACCTCGCCAAGAAACAGCATCGAGAGTATGACCACGAACGGGCTGTAGAGGCTTGCGACCACCCCGGTGCGAGACGCACCCATCAGGTTCAGCGCACGCAGGTACCAGGTGTCGGCCACGGCGATGCCGATGATGCCCGAGACCAGTACGATGAGCCACTGACGCGGGCTGAATTCGGGCAGCGCCGAGCCTTCGATCAGCAACACGGTCGGCAGCATCAGCACCGCGCCGAGCAGGTTCTTGAACAGGTTCAGCTCGAACGCCGGCAGGGTCTCGCCGGAGCGCTTGAACAGCACCACCGCCAACGCCCAGACAGCCGCACAGGCGACCGCGAAAACTTCACCCATTGGCGGGCTCGGCCGAGATCCGGCGCAGCCACCACCATGGCGCGAGCATCGCCAGAGCTATGCCGACCTTGACCCCGTAATCGCCGATCGCCAGGCTTACCCAGGGCATGCCGGTGGCATAGAACGCCAGAGCGAAGAACAGCGCGGTATCGAGAGCGGAACCGATTACCGAGGAAAACAGCGGCGGCTGCCACCAGCCACGATCACGCAGCCGGTCGAACACCCGGATATCGAGCAGCTGCGACAACAGGAATGCAGTTCCCGACGCCAGCGCGATGCGCAGTCCCGCCAGCCAGGCCGAAAGCAGCACGGCCAGGGAAAAACCGACCCACACCACACGCCGGGCCACGGCCGGCCCGCGCAATCGATTGCTCAGGTCGGTGACGAAATAGCTCAACGGATAGGTGATCGCGCCCCAGGTCAACCAGTCATTGACCGGGAATTGCACCAGGTAGTTGGCACTGGCGACGATCGCCATCATGGCCAGCACCATGAACCAGGGCAGACGCATCAATTCGATTCCTGTTCTTGGCCGGACATCCAGGCCATTCGGGACTGGATGCGACCTGCTTTTCTACCCGAGTCGACGGCCCAGCCGATCGGCCGGATCGGCACTCGGTGCCCCACCGCACACTTCATTGCTATGTCAATACGGAATTGGCACTACACTTGACCGCGGGATTCTAGCATTCTGTAGCCATGACGCTGACCGTCTCGATCCTTGTTCTCGGGCTTGCGATTGCAGGTGCATGGCGCTTCTGGCCGGCGCCACTGGCACTGGCATTTCGCGCCCTCGACCGCAAGCATGGACATCTCCGTTCCTGCCAGGTCGATGAGGGCAGCACGCGCTGGAACGTGCTCGAGGGCGGCCGCGGCGAAACCCTGGTGTTGCTGCACGGTTTCAATGCAGACGCGGATCATTTCAATCGTGTCGCCCGCCACCTCACCGGTCATTTCCGCATCCTGGCACCCGACTTGCCCGGCTTCGGCGACACGCAGGTCGACGAACCGGTGGACTATCGCATCGGCAGCCAGGCGGCTGCCGTGGTGCGCTGGATGGATCGGGTCGGAATCCAGCGCTGTTACCTCGGTGGCAGCTCGATGGGCGGTTACATTGCCTGCCAGATCGCGAAAATGCACCCCGAGCGGATTCGGGCGCTGTGGCTGCTGGCACCCGGAGGCGTAGAAAATGCGCCGCTATCACCGCTGTTTCAGGAAATCGCCGAGGAACGGCATAACCCGCTGGTGATTCGCAATATCGATGATTTCCGCCGGCTCACCGATTTCTGTTTCGTTCACCCGCCCTGGATTCCGGGGCCACTGGCCCGATTCCTGATCTCGCGCGCCGCCGAACGGGCCACCGATCACTTGCGGGCCTTCGACGCGATCCGGTTCGATTCGGTTCCGACCGAGTCACTGGTTGATGGCATGGAAACGCCGGCGCTGATCGTCTGGGGCCGCTCGGATCAGATTCTGAATGCCGCCGGGGCACAGATTCTCGGCCGTCTGATGAAGCATGCCGAGTGCCTGATGCTGCCGGATACCGGTCACCTGCCGATGCTGGAAAACCCCCGAACCGTCGCCGAGTCCTGGATCGCTTACACCGAAAAACTGGCTCGCGAAACAGCCCGGAGCAGCACCGAGGGCGCGCCGGGGGCGTGATGACATGGCAGAGACCTGCCGGGAGTGAAATGACATGGCTCTTTCCCGCATGACCTCGATGGAACTGCGCTGGCGGCTGGACCCGGACCAGATCGGTCAGGCCGACGCCAGTTCCGGCGACCCGCTGCCGAAACTCGTCGACCGGCTGCATGCCAGTATTGAAGCGGCACTGGCCGGGGCCGCAACCGAGCGCTGTCATCTGTTCATCCGGCACCGCTCGAGGGTTGATGCCGTAGAACTGTTCGATCTCGCCGTCGCGCGGATCAAGTCCACCAGCTCCAACCTCGAGGATTACTGCTTCGTCCACAACTTCTCGCGCCCCGATCAGCCCCGGCTACTGCGCCTGCCGGCCGGCGGGGCGCGCACGCTTGAAAATGAACTGCGCGAGATCAGTCGCTTCATTCGCGACGAACTGGAGGGCGCACTGCAATCCCGCCCGATCCGCAATCGAATGCAGGCACTGGACGATCGCAGCGACGTCGAGATGCGGCGCGCCACGGCCAGCCTGGAAGGCAAGCTCAAGCCACACGGCCTGGTGCTGGTTCGCGAACAGGTTGGACAGCTGGTTCGCCTGACCATTCATGTGCAGCAGACCGGGCGGGTCATTACCCAGGATGATCTCGCCAACCTGGTTGCCAAGGGCCAGGTCAGCGTGAAGGAATTCGAACAGATTCGCGAAGTGGTCCGCGACAGCCAACCCGATTTGCGTGAGGTCACCGGACAGATCAATGAGGTCTGGAAGAATTCGCGCCAGCTCGGCACCCGCCTTCTTCGGGCCGAGTCGCGCCGTCTGCTGGCCAATCTGTCGCGGCACCTGCTCGAGACGCTGGACGACCCCGAGGTGCGCCACCAGGTCGATTGCATCATTGCCGACGTGCTCGAGAAGCGGGTCGGCCATCGCACCACGCACCTGGCAGATCCGGAGCTGCTTTATTCGGCCAATCCGGTCCATGTTGCCGGAAACGGCCGTTTGCCGGTGATACGCGAGATCCATCCCACGCCGCGCAACCTCGGCGGCACCATCGACCCCTCCTGGCTGGAGTCCGGGCGTGCCGTGGCCTCGTTTCGCGGCATTCGCGGCGGCAGCCTGTTGCGCGCTCACGGCGGCTTGCTGGTGGTCGATGCCGGCGCACTGCTTGATCAGCCTGACAGCATTCGCCTGCTGGTCAATGCGCTTGGGTACCGGCGATTGTCGATCGAAGCGGTGGGCAATGCGGTCGCTTCTCCGGCAATTTCGTTGCAGCCGGACCCGGTGCCGTTCGAAACGCGCCTGGTTGTGATGGGTTCATTCGATGAATGGCAACAACTGCAGCGACAGCAGCCCGACTTTGCCCGCCTGCTGCGCCCACCCTTCGACCTGCCCGATACGATCGAGCGAAATCCGGCAGGAATTGCCTGGCTGGGCGATCGCATGACCCGCACCGGTGAGCGGCTGGGCTTGCCTCAGGCAACTCCCGAGGCGATCGCTGCATTGATCGAGCAGGCGGCGCGCAGAGGCGGCGCAGGGCGCCTGTCGACCCGGATCGCGGTGCTCGGC
>Ga0210039_1003162_pt1 | contig 12923 bp, 11 predicted proteins | sample CryGeyCG2114_250_3_FD_185460 | JGI IMG/M metagenome (GOLD analysis project Ga0210039, IMG submission 185460) | Groundwater microbial communities from aquifer - Crystal Geyser CG17_big_fil_post_rev_8/21/14_2.50 (SPAdes) (version 2) | ecosystem: Environmental > Aquatic > Deep subsurface >...
AGTGACGGCCCACTGGCCGGCATGTTCCGGATCATGCCGCTGGAGCGGCTGAACTCGGTCATGGTCATCACGCCGCAGGAGCATTACCTGCGCGAGATCGAGCGCTGGATCCAGCGACTGGACCGCTCCAGCCCCGAGGCCGGAGCCCGGCTCTACGTCTACAAGGTCAAGAACCTGGATGCCGACGTGCTCGCCGGCTACATCGGCGACGTATTCGGCAGCACCGGCGGCGGCAGCAGGGCGACGCGTCGCGAGGACCGCGGCTCGCTGGCTCCGGGACTCGAGACCGCCACGGCCAGCTCGGTGTCGCAGTTCCAGAACGAGACCAGCCCGCAGGCCAGGTCGAGCCAGAGCGCCGGCGCCGGCGGCGGCAGCGTTACCCTGGGCGAGAACGGTGATGTCCGGATCACGGCTGTGATGGAAACCAATTCGCTGCTGATCCAGGCTTCGCCGAGCGAGTACGACGCGATCCTGAACGCCATCGAGCGCCTCGATGAGGAGCCGCTGCAGGTATTGATCGAGGCCCAGGTGCTGGTGGTGAATCTCTCCGATGAGCTGCAATACGGCGTGTCGTGGTTCCTGGCCAACTCGCTGCCGGACAACCCCGCATTCCCGGGCGCGCCCGATGGATTCGTCGAAAGCAGTGCGGCCAACAATCTGGCGTTCGGCGCCGGCAGTGGTTTTCTCGGCGCCATTGCCGACTCGGTCAATGGGGATTTCGTCGCCGCCACGATCAATGCGCTGGAGGCGGTCTCCGACGTGCGTACCATCTCGGCGCCGTCGCTGATGGTGCGCAACAATGCCGATGCGCGGATCAACGTCGGTGAACAGATTCCGATCCAGTCGCAATCGTTCATCGGCGGTACCGACACCGGCAGTCGGCTGGGCACGACCCAGTTCCTGAATACCGGTGTCATCCTCGAGGTCACGCCACGGGTCAATCCCGGTGGCCTGGTCTACCTGGTCGTCAACCAGGAAGTATCGTCGCCGGGTCAGCGGGCCGAGGGAAACGTCAACCCGCCGATCAATACCCGTCAGATCAGCACCGAGATTGCAGTCCAGTCCGGTCAGACCGTGGTCCTGGGTGGCCTGATCTCGGAGACTCGTACCGAAAGTCGCAGCGGCGTGCCGTTCCTGCAGCGCATCCCGGGCCTGGGCGCGTTGTTCCGCAGCACCACCGATAATCTCAGCCGCAGTGAGACGCTGGTGCTGATCACGCCCACCGTGGTCGAAAACACGGCCCAGCTGCAGCGCGCCTCGGACGAATTCGGCCGCAAGTTCCGCGGCCTCGATCCGCTTCGAGCCGCCGCACCTCAGGCCGTGCGTCGCGAAGACCCCTGATCTGCACTTTCCCGGCATTCAATTCTCTTCCAAGGAACCGACTCAACCATGAAATCGACCGTTACAAGCCTGCTCGTTGTCCTGCTGGCTCTCTTTCTGACGGCTTGCGCGCCGCCGCCTGCCGCCAAAGAAACCGTTGCCGAGCGAGCCCAGCTGCGTTGGGACGCACTGGTCGGCATGGACTTCGAAAGCTCCTACGACTTGCACACGCCAGGCTACCGCGCCGAAACCACGCGGACCGAGCATGTGGTCGGCTTGTCGCGGCGCAAGATCAACTGGATTGCAGCCGAGGTTACCTCGGTGGAATGCGATGAGACCCGGTGTGAAGTCGAGACCATGGTCACCTATCGAGCCGATGGTGCGCCTGGCGTCATGTCAGGAATGGAGAATTCGCGCCCGGTTCGCGAGATTTGGGTGCGCATCGATGATCAGTGGTGGTATTCTGCTCCTGCCTGAACTGGTTCCTGCATGCTCTGGATGCGCGCCGGATTTCAATTCAGGAGATGGAACTCGCCGCATCGCCGGGCACGGCGGCGGAATCTGAGGTTGCGCACTTGCTTTACAGCGGTCGTTTCAGTACTATACATTCGCAGTGACCGCTGGCTGGATGACGAAAAAAGCGCAATCAACCCGGCGGAAGCCGCTCAATTGAGCTAGCACAGCCCTGTTTGTGATCTAAAAACCTAGGAGTGTTGTAATGAAAAGAAAGACCTTGACGACTGCGGTTCTCGCGGGCCTGACGGGTGTGGCCGGGATGGTGGGCGTGTCCAACGCTGTCAACCTGAACCCGGACGGACTTGGTCAGGTACTGCTGTACCCCTACTACACCGCGCGTGGCGGCAACGACACGCTGATCTCGGTGGTCAACACGACCGAGAATGCCAAGTCGGTGAAAATCCGCTTCCTGGAAGGCCGTAACTCCCGCGAAGTGCTCGACTTCAACATCTACATGTCGGCCTACGACGTCTGGACCGGTGCAGTCACCGAGACCGCAGACGGAGAAGGCGGCGAGCTGGTCATTCGTGACAAGACCTGCACCGTGCCGTACTTTGTCGGCAGCGCCCCGGGCGGTATCGCACGTGTGCCGTTCAGCAATGTCGAGTTCATCGACTTCAACGGCCTGACGCCGCAGAAGATTGATGGTGCCGGCACTGGCGTAGAACGTACCAAGTCGGGCTACATCGAAATGATTGAAATGGGTACGCTGGTTGACCTGACCGAAGATTCGGCCACGGCCGCAACCCATGTCAACGGTACTCCGACCGATTGCGCTCAGCTGGTCACCGCCTGGACCCGTCCGGGTGCCGGTGGTACCCCGGCTCCGGCCAACTACTGGGTAATCGACCGTCTGGTCGACCATGAAGCCCCGTCCGGCGGTCTGTTCGGTAGCGCTTCGATCATCAATGTGAACGAAGGTACGTTGCTGAGCTACAACGCCGAAGCGGTCGACAACTGGGGTGACCAGGTCACTCACACGGCTCCGGAATTCGTGACGCCGCGCATCATCGACGGCAACAACAATGTCAGCGCCGTTTTCATCTCGGGTGCACAGCAGGTCGACGTTCGTCCGTGGCTGACCAACCGTGATGCGGTCAACGCCATCCTGATGAGCAACCAGATCCTGAACGAGTACGTCGTCAGCCCGAATACCAACGGCCTGACCGAGTGGGTTCTGACCCACCCGACCAAGCGTTTCTCGGTCGATCCTCAGATCATCGGTGCCGCCGGCACGCCGAACCCGCCGTTCAGCGTTCGCTTCAACAGCGACGCAGCACGTCCGGGCACGTCCTGTGAGCCGATTACCTTCCGTCTGTGGGATCGCGAAGAAATCGAACTGGCCGATGATCCGGTGGGTGTGATTCCGCCGCTGCCGTCGCCGCAGCCGCCAACTCCGCCGGAAACGCCGGATACCTTTGATCTGTGTTTCGAAGCCAACGTGGTTCGTTTCCTGCGGGTTGATGTCGATAACGGCAATGTGGTCCTCCCGGGTGACAACGGTGCCGTAACGTCGGTGTCGCCGGATGCAACCGAGATCCTCGGCGAAGTCCGCTTCACCACGTTGTTCATGCCGTCGAACTTCATCTCGGGTTGGTCGAAGTTCAACTTCGATCCGGAAGAGATCCCGGTTGCATTCCCGGCAACGGCGCGCCGCATCTCCAGCCTGGATGGTGTCGACTACGTGGGTCTGCCAACCATCGGTTTCCAGGCCAGCAGCATTGCCAACAACACCGTGGTGGTGGATGGCAACGCTGTCCTGTCGAACTACGGCGGTACCTTCAAGCATCGTGGCAGCCGTCGCATCGAAGCGACGCCGCAGCCGATGCCGCAGCCGTAATCGAGACCTGAGTCTCGGAATACGTCGCCCGGCGGCGTATTCATCAAATAAAAAGGAGCCGCAGTTCGCTGCGGCTCCTTTTTTTGTGGTGCTATACTCCCAAGACGTAACAACGGTGCCAGACCGAGGTAGCAAGTCCATGACTTTTAAGAAAAAATTAACACCGAGCCCCTTGCATGCAGACACCGGCATTCGCACCGCAGTGGTGCGTGCGAGAAGCGCTCTTCTCAGCGCGGCTTTCGTTCTGCCGTTCCTGACGATCTTCGCCACGCAGTTGTTGGCGCAGCCCAAGATCATTCTTCAAACCACGCCGGGACCAACCGAAATCCCGCTCCAGGCTGCGAGCAATGTGATCATCGATCCATTGACAGGGGACATCACCGCGATCCCCGATGATCCGGAAGCGTGTACTGGTACCGGTACCGGAGCTTGTGACGCCCAGGTCGATGTGATCAGCTTCAACGTCAACCCCAGTACCGTGAGCCAGGGCCAGACCTTCGTTGCCAGTTTCAATCAGCGCGGTGCATGGGAATGCGAACGTACCGGACTGCCTGGAACCACCTGGGACAGCTCCTGGGCCACACCGGGTACGGGACAGTTCAGCGTCATCGTTGGATCGGCTGTCGATCCGGCGACCTATACATTGACCCTGACCTGCCGCAACGGTACCAGTGGCGGTGCAGCCATCGATTCGCTGAGTCGGTCGCTGGTCGTCAATGCCTCGAGCGGTGGTGGAACTCCTCAGTTCTGCCTTGACCAGGGGCGGGTGCCACCGAGTGCATGGACGCAGGAGCTCAACGCCGATGCCAGCGCGCAAAGCAAGGTGACGCAAACCTGGATCTCGGCGTTCGGTGGCACCGGCTTCCCGTTTGGTGACGGAATCAATATGCGAATCCGCTCAAATCGTTACGCTGCCTTTTTCTTCAACACGGGGACGGAGGGCCAATCAGGCCAGATCAACTTCAGCGACCTTGGTGCCAGCGTCATCAATGTTCGCCAGGGCCGAGCGATGGTCAGCCTCAGTGCCTGTCCCGGAGATTTCCTGCCACAGTCCGGTACTGCTGCATTGTGCCGCCTGCCCGGCGTTGGCAGCGCAATTCCCAACTTCGGATGGCGGCGTTCTACTGCAGCGCCTGTCACTGCATGCGTGCTGCCGCCCAATGCCGAGTTCTATCTGAATGTCACCTTCATCACGCAGGAGACGGAGGGAGAGACCAACCCGAACAACTGGGACTGGGGCTGTGCTCCGGATGCACCGCCGCTGGCCTGTGGCTGGCGCATGACGCATTCCTTCTCTCCTTGAACCACCAGAGCGGATCGTCGATGCCCCCAAGGGCGCGACGATCCGCAAGTCCGGTACCTCCTTTTCGACTCGTGTCGTCGCCTTTCGGATGCCGCCTGGAAGGGCTGTGCGAACCTGTGCCGACAATGTAACTTCTGCTCGATGTCGGGGAACTTTAATCCCCGGCAGCGGACCAAGTCTGCACCACGAAAACAATGAATATCATCAGGATGACTACTGTGAAAGATCTTTTACTGGTGTCGACTGTGCTGCTGAGCGCGGTGCTGGCTGGATGCTCGGGCGGCGATGAAGCTCCCGCCGAGGAAGCAAGCGCTGAAAGGAGTGCAGTGGGCGTGCCGCGGCAGGCACCGCGGAGTACTCGCGGGTCGGATGTCCCCCATGTGAGCGAACTCGACGCGGACAAACCCTTGCTGGAAACACCACGCCTGCGTGGCGGCGGCGAGTCGGAGTCTTCTGATGGCCTTGACCTGGTGCTCTTTGCCAGTGACAGGACCGAATATCGGGACAGCCTTCGATTGATTGCCGAAAACAGTAGTGATGAGCAATTCCAGCAGCTCGATGCCGCTCTGAAGTGGCTGCTGATCAACGATGCCTCGATCATGAACGACGAGCAGCGACTTTTCGAATTGATCAACGGCAAGACCGGTACCGAGGTGTTGACGCTGGTGGCACAACGGCTTGCCGATCGCGGGCGCTGAACAAGCCCGGATTAATCATGATCCGACCGTCGCGAGACGGCTCCAGGTCCTGTCGCCGCGGTGTTTCGCGACAGAGCGCACCGCAGCCGGACTCGCCCTGCTTGTCAATAACGGCAGGTGAGGATGCGCGACCGAGCAAAATGTCGCGGATGCACAGCCTGGGGCGTCGCAGCAGGTCGAGTGATGAATCAACCGGGATGAGGGCCCAACCTGAACTCATGCCAATCAGGGTTGCAGAGATTCAGGGTTGCGGAGACTGATCGATTTCCAGATTCTCAGGAGCTGTCAACCGATCCTGATCTTCCGGAAGTTCCAGCACACCCTGGATCTCCCACTCGTATCTTTGGCCGCCCTGGAACTGGGTGAATTTGCCGGGCATCCTTCGACCCTGGAATTCATCCCACCGGCTGATTTCGATACGAACGTTTCCGTCACCGTAGGCTGGTGGCGTTGATCGTTCGATCCAGACTGGATCGCCAGCAGAATCGATACACAAGGTCACCGCCAGGTCGAACCGATCACGTGCGGATCGAGGTTTGCATGAGGATTCCTCGGTGGTGTTCATTTCAGAGTCAGCATTGAACCGAAGCGTCGCGATCCATTCGGAGAACCGGTAAATTTCATGGCTACGAATGAACCAGGCCCATTGTGCAGCGAGCTTCGATGGCGGGCTCTTGCCGAAGGCGATATGCCAGATCAGGTCGTCGATCATTCCGAACTCATACTCGCCATCCTGCCGTGACTGACGAATCGCGACCTGATTGGGCGGAATCGAGACTACATAAACGTTCCACAGCCCCTGTGGGGTCTCGACCGTGGCGACCATGTAGCTGGATTCGGGCCAGGTGGTATCAAAGCGCGCATGCAGTTGATCGATCACCGGATCGCTACGTGCCTCCAGAGCACACCCAGGCAGCAGCAGTTGCAGTGAAAGTCCGAATGCGCCGGCCATGGACAGGACGCTCGCGCCGTGCTCCCGGGGTTTGCGAGGCCTGTCGCTTGATTCATTACACAAACTCTGCGGGCCGCGATCGTGCACCTGCTTCGGAACACGCGGTAACCGGCGGCGAACGAAAATGCGGCAAAGTGTCCGAGGAATGCGGCAGAATTGAGTCATCGTGGTAACAGCTCAGAATCCAGAAAAGGAAATAACTCCATGGTAGCAAGAACTCTTATGCGCGCAGCAATGCTTGCCGGTCTCATCGTTGCGATATGCTCGAACCACGCGGTCGCCGAGACGGTCAGTCGCTCGTTCGCGCTGGACTACGAAGACGAAATGCTGGCGGAGCGGCACGGTGCAAAGATCACATTGTTCGATGTCGAGGGTCGACTACAGGACGTGCCGCAGGAAGATCGAGCCGGGGTGCTCTCGTCACCCGAGCGCATTGCGCGAATCCTCAATGATCTGCTGATGAACTACGGAATGGCAGAGCAGGCGATTCAGCGCGGCCTGCTCGATGACCCAGAGGTTCAGGCAGAGATCTTCTATCGCACCATGTACGTACTGGCGCGCCGCGAGCAGCAGGCCATACTCAGCGAGCAGCAGCTCGATGACTACAGCGATCGTGCCCGAGAGTATTACCTGGCCAATCCAGACGAGTTCCGAAATCTCGAAGAGCTGAGTTTCACCCATGTCCTGTTTCAGGCGCCGGCACCACTCCGGCCAGCTGCGCTGGGTGCCGCCACCGGCCTGCTTGAGGCGCTGGATGAGCCTGCCATGCTGGATACCGTTTCATTGGAAAGCTTCGAGATCGAAGGCGTGACATCGGTTCGTGGAACCTTGGATCAGGTGACCTCGAGTCAGCTTGATGCTCGCTTCGCAGCCGGATTGGCGAGGATGCAGCCGGGAGACATGGCGGTAATCGAATCATCATTTGGCGCCCACGTGGTTCGCCTTGACGCGCGCACCGCGGGTGGCGTCCGAACATTTGAGCAGGTGCGGACGATGCTTGAGAATCGTGCACGCCAGCGCCATCACGACCAGATTCTCCGCCAGCGGATTGAAGCGTTCTACGCCACCCCGCTGAATCTGGTCGAAGGCGCGGTCGAGCGTATCATCGAGTCACAGATGGCAGCGTCGGACGACTGAACTTGTTTTTCAATCTGCTCCAGCGCGATCTCCGATCGCGCTTCATCGGCAGCTTCAGCGGCTGGTTGTGGCTGTTGGTCAACCCGCTGCTGCTGCTGGGCGTGTACGCACTGGTGTTCGGCGTGATCTTCCGTGCGCGCGCGCCGGAGGGTCTGGATGTGCCTTTCATTGCCTGGCTGGCCGTCGGGTTATGGCCGTGGCTGGCGTTCTCCGACGCCATACAGCGCGCCAGCGAGAGCATCCCCCAGCACGCAGCTCTGATCAGCAAGGTGTCGATTCGGCGCGAATTCCTGACCCTGAGCGCCGGCCTGAGTGCGGCACTGCTGCAATTTGCCGGCTATGCTTTCGTTTTGCTGGCGATTGCCCTTCTGGGCACGAAGATTACTTTGGCCGGACTTGCGGCTGCCATCGTGACGCTGGTCACGACCACGGTGCTGGCTGCAGCCCTCGGCCTGGTCGCCAGCGCGCTGCGCGTGTTCGTTCGCGATGTGCAGCACCTGTTGCCGACGCTGTTGATGCTGTGGTTCTTTTCCACACCGATCCTGTACGCGCCGGACCTGATCCCCGAGCCGTATCGCGACTTTATCTGGCTGAATCCGCTGGCCGGTCTGGTTGGTGATCTGCGCGCTGCCTTGTTCGAGGGTCAGCTGTTGCCGGGTACCACGACGCTGGTCATGTTGCCGCTGAGTCTGGTCCTGTTGTGGCTGGCCCATCGTTTTTATCGCCGACTCAGCCCACATTTCGAGGACTTCATGTGACTGCCCCGTTGCTGCAGGTTGAAAACGTCGGCAAGGTCTTCCCGCCGGCCCCGACCCAGGCTGGTCGGCTGGCCGCGGTGTGGCGACTGCTTGCGGCTAACCGCAGCGCCGACGGCACGCAGGTGCTGGAAGACATTTCCTTCGAGGTTCGCCGCGGCGAGTCGATGGCCCTGATCGGCACCAACGGCGCCGGCAAGTCGACCCTGCTCAAGCTGATCACCGGGGTGCAGCATCCCAGTGCCGGGGCGATCCACGTCAACGGCCGGATCTCGGCCCTGCTCGAACTGGGTGCGGGTTTCGAGCCGGACTACAGTGGCATGGAAAACCTGCGCATGAATGCCGCGCTGCTGGGGCTCGACCGGGACCAGATTCGCGATCGTCTCGACGATATCCTCGCCTTTGCAGATCTTGGCGAGGCGATCCACAAGCCGATTCGGCACTATTCGTCGGGGATGGTCGTGCGGCTTGGCTTCGCGATTGCGGCCTCGGTGCGGCCGGATCTGCTGATCACCGATGAGGTGCTGGCGGTTGGCGACGAATCCTTTCAGAAGAAGTGCATCCGCTGGGTCGAAGGCTACCTCGCCGATGGCGGCACGCTGCTGATGGTGTCGCACAACATGTATCACGTGCAGAAACTCTGCCGCCATGCCGTGTGGCTGCGGGATGGTCGAATCCACATGGGCGGCGAGGTGTTCGATGTCACCCAGGCCTACCTGGCGTGGCATGAGCGTCGAGACCGGGAAAGCCAGGTCGGGCGTCCGGCACCCAGCCAGGCAATGTGCCGGGTCGAAGCAGTCGATCTCCTGACCCCCGAATCCGCCGAGCCACCGGCCCTCAGGATGGGCGAGAAGCTGCGCGTACGACTGCGCCTGACTTCGCCCGACGATCTTCCGCCAGTGGCTCTGGTCGGCGTGGTTCGGGCCGACGGGACACCGGTCTACGGTGTTGCCAGTGATCACGATGCACATCTGCTCAGACGCCGGGATGGCGAGGCCTGGACCGTGGAACTGGAGTTCCCGGCCATCAGTCTGCTGCCCGGCGCTTATGTGATCCGGGCCCATGCGATGGACCCGGAAGGCCTGCGCGTTCATGATACGGTCGAGACCGAGTTCAGCGTTCGCGGTCAGTCACGCGCGCTGGGTCTGGTCCAGTTGCCGCATCGCTGGATCGATCCGGCTGATTGAGCCCGGTGGCGTAACCCTTCCCATGTCTCTGCCGAGAGTCATCATTCCCGTGTTCAATGCGCCCGATGCGCTGGCGCGTTGCATCGAGGCTGTCGCGGCCACGGTGCCGGCCGAAGCTGGCGTCATCGTGATCGATGATGCTTCCACCGATCCCCGGGTGGGCCAGGTACTGCAGCGCTGCCCGGCTTCATGGACGCGGCTGCGTCAGCAGACGAACCGTGGCTTTGTCGTGACCGCCAACCGTGGCATGGCGCTGGCCGCACCGAACGATGTCGTGCTGCTCAACGCCGATACCGTGCCGGCCGGGGACTGGCTGGAGCGCCTTGCCCGCTGCGCCGCGTCAGATCACCGAATCGCCTCGGCGACCCCGTTTACCAACAACGGCGAGATTGCCTCGTTGCCGGAATTCTGCCGCGCCGCGCCGGTACCGAACGATCCGGAGCGCTGGGCAGCCGCTTGCCGTTGTGCAGGCCCGCCTCACTACCCGAAAATCCCGACCGCGGTCGGTTTCTGCATGTACATGCGGCGGCTCACAATCGACGCCGTCGGCGATTTCGACGCCGCGGTTTTTGGCCGCGGCTATGGTGAGGAAAACGACTGGTGCATGCGCGCCAGCGCGGCCGGCTGGAAACACGTGCTGTGCGACGATGCTTTTGTCGCCCATCTCGGCAACGCCAGTTTCGGGCCGCTGGGATTGGCGCCGGACGAGCACTCGATGCGCCGACTGCTCGAGCGGCACCCGGACTACCTCGAACGGATTCGCGCCTTTATCGATGCCGATCCGATTGCTACCCACCGTCGGCGGGTGCTGACGCGGCTGAAAGTTTCAAAGCCCGCCTGAGGCTTCGGTATCGTTTCTGTTGGATGCCGCGAAGTCTTTGGCCTAGAATCACCGCATGGCTCTGGCTACCGGACTCCGCCTCAAACTCGACCAGAAGCTGAAGCTGGCGCCTCAGCTGCGGCAGGCCATTGCCCTGTTGCAGCTGAATCGACTGGAGTTGCGCGAGCACATCGAGCAGATCCTCGAAGGCAATCCGCTGCTGGAGCTTGAAGCCGAAGAAAGCGAGACTGGCGACGATACCGCCGACTCCGAATCCGACTACCAAGAGCATGACCGCTCCGGCGACGAGATCGATTTCGACCGCGAAGAGTACAGCTGGAACGACCTGCCGGAAGGCTTTTCGGAACTGGGGGAGGCACCGGACTACGATCGCTTCATCGCCGATCCGCAACAGGACACGCTCTACCAGCACCTGCTCTGGCAGGTCAACCTCAGCGGTTTTTCGGAGACCGATGAGGCGATCGCGCGCGCCATTGTCTATGCGCTCGACGAAGACGGCTACCTCCACGATGACATCCAGACACTGCGCGCCTCGCTGGCGCCGGAATACCTGGTCAGCCCGGACGAGGTTGAAGCGGTGCTCGAGCGGGTCCGGCATTTCGAGCCGGTCGGCGTCGCGTCGCGCTCGATTCGCGAGTGCCTGCTGACCCAGATTCGCGCCCTGCCGGCGCACACGCCCCGCCGCGGGCTTGCCGATCATCTGGTCGAGCACTACCTCGAAGAGCTGGCCGAGCCGAATTTCGATCGCCTGGTCAGGCGCTGCGGTTTCGCAGAGGCCGATGTGGCTGCGGCCGCGGCCCTGGTCCGGCGACTGGATCCGCGGCCCGGCCTGCGTTTCAGTCGGGAAAATCAGGACTACATCGTGCCCGATGCCTTCATTCACCCGGACGGTGACGACTGGAAAGTCACCCTGAACCGAGTGAATCAGCCCAGTTTGCGCATCAATCGCGTCTACAGCGACTTGATCGAAAGCACCTCGGGCGCGGATCGAGCTTATCTCAAGGATCAGTTGCAGCAGGCGCAATGGTTGATCAGCTCGCTGGAGTTGCGCAACCAGACCCTGAGCGGCGTCATTCACGCCATCGTTTCGCGCCAGACCGCGTTTCTGGAGCAAGGCGAAGTGGCCATGGTGCCGCTGCTGCAGAAGGAAATCGCTGCGGCCGTCGAGGTGCACGAATCGACCGTGTCGCGTGCCACGACCGGAAAGTATATTCACACGCCGCGCGGGACCTTCGAGCTGAAGCATTTCTTTTCCGTTGCCATTCCGACGGTTGACGGCAACAGCGTCTCGGCCACGGCGGTTCGGGCGATACTCGAGCGCCTGATTCGGGAAGAAGATCCGGATCAGCCGCTGTCGGACCAGGTTCTGGTTGAAAGGCTCGCCGCAAGCGGTCTGCTTCTGGCGCGTCGCACGGTCGCGAAGTATCGCGAACAGCTCGGCATTCCAAATTCGTCGCAGCGCCGCCGGCGTCGGCGCGCAAGTGCCTGAATCCAGTCGGAGTCTGGTATACCATAACCAGTAGAACACTCCCGCTGAAGGGCCGGTCGCTTCCGGATCGAATCCCTGCCCGGGCCTTGCATACAGCGCCGGCCACGGTAACGCGGACGGCGCTTCATCGAGACAGAGGAGACCCCGATGCAAATTGACGTCAGTGGCCAGAACATCGAAATCACCCAGGCGCTGCGCGCCTATGTGACCGAAAAACTGGAGCGCCTCGAGCGCCACTTCGGCAACCTGATTTCGGCCCACGTCGTCCTTCGTCTGGAAAAGCTGGAACACATGGCCGAAGCCACCGTCGGTGTCGGTGGACGCACCAAGGACATTCACGCCGATGCCGTTGCCGAAGACATGTATGCCGCCATCGACAAGCTGCTTGACAAGCTCGACCGGCAGGTTCGACGTCACAAGGGCAAGGTCACTGATCATCGTACGGACCGTTCAGCCGAGCTCGGCTGAGCATCCAGTCACGCTGCACTGCGCCGCAACCGAGCACCTTCGATGCTGCTTGCTGATTTGCTGACCCCGGAACGGGTTGTGCTTGACTTGAGTCTGTCGAGCAAGAAAGCCGTGCTCGAACGCGCAGCAGAGCTTCTGGCGCTCAACGATGGGGCAGCATCGAGCCGAGAGATCTTCGATGGTCTGTGTCAGCGCGAACGCCTCGGTTCGACGGGACTGGGTCACGGCGTGGCGATTCCGCATTGCAGGATCGAGCAGACGGGTGCCACCGGGTCACTGATTCGGCTCAAGCGTCCCATTGATTTCGATGGCCCGGATGCCGAGGACGTGGACCTGTTCTTTGCCCTGGCCGTACCGGCCCAGTGCAGCGAGGCGCATCTGCGGCTGCTTGCATCGATCGCCGAATTGTTCGGGGAC
>Ga0210039_1003169_pt1 | contig 12909 bp, 8 predicted proteins | sample CryGeyCG2114_250_3_FD_185460 | JGI IMG/M metagenome (GOLD analysis project Ga0210039, IMG submission 185460) | Groundwater microbial communities from aquifer - Crystal Geyser CG17_big_fil_post_rev_8/21/14_2.50 (SPAdes) (version 2) | ecosystem: Environmental > Aquatic > Deep subsurface >...
TGATTCAGGGGCAATACGCAGCAGCGCCTGCTCCTTGTTAATCAGGCCTTCTGCCACCAGTTCGACCGAAGTGCGAACCATGGCCTGGGTGTTCATCTTACCGTTGCGGGTCTGCAGACAGTAGAGAATGCCTTTTTCAATGGTGAACTCAAAATCCTGGATCTCGGAGTAGTGCGTTTCGAGTTTACTGCGCAGCTCTTCAAGCTGACGATAGATATCCGGCATCTCGGTTGCCATCTGGGCAATCGGTTTTGGCGTACGGATGCCGGCAACGACATCTTCACCCTGTGCATTAACCAGATATTCACCGTAAAAAATATTTTCGCCGGTACCCGGATTGCGGGTGAAGGCAACGCCTGTTGCACAGTCGTTGCCGCGGTTGCCGAATACCATGGTGCAGATATTTACAGCCGTTCCGTTGGCCTGAGCCGGGGTGATGTTGAACTCGCGGCGATAATCGACGGCACGCTTGCCCGACCATGAGCCCAGTACGGCTTTGATAGCCAGGTCCAGCTGCTCATACGGGTCTTCAGGGAAAGCGCGGCCGGTCTGACCATGCACGACATCAAGGAATACGTCAGATATTTCTTTCAGATTTTCTGCGGAGAGTCCGACATCCTCTTTCACGCCTTCACGTTTTTTGATGGCTTCAAACGGCTCGTCAAAGTGCTCATCGGCAATGCCAAGTGCAACTTTTCCGAATAACTGGATAAAACGACGGTAGGCATCGTAGGCAAAACGCTCGTCGCCGGTCTGCTCGATTTCGCCCTGCAGCGTATCGCTGTTCATGCCGAGGTTGAGGATGGTGTCCATCATGCCGGGCATGGACATGGCTGAGCCTGAGCGTACCGATACAAGCAGTGGATTATGGGCATCGCCAAACCCTTTGCCGGTCATCTTTTCAAGCGCGGTCATCTGCTCTTTCACTTCACGCATGACGCCGTCGGGCAAGGTGTTGCCCTGTTCCAGATAGGCCAGACATGCCTGGGTCGTGATGGTAAACCCGGGTGGTACATTCAGGCCGATCTGTGTCATCTCACAGAGGTTGGCGCCTTTGCCACCTAAAAGCTGTCTGTTTTTGCCATCTCCTTCGTTGAAAGAGTAGACATATTTGATTTTTTCAGTGCTCATGTTTTATTCATCCCCGATAAGAGTGTGTGCAGATTGGTGCTGCGCTGATAGTCCGGTAAAGAGGGAGGGCCAGAAAAGGCGGTCAGGCTTTATCGATCTTGTAGGGGGAATCTTACGCCTCTTTGCCCGGCAAGAAAAGGGCAGTGAGCCTGTTTATGTCAAGGCAAAACAATGTGGAAAAGCACTGGTTCCTGTGTGTGGCATCAGGCTTGCACTGTTTTCAATGAACAATATAGATCAAATTATTCATGTGAATTGAAAAGTATTTACGTATCAGGGGGTTAGAATGATTTGATGAAATCTTTTCTAACCATTGGTGCATTCAACCCGGCAATGTTTTCCATCGTTGCCGGGCATTTATTGCCCGTCGCTGCGGTGTACACATGAAGCTGACGTTTGCTCTCGGAGTTCAGTTTGATAATGGTCAGTCCGGTGCTTTTTCCTTCATGTCGAAGGATAAAGGGAGCCCTGACTCTGTAGCGCAATCTGAGCCGCTGATTGATGTCGCTATCGGTACGCAGGCTGCTATGCTACCCGAAGTCAGCAGCAATTATTCTGCATTCTTTTTGACATATGATGTGCATGGCCAGCCTGACCCGGTTTTGAATGACGCAGTCAGCGTTGATCTGTTTGCCTGACAAGAGAGTATGTTTTGGCATGTAACATGCATTAGATTACAATGGCTGGACGCAAGAGGATAGATGCATTCGGGCAGGATTATATGCGCCACGTTCGAGGTATGGGTTTATGACTGAGAAAAGCTATGCGGATCATAGAGAGTTTGAACGCCACCCCATTGATTTTTCTGTGGAGGTTTGCCCTGCCGGCGATCAGGCCAATACCTTTTGCGATAGTACCAATCTGGAAAATATCTCAGGCGGCGGCGTCTGTTTTGGCACACTGCAGCCGGAATCCTATTTTGCGGGTCAGCATGTCACACTGAAAGTGCAACTGCCGGGAACAGACGAGGTGGATGCATCGATGGAGTGTCAGGCCAAGGTGGTATGGATCCATTTTTCAGGCCAGGTTGATGATGAAGGACATAAATATACCCTGATCGGCGTTTGCCTGGACGGTTTTATGTCGTTTGAAAGCCAGCCGTTGCAAGACCACGGTCATTCGGCATAACGGCGATGAAAAGACCGTTACGTTTCGCCTATATTGAGCAGGCAAGTTACAGCCTGATCGGCTTTATCCCATACCTGCTGGCTTGGTATCTGGCTGTTTCTCTGGATATTGAAATCAATACCACCGTACTTCTGGTGGCGCTGGCAGCACTTGTCGCCCACCTGATCGGCTTTATGCTCATACGGAGGTTTGGCAAACAGTTAAGATCTGTACGCGATAAAACAGGTAAAGCCATGATGGCTGACCACAAATACTCAATCGAAATGGATGATAATACGCCCGATGAACTGATCGGAATTGTTCAGCACTTTAATACGATGCTGGTGGAGTCCGAACGCTCATCCAGAAACTTTCAGGAGCTGACGACCAAAATGATGCTCTATGCACGGGATATCGAGCATTACCAGCAACGTTTGAGAGAGGAAGGGGAGTCGCGTCAACGCCTGACCCGTTATATTGATCGCAATCTGGCAGACAGGATTGTGAACAACAAAGAGGATACGCCGCTGCAAAACACCAGACAGGAAGCCACCATTCTGTTTGCCGATATCCGTTCTTTTACGTCAATTTCCGAGCATATGCAGCCCGAAGAGGTGATTGGCATGCTCAATGACTATTTTGATGCCATGGTGAAGATCATTTTTCACCATAACGGTGTGCTGGATAAATTTGTCGGTGATGAGTTGATGGCAACATTCGGTTTACTGGGGGAGCCGGAAGAGGGGCCGCTCAATGCCCTGCATGCAGCCGTTGATATGCAGCAGCGTACCAAAAGCCTGATGGCTGAATTCAGATTAAAAGGTTATCCGGTCTTTGAAGTCGGCATAGGTGTGAATACCGGCGAGGTTGTGATGGGCAATGTCGGGTCAAAGAACAGGATGGATTATACGGTGATCGGAGATACCGTGAATGTGGCCGCTCGCCTTGAGCAGATGGCGGAAGGACAGTCCATTGTTGTCGGTGAGTTGACCTATAGCCGTTGCCAGAGTCAGGTTCCTATGCAGCCGAAAGGTGAGATCAAGGTCAAAAACAGAGGCGCAGCAGTTAAATGCTATCAGGTCATCCGTAATGCTGGACAGCCACCTTCAAGCAAACTGTTGCGCTGATATTCGGGATCAGTGCTGCGTATCAATGGGGCTTCCTGTTGAAGTAGAATCGCCGAAATATCGGTGATCGGGTGTGTCGTAGTCGCTAGCGAAAAAAGACGGTATTCATAAGTCTGAAGGTTGCCGGACTCATCTGTCCAGACGTTACTATGCCGTGACAGTCATTGTGATGTTGCCAGTTACAGTTTCTATTTTTTATGTGCTGCACCGAGTATTTCTTCCGGTTCCTGTTCGATCTTCTCCTTATTTTCAGTGTCAGGAGCTTCGGGCTCTTCCGGGCCGAGGTTGTTGTAGTGAATAATGGTGCCTGTAATGACGGCGATCACTGCCAGGGTCAGGACAACGGTTGCCGAAGGGGGGAGATCGAGCATGTCGGCAACAAATGTGCCGACGATACTGGCGATCGCTGCCAGAGTCAGTGCTTCCCATGCCGGGCCATTGTGACCACGACGCCAGACGGAGAGCGCAGGCATGACCAGGTAGGCGAACACGAGCAGTACACCGATGGCATAAATGGCCGGTACAATAATCAGGCTCAAACCTGTGTAAAAACGCAGGCGACCGCTAAAGCTGTTGGTATGATTGGGTAATGCCAGCGCCAGACCGATGCCTGAGAAGAGTGCCAGCTCGCCGATGCCCTGCCAGTCGATGCCGAGCACGCTACCGAACAGCAGGCCCATCAACTGCCCTTCGCCATATGGCAACAGAGACAACAGAACCATGCCGACCGAGGCGGCAAATACGTAAACGCAACCCATGACGGCCTCTTTGGGTAACGGTGTTTCCTCATCCATCATCGCCATGAAAATGACAGCGATAGCCGTGGTAGCTGCTGCGGCAAACACACCCGGTACATCAATGGCCATGCCAAGCGCATAACCGGTTGCCGCCACCTGGGCCAGTGCCAGGTCCACGAATACGATGCGGCGCTCCAGCACCCGTTGGCCGAGTACGGGCAGGCAGACTGCAATGACCAGTGTGGCGACTAAAACAGTTAACAGAATCATTGGCTCCACCTCGCTATACGCTCAATCATTTTATCAAACATACCGACATATCCGGCTGTGCCATAACCTTCCACAGCATCCGGTAATACCATCATTTTAATGCCTGCGGCATCGGCAAGACGCTTGGCAATCGCTCTGTTGTTGTAGGGTTCAACCCAGATCAGCTGCACATGTTTTTCCCTGATGACTTCCAGCAGGTGGTCCATGTAACGGGTTGATGGTTCGATGCCGGATCTGGGTTCGATAAAACCCGCCAGTTCGATATGCATCGCCTGCATAAAATAGACATAGGTATTGTGGTAGGTGATGACAGCGCCTGTGTTGATCCGCATATAATCACGCCAGCGCGGCAGTGCTTCGTAGATAGCCTGTTCAAACAGACGCAGCCTTTGTTGGTAACGTGCCGTGTTTACCGCATCAATTTCGCTTAAACGGACGGTCAGAGCTTTGGCGACCTTGATACCCAGCTCCGGATCCAGCCACCAGTGCGGGTTTTTATCCGGAGACCATTCGCTCATCTGTTGGGAGCTCATACCGCGCGGTACGCCGATGGCTTCAATGGCATCACCGCCGCTGAGATAACCGGCACTGCCCGGAATGATTTTATCATTGCCCGACAGCTCGATCAGTGACGGCAGCCATGAGGATTCCAGGCCGAAGCCTACGGTAAACAGGAGGTCGGCATGGGTCAGCAGGCGGGCATGCCCGGGACGCGGCGCGAATACGTTCGGATCCTGTCCGACCCGGGTCAGCGCTTTTACTTCAATATCGATGTCGCCGATAGCCTGCGCGATCTGGGCAAGTGCAGGGACTGTCGCCACAACAATGGTTTTGGCTGTTGCCGGGCCAGGTAATAATAGCGATGCCAGCAGCAAAAGCAGTGCAGTGAAAGCAATATGCAGCTCAAAGGCTTTCTTCAACAAAGTCGTGATATCCCGTATAAGTGCATGTTCATCTATATATCCTTCGGCAACCGTCGTTAGTCATTACATCGCTGCTTATTAATCTAGCAGGTTTAATGCCAAGCTGGTACATGTATAAAATTGATTGATGAAATCCATAACAATTATCAGTTAGTTATTTTTCAAACAGACGTTACAATCTCCCCAAGATTTATTTGCGGGGGCAGTTATGACCAATAAGGATCAGTACAAGGTTCACAAAGAACCGTTTTATCAGGCACAGGGCGATGAAGTGGAGCTGTATGAAGCCGCTTATGCCGCACGACTGCCGGTGATGGTCAAAGGACCAACCGGTTGCGGAAAATCACGATTTATCGAATACATGGCCTGGAAGCTGGGCCGGCCGCTGATTACAGTGGCTTGTAACGAAGATATGACTGCGTCTGATCTGGTTGGACGTTATCTGCTTGATGCCAATGGTACGCGCTGGCTCGATGGCCCGCTGACCACGGCCGCTCGTATCGGTGCGATCTGCTACCTTGATGAAGTTGTTGAGGCACGCCAGGACACCACTGTGGTGATTCACCCTCTGACCGACCATCGTCGCACACTGCCGCTGGATAAAAAAGGTGAGCTGCTCGAAGCGCATGCCGATTTTCAGCTGGTGATCTCCTATAACCCGGGTTATCAGAACCTGATGAAGGATTTGAAGCAGTCGACCAAACAGCGTTTTACCGGTTTCGAGTTCGATTATCCGGAAGAGAGTGTCGAAGCAGGCATCCTTTCCAAAGAGACCGGCATCGAACTGGAGCTGGCAGCCAAGCTGGTTTCGATTGGTACCACTGCGCGTAATCTGAAGGGCCACGGTCTGGATGAAGGTATTTCCACCCGTCTGCTGGTCTATGCGGCAACCCTGATCAAGGGTGGTGTTGCGCCAAAACCGGCTTGCCGTATGGCACTGGTGCGTCCTATTACTGACGATGCCGATATCCGGGATACACTGGATCACGCCATCGATGCGACCTTCGGGTAAGATAGTTTGTGCGTAGCTGGAGATAGGTTGATTAAACATGCCTGAGTTAACAGCAAGAAGAAGTGAGATGGAGATGTACTGGCAGAAACTGGGCTGTAACTTTGCCCAGGCTGACCGCATCTTCGATGAGTGCATGAAAGAGGCAAAGCTGCTGCTCTCCAAGCAGGGCGTTATGTCGTATATCGAAAACGCCCGTTTCCTCGGCAAGATGGGGCGCGGGCCGGAACCGCTGCTGATTTACCTGGAAGAAGCACCGGGTGTGGCTGCCCTGATAGGCGAAGAAGCGCTGGTGGATCTGCGTGAGTTCGCCCATTACATGTCCACCCACACCAATTTCAAGGCCATGGTGCCGTTTCTGCAGACCAGTGGCGCTGTAGCACGGCGCCTGAAGTCCTATAAGCTGTTTCACCAGTATATCGAACTTCTGCGCGATATGATGGAAAAGACCTCCTGCTCTGTTCACGGTCATCACACGACATTCCCAAGTCCCGGTTTGCCGGATCTGCTCAAGCAGGCACCAAGGCTGTTGATTGAACTTTCACTCGAAGGGTTTAAAAACTGGGTTGATTACGGTGTGAACTACTATAGTAATCATCCCGTCCGTCAGGTGGATTACTTCAGTTTCCAGTCACCGGATGCCCATGCAGTGATGCAGCGTGAGCGTCATGGCACGCTGTTGATGGATCATGAGCGCAAACTCGATTCATACATGCGTGGCCTGTGGAATGATCACGATTATCTGGTGCCATATTCGCTGGCCTTTGATGAGCTACGCAAACCGATGCCCTATTATGATGATCTGGGTATCCGTATTCCTGATGTGTATGATGATGATCGTGGCGTAAAAGGAATCGATCGTTATCGTGCCGCATTGGCTCATATGGCAGCGCATCGTCGCTGGAGTCAGAAGATGGTGGTGGATAACTGGAGTCCGTTCCAGCGTCTGGCCGTTGAAACATTTGAAGACTCCCGCGTTGAGTATCTGGCCATGCAGCGCTTCCCCGGCTTGAGAAAGATCTTTCTTGCCCTGCATCCGATTCCGGATGAGAAGGCGTTGCAGCTGGAAAAAACTTCCCTTATCAATTTGCGTCTGGCCATGGTTTCAAGGGCGATCCTTGACCCTGACTACCAGTATGAGAATGCGGATATACGTGAGTTTGTCGGTCGTTTCTTTGCCGAGATGGAGAGAGATGGCTCCAGAAGTGAAGATGTGGCGATGATTGCGCTCTCTTTTATCGGGCGAACCCGCAAGCAATCCGATGCTCTGCCCAACACCTATTTCGACAAGACAGAGGTGGATTATCGTGATGATAATCGTCATCTCTGGATCTATTTAGAACAGGGTGATGATGAAGAGACCACCTTTGAACATCTTGATCAGAAACAGCAGGATAATGAAGAGCTGAAAGGTCTGCCACCGCGTCACTATCACGAGTGGGATTATAACTCTGCGCACTATCGTCCGGACTGGGTAAGTGTCTATGAGTCACTGCACCCGCGTGGCAATGCTGCGAAAATTGACAACCTTCTTGCCAAACATAGTGCGCTGGCCAAACGCCTGAAAGCGATGCTCGATATGCTCAAACCGCAGGATAAGGTGCGTATCCGTTATCAGGAGGAGGGCTCGGAACTTGATCTGGATGTAGCCATTCGCTCATTGATCGATTTCAAAGGCGGCTCATCGCCCGATACGCGTATTAATATGAGTCATAAAACCGATGGCCGTGATGTGGCGGTGATGCTGCTGCTTGATCTGTCGCAATCGCTCAATGAGAAGGCGCAAGGGTGCAGTCAGACGATTCTGGAGCTCTCTCAGGAGGCTGTTTCACTACTCTCCTGGGCTGTGGATCAGGTAGGGGACAAGTTTGCCATTGCCGGTTTCCACTCTGATACGCGTCATAATGTTCGTTATTTTCATATGAAAGGGTATAACGAGCCTTGGAATGATGAAGTCAAATCACGACTGGCCGCGATGGAAGCGGGTTTTTCAACACGCATGGGTGGAGCGATGCGCCATGCGGGTCACTATCTGAAGGCACAGAAGGCCGACAAAAAGCTGATGCTGATTCTTACAGATGGTGAACCGGCTGATATTGATGTTGATGACGATCAGTTGTTGATTCAGGACGCCAAGCAGGCAGTGAAAGAGCTGGGGAGTGATGGTATCTATTCCTATTGCATCAACCTTGATCCCAAGGCTGATGAATATGTGGCTGATATCTTTGGCAAGCAGTACACCATTATTGATCATGTGGATCGTCTGCCCGAGAAGTTGCCTGAGCTGTTTATCGCGCTGACGAAATAGAGGATGTAAAGGGTGTTCAGAGATGGATACCCTTTACGTCGTTCTGCGGGGCGGCATTGCAGACGTTGTCTAAAATGTAGGCATGGTCTGAGTAATTCTTAATCACAGATGGGTGAAGAAGGTCGAAAAAACGTTGATAAACCGTCATGTGAGCACTGGCACTACTATTGCTGTTCTTTTTTATTGTTTTAAATCCAAAACTGAGGAAATCACCAAATGAGTGGAAACGAATCACGCCTGCAGGCAATTTACCAAATCACAAACCGTAAAGTTACTCCTGTAGCGCAACCTGAACCGTTGAATAAAATCTGGGCAAGCGATGTTTTCAATCTGGCCACGATGGAGCAGTACCTTTCCAAGAACGCCTTCAAGGCCATCAAGAAAACTGTACAAACCGGAGCACCTCTTGATCCGGCCACTGCTGAAGTTGTGGCTGTGGCGATGAAAGAGTGGGCGACAGCAAAAGGGGCGAAATTTTTCTCGCATATCTTTTACCCGATGACCAATGCCTCTGCTGAAAAGCATGATGGCTTTATGGTGACTAATTCGGATGGCCAGGCGATCAATGAGTTCAGCGGCAGCCTGTTGATCAAAGGTGAGCCGGATGGCTCGTCATTCCCCAACGGCAGTATCCGTATGACCAATGCGGCGCGTGGTTATACTGCGTGGGATCCGACCAGCCCTGCGTACATTATGCAGACTGACAACGGTGCAACCCTGACCATCCCCAGTGTATTTATGTCATGGACCGGCGAAGCGCTGGATAAGAAAATCCCGCTGCTGCGTTCCAATGCGGCGATGAACAAGGCTGGACAAAAAGTACTCTCCCTGATGGGCGAAACCGATATCGCGCCGTTAAATTCAAGCTGCGGTGCTGAACAGGAATATTTCCTGGTCGATGCCAATTTTGCCAATTCACGACCTGACCTGTTACTGGCCGGACGTACCCTGTTCGGCGCGCATTCAGCAAAAGGTCAGCAGTTTGACGATCATTACTTTGCGGCTATCCCTCAGCGCGTGCAGATTTTTATGCAGGATCTCGAAGATCAGCTGTATAAACTCGGTATTCCGGCAAAAACGCATCACAATGAAGTGGCGCCGGGGCAGTTTGAAATTGCACCTTATTATGAGTCGGCAAACGTCGCTGCAGATCATCAGCAGCTGTTGATGACGCTGTTGAAAAATACCGCCAAGAAACACGGCTTCCTCTGCCTGTTGCATGAGAAACCATTCGCCGGCATCAACGGCTCGGGCAAACATGTGAACTGGTCGGTCGGTAATGCAACGCAGGGCAACCTGCTTGATCCGGGTGATACGCCGCATGATAACCTGAACTTCCTGCTCTTTTGTGGCGCGGTGATTCGTGGCGTTCATCTGTTTGGCCCGCTGTTGCGTGCCGCGATTGCCACGGCTTCCAATGACCATCGTCTGGGCGCCAACGAAGCGCCACCGGCGATTATGTCCGTCTATCTGGGCGATCAGCTGGAAAAGCTGTTTAAGGATATCAAGGAAGGCAACCTCAGCGTCACCAAAGCCGGTGGCGAAATGAATCTCGGGCTTTCACAGATTCTCAACTTCAAGCGTGATCCGGGCGACCGTAACAGGACTTCTCCTTTTGCCTTCACCGGTAACCGCTTTGAATTCCGCGCTGTAGGTTCAGGGCAGTCTGTTTCCGGACCACTGGTAGTGATGAACACGATGCTTGCCGATTCACTTACATGGGTTGCTGAAAAGCTTGAAACCGAACTGGCGAAAGGTGAAGGACAGGCGAAAGCTGTGATTGCCGTACTCAAAGAGCTTATCACCAAACATGGCGATGCAGTGTTCGGTGGCGATGGCTATTCGAGCGACTGGCATGAGATGGCTGTTGCGGAGCGTGGTCTGAAAAACCTGCCTACGACGGCTGATGCATTGCCGGCGTTGCGTGAAGAGTCTGTCAAAAAACTCTTTACCAGTACCGGAGTACTCTCTGCTGTAGAGCTGGATAGCCGCTTTGAGGTCTATTCGGAGCAGTATATTCTGGCTATCGAACTGGAAGCCAAGCTGGTTGTGGAGATGGCTAAATCAATGATTTATCCTGCTGCCATTACCTACATGTCTGACCTTGCCGCAGCAGGTGTAAGCATGTCTGAACTGGGTATTGAACTGGATAACACCATTGCAAAAAAAGTGGCGGCAGAAACCAACGCCATGATGGCTGCAGTAGCAAAACTCACTGCTGCCATGCAGAAGCATGATTTTGCTTCAACTGAAGCGCATATGCAGTACCTGGCCAAGGATATTCGCGCTCTGATGGACGAAGTTCGTTCACATGCGGATATCCTTGAAGGCGAAGTGGCTGATGATCTGTGGCCACTGCCTAAATACCGCGAGATGCTGTTTATCAAATAAACCTGCGAACATCATCTGCAACAGAAAAAGGCCGCCTGATATGGGCGGCCTTTTTTATGCCTGTTGATGTTAGCAGGGCGACCAAAAAGGCTACCTGGAAGTGCAGTGGTTATGGTTCGCGATGAATCCAGTCGGCTCCCAGCGTACCCTGTAAGCGCTCCAGATATAGGTGGCTGGTTACCCGGTCAATCATATGATCAGCCTTGTTGATGCGCTCTGCAAGTTGAACGCGCCTGTCGGTCTCATCTTCATCGAGCGCCTGCATCTGGTCGTTGAGATTCTCCCGATGCTGTAGCCATAGTTGCGTATCCCGCGTCTGTTTGATGACAATGCGCTCCTTGTACCAGTCACTCTGCAACAGGTAAGCACGACTGAACATATGGCGGATCGAAGGGTCGTCCACAGCTTTGCCCTCGTAACGGCCATAAGCCATGATATGTAACAGTGCCTGAAGCGGTGGGCAGGCATCATGGATGGAATCATCTTCGAAGTAATCAAGGGCAACACGTTGGTGCGCCTCACAGATATTGTTGATGCCGTCGACATAGGCATCCAGATCCTGTGACTCCGGCTGCAACATTGCTTTATCAAACACAGCCACCGGCGTATCGAACAGTTTGCCGAAGTGATTACGCACAAACCGTTTTGTGATGCGGTAGCCGAGCCGGCTGGCACGAACGGTTTTGCCGTGATATTCAAAATCTTCGAGCTTTTTCAGGTAACCCCACTTGATCATATATTCGGGTTTTTGCACTTTGGTCGGCAGGCGACACCAGATTTCCGGGATCAGCATGCTGATATCGTGGTCGATGCGCCGTGATGCGCCGATAAAGCCGGCAGCAGTCGAGAAACCGTTGTAACCACACAGTATAAAAGAGACCAGTGCAGTGTTGAGATCGGCTGTGGCTGAAAGTGAATTAAATGGACCTTTGGTCAGGGCTCCCTCGGAGCCTGCACCGGTCGTTGACGGTGATTTGCCGGTCAGGCTGCAGATGAAATCCATAAACAGTTCCGGCAGCTCCTGATAATGGATCGGGTTGTAGACAGCCAGTGACCTGATACCCGGCTCCGGCGGATTGTTGCGACGGCCAGTCAGCACTGCATTGACAGGGAAGTAGACCGGCTGTTCCGGTTCAAGGCCGCGCCGAAGGCGGGTGCTGGTTTCAGCCAGATAACGTGAGCGGGGGTCGGCGAGATCCGGGCGCTCCTGCAGGTATCTAACATTCAGGCTGGGCTTGCCGTTAACAATCCTCGGGTGTGCCGAAGAGACAAAATAGAGCGACTCATCCATGCTTGCAGCATTGTGGATCAGGCGCTGCATAGGGGCGCTGAACTCCTCAAAATGCATGACGTCATCAATAATGTCCTTGGCATCCTTGCGCTGCAGCGGTTCGAAATTGGAGATGAAGCTGTTGCCGCTGGAGAGGTCGGACTCGGTCTGCAAGTCGGCGCCGCGATTGATGGCCTCATCGGGCCGCTGGAACAGTTTGTTTTCGCAGTTCTCAACCAGTTTAATGCAGGGGTGGTCGAAGTCAGGGTTCAGGCCGCTGACATAACTTGCAGGGATAACGAACGATGCGGTGATATCATCCTCCATCTGTATTTTGTCCGATGCGATAAAATCCTGACGCAATTTGAACAGACGCCAGCTGCCGTCATTACCAAAACCGACCCGCAGGTAGCTGGACATCAGTTTGCGCCCGTTATATCTCAGTTCATGTCCCGGATTACCATTGACCGTATCGACGGAAAAATACTCATGCCAGTTGTCTCCCCATGCGCTTCTGTAAAAGCGTTTGATCATAAAGACCAGAGCGAGAATGTGGTGGGGGATTGTTTTCAGCCACTGGTTGTAGCTGTCGGTATAGTCGTTGACAGAAGGGGTTAACAGCTTGATAACAGAGCC
>Ga0210039_1003171_pt1 | contig 12906 bp, 6 predicted proteins | sample CryGeyCG2114_250_3_FD_185460 | JGI IMG/M metagenome (GOLD analysis project Ga0210039, IMG submission 185460) | Groundwater microbial communities from aquifer - Crystal Geyser CG17_big_fil_post_rev_8/21/14_2.50 (SPAdes) (version 2) | ecosystem: Environmental > Aquatic > Deep subsurface >...
TGGCCAGCTTGCTGCCGCCGCGAGTGTCGAACTCCACAACTGGGTCAGCAACGTGACGCTGGCTACGACGCGACGCCAGCGCGCGGGCGGTGCTTCGGTTCGAGCAGGTTGTGGATTCTTGTGGTTCACTTTCTCGATCTCCTGGACCGGTTTGCCACGGCTTTGCGTTATATGAGTATCGATGTAAATATCGCGCAACCGTTGGGCGCTTGATCTTGATAACGCGAATCTACAGAGTTTCCGGTCATCCGGGTACCCAGTCACCCAGCCGTCCAGCGACGAATGAAGATCGATCGGCGATCGATCAGGGAGCCACGATGCAGAGTCCGCGACTGATTCCAATCTGTTTCGCAGCGCTGGCCGCGTTGTTGTTGACCGGACCAATCGCTGCCGAAGACCTCCGCCTGGTCCATGACGCCGAACCGAACGACGCGCCACACCAGGCTGTGCCGATCCCGCTGCCGGCGGCCAGGCAGAAGATCCGGGTCCTCGGTGATCTCGAAGCCGAGGATCAGGACGCGTACCGACTGGTGATTGACGAGGATGCTGCGGGTCGGCGGTTTGACCTTCAATTGACTGGACGCGGCGGTGCTTTGACCCGACTCGACGTGTTCGACTTTACCGCGCAGGCCGATGGCCGCGGGCGGATCCCCGAAGCGTTGGAGCAACGTCCGATCTCGATTCTGGGCCTGGTCACCAGGAACGGCCTGCGGCCTGCACGTGCCGACAGCGTGATGTTCGGACCCGGGATCCATGTGCTGGGTGTGTCGCATTCCGGCGGCAGCGGGGCCTATACCCTTGAATTGAGCGCGCGGGATGCCACCGCCGTTCGCGTGCTCGATGCACTACCGTCGGAAGAAGCGATGGTCGAGTTGCGGCCCGGTCGCGTCGGCGTTTTCTGGACCGTGGCGGGCGAGGCGTGGTTCGCGTTCGAGATCAGCGACAAGCAGGCTGCCGAGGGTGCCGCCTGGAGCCTCGAGCATCAGGCCGAACTGGGGCAAGAGGCCAGACTGGCCCTTTTCGGTCCGGACGGCGCATTGCTGCTGGAGATGGACTCTGCCAACGGTACGGTCGTGCGGCGCAACGGATTGGTTCTCGCTGCCGGAAAATACCGCCTGCGTTCGATCGTGCGCGGCGACGGCATACGGCGCTTTGCGCTGGAGGCGGGGGCGCCGCAACCGATCGACGGTCGAGAGGTCGAGCCCAACGACAAGCTGTCCGCTCCAATCGAATTCGGTGCGGCGCTGCGTGGGCGCATCGAGGGCAGCGATCGCGACCAGTTCGAATTCATGATCGACGCGGACAATGCCGGGCGACGCTTCGATCTGGAGCTCGAAACTGCGCCGGAAACCCAGTACGAATTCTGCCTGCTGCAGTCGGAAAGTGGCCTGAGACAATGCTCGCGCGGGGTCGACGGGCGTTCGGCCCTGCGCGACCTGGTGCTCTCGGCCGGACGCTATGAGCTGCACTGGTACGATCGCAAGCGCGCCGACAGTGACTGGGAATTGACTTGGGTTATGGGAGAGCCGGTGGGTGCCGGCGAAGAAGCCGAGCCCAACGACGACCACATCCACGCATCTGCGCTGCATGAGCGCGGCTTTGGCCGCGGCCGCTTTGTCGGCGCCGAGACCGATCACTGGCGCTTCTCGGTCAGCGGCGAGCCGCAGCTATGGCGGATTCAGCTGCAGGGCGACAACCTCCACGAGCTGTATCTGAAGGGCAGTCACGGCGCGACGATCGCCCAATTGCGCAGCAGCGGTGCCGAGCGCATCCGTCTCGATAACCAGTTCCTGCTGCCGGGCGAGTACATCGTCGCGGCCGTGGGCAAGGGGGACGGTGACTATGCGATCCGGCTGCAGCCGCTGGGCCCGCCACCGCCGGGTATGGAGATGGAGCCCAACGACAGTCCGGCGGACGCAGGACGACTCGAGTTTGGCGTCGATGCCATGGGAACGCTGGCCGAGCGCGGAGACAGCGATCTGTGGCGCTTCGAGCTGACCGGTACCGAGCGCGTGCGAATCACGGTGACGCCGCCGGTCGACGGCAGCATCCACGGCTACCTGGGGGTCGGTGATGAAGCGACTACGCTGAGCGAAATCAACCAGTCCGACGCCGAGCTGGTCTGGGCGCGCGAACTGCCTGCCGGAGCATATTGGGTCAGCCTGAAGCCGCGCCAGCCCTCGGACGCCGAATACCGGGTCCGTATCGAGCGGCTTGATGTATTGCGACCGCCGCCCGATGCCGAACCCAACGACAGCCATCAGCAGGCCTCTGCGTGGCCGGCCGATGGCGTCGTGGTCGGCCAGGTCGGCCATCTTCGGGGCGATGCCGACTGGTACGAGATTCCACCGCAGCCGCAGCCGGTGGAGTTGCAGATCGTCGAGCAGAGCGGACTGCGGCTGGTGCTGCGAACGGATGGTGAGCCTGTCCCCGAGCCGAAGCAGAATCTGCTGCAGCGGGCCAACGGCCAACTGACTGCAAGGCTGGAAGCCGACACTCGCTACTGGCTGGAAGTCGGCGGCAGCGGCGATTACCGGATCGAGATTCCAGCGCTGGCCCGGACTGCCGAAGCCGCGGCCAGGGTTGATCCGCAGCTGCAATGGACCCTTGAACGTACCGAGGTTCAGGCCTTTTCGCCATGGGGCCAGGCGTTGACCGCCCAGCTTCATGTGACCAACCCGGCGCTGCAGGCGCGACAGCTGGAGCTGCAACTGCACCTGACCGATCAACGCTGGCATGTGGCAGCCGTGCCGGGTTCGATTGCGTTGGGCCCGGGGGAGTCACACACACTTGAATTCGATATCCGGATTCCGGTCGATGTGCTTTCGAGCTTGCCGGTGCAGCTTTCGGCCCGCGCCGCAGACCCGCTGGGTGAGGGTTCTGCGATCACCCAGATCGGTGCCCGGGCCGAAGCGGCTGCGGTCCGGCCGAGTTTCTTCTGGGCCGTGCCCGAAGCATTGCGCGGCGGCTTCAACATGGCCTCGCCGCGCTTCGGCGGTGCCCCGGTGCCCAGCCCGAACATGGATGACCGGGCCATGCAGAACATCCATCTGCTGTTCGATGGTCTGGCCCGCCACGGTCGCTGGACCGGCTTCACGATGGCGGTGCGCAGTAGCTCGGATCCGACCGAATGGCCGCAGCCGACCGTGCGCCTGGGCGGCGAGGATCTGGTGCCGGTGCGCGGCTTTCTGCTCAATCCGACCTCGACCTTTCAGACCGAGCGCTACCTGGCCGAGTTTGCGGTCGACCTGTCCGTCGATGGAGAGACCTGGAGCGAGGTGCTGGATGCGCGCCTGGAGCCGCTGGCGCTCGAGCAGGCCTTCGTACTGGGCGCGCCGGTGAGCGCGCGTTATGCGCGCCTGCGGCCACTGGCGACCGCGAAGGGTCCACCGGATACCAACGGCCGGATCACGCTGGGTGAGTTCAAGGTCGTTGCCGAGCCTGGCTGGCGACCGGACAGCGATGCCCGGAACCTGGCCGATCCGGAATCAGGCGGTCACCTGGTGCGGTCAGATCCGTTCATCAGAGGCAACGCCTTCGACAAGCAGCTGTTGAGTTTCGATGGCAAGGCTCCAAGCCTGCGCCTGGATGGGCGCGGCGAGGCCGAAGTGGTGCTGGGATTCGAACACGCACGCGCAGCTCGTATCGAACGGATCCGGATCGAGCCAGATGCTGCAGCCACTCCTGGCATACCAAAGCGGGTGCGACTGTCGGTCGCCGAGCTGAGCCCGTCCGGGCCATGGCGATCGGTCGACGAGGCTGATCTTGACAACGGAGCCGCCGGGATTGACCTGGCCGAGCCGGTCTGGGCGCGCTACCTCAGACTGCAGTTCGAGGTCGATGAAGGTGAGCGAAACATCAAGCTGCCGGATCGGATCGCGGTGTTCGAGGCCGCCGGCGAAAGCGTACTCGGCGAGTGGGGTCATCTGGCCTCGGTCGGCCCCTGGGAACACCAGCATCCGCCGATCTGGCGTGGCCTCGACGGCGCGCCGGAGAACAACCGGCCCGAAACCGCTCACGCGCTTGAGGCCGGCTCGCCGGCGCCGGGCCGTGCGTTGTTGGGCAAGTACTCGGCACACTACCGGCTGCAGGTGCCCGCAGATACCAACCGGTTGAGGCTTAAGCTGCGTGGCTGGCCGACGCTGGAGGCAAATGCGCGCTTGCTGGATGCGGCCGGTGTCGAATTGCGGCTGCACCGGACCGGACTGCAGGACCAGGCCGAACAGGCGTATTTTGAAGCGCTGGTCGAGCCCGGTTCTTCGCTCCGGCTCGAGGTCTACGAACCACCACGCTCGCTGATCGTGGCCTGGGATACATCGGGTTCGGTCGGCGCCTGGATCCCGACCATCCAGCGTGCGCTGCGTGCCTACGCCGAGCAGATCCGGCCGGGGATGGATGAGGTCAACCTGTTGCCGTTCGGTCTGCGCGCGCCGTTGCTGGCCGACTGGCAGGGTCACCCCTGGCCGCTGATGCGGATGATGGCCGGCGGCATGCGCCTGACAGATTCCTCCGCCGCTGAAGCAAGTCTGGCCGTGGCGGCGCGTGCCATGGTCGGCCGGCCGGGCAAGAAGGGTGTGATCCTGCTGACCGATGCCGCCACCAACACGGATGCTTCACTATGGCCGGCGCTGGACGCCGGTCGCCCGCAGGTGTTTGCGCTCAAGTTGTCCAGCGAGGGCGCTCTTGGCAGCAACCCGGCCGAAGAAATCGACCTGATGCAGGACTGGGCGATGGTGCGTGGGGGACATTTCGACTATGTCACCGGTTTCGCCTCGCTGGCGCGCGGCTACGAGCGTGCCTCGGCCCGGATGCGCCGCCCGGTGGATTTCGAAGTCGAGGCGAAGTTCGACTTCGTCGCCGACCCCGATCCGGCGCGGCTGCGCGTGGTTTCGGGCGAGCTTGCGCCGGCCGCCCGTGGCGCGGTCGAGATCATCCTCGATGCCTCCGGCAGCATGCTCAAGCGCATCGACGGCCAGCGCCGGATCGAGATTGCCCGGAACGCGATCCATCAGGCCGTCGAGCAGACCCTGCCCGAAGGCCTGCCTCTGGCCTTGCGTGTCTATGGCCACCGCGAGGCCGGTAGCTGCCGCACCGACCTGGAGATTCCGCTCGCACCACTGGACAAGTCTTCGTTCCTCGAACGGGTCGATGCGGTCCAGGCAATCAACCTGGCGCGCACGCCGATCGCCGATTCACTGGCCGCTGTCGCGAGCGACCTGGTCGGCGTCGAGGGCCGCAAACTGGTGGTGCTGCTGACCGACGGCGAGGAGACCTGCGATGGCGACCCGGCCGCGGTCATTGCCAAGCTGGCCGAAGATGGTGTCGATGTGCGAATCAACATTGTTGGCTTCGCCCTCGATGACGATGCGGTCAAGCGCCAGTTCGCCGAGTGGGCTGAACTCGGCGGCGGTATGTACCTCGACGCCGCCGAGGCCGACGCGCTGAACGCCGCGCTGGAACAGTCGCTGCGGCTGCCGTTTACCGTGCTTGACGCCAACGGAGAGGCGGTCGGAACTGGCCTGGTCGACGGTCAGAACATCGAGCTGGCACCGGGCCGCTACATGCTGCGCATCGACACCGCCGTGCCGTGGCGACTCGAAGATATCGAATTGGCGCCCGGCGCGGAAATCGAGGTCAAGCTCGACTGAGCGCGGCTCGGTGGCGCCGGTCGGTTGGTCGTTTTTAGCCCTTCCCTGCTTGCGGGGGAGGATGGGGTGGGGCGTTTTTGCGTGCGGTCGGTGGAACGTGATGCTGCCGCTGCTTCGCTACACTGCGGGTTCGCATCAACTGCATTGTCCCCCATGAACTTTGCCGAGCGTGCTCTACCCGTCCTTTGCCTGCTGCTGGCCTCGGCCTCGATCGCGCAGGCGCCGCCGGTGGAGCTCGAACCAATCGAAATCGAGGCCACCCGCAGCCGGTTGGAACTGGCCGATGTGCCGGCGGCGGTGACGGTGATTGACGGTGAGACCCTGCGCCACGGGCGTGGCGCGGCAAGCCTGGCTGAGGTGCTTGACCAGGTGCCGGGCCTGTTCATCCAGAATGCCGGGAATTTCGCGCAGGACGCACGCATCGCGCTGCGGGGCTTCGGTGCCCAGGCCGCGTTCGGCATTCGCGGCGTGGCAATCCTGGTCGACGGCATTCCTCAGACCCTGCCTGACGGCCAGGCCCAGGTTGACGCGATCGACCTGAACGAGATCGAGCGCATCGAGATCCTGCGCGGCCCGGCCTCGGCGCTGTATGGCAATGCTGCGGGCGGCGTCATCCTGATCACCACCCGAGGCGCCGCCGAAGGACCGCGATTCAGTGCACGCCAGACGGTCGCCAGCTTCGGTCGCCGCGATAGCCGCGCTTCGGCCGCCGCCGGTGGCGACCCGCTCGGCTTGCGTCTGAGCCTCGGGCGCTTCGAGCAGGACGGTTATCGCGACCATTCCCGGGTCGAGCAGAAGCGCGCGAACTTGCGCCTCGACTGGCTGCCGCAGCCAGCCACCCGCATCGACGCAAGCCTCGGCTGGTTCGACGCTCCCGAAGAGCAGGACCCCGGCGCGTTGAATGCGGCCGACACGGCCGCAACACCGCGTGCGGCCAATCCGGGCAATCTGCGATTCGACGCCGGCGAGGCGCTGGAGCAGTGGCGCTTCGGTGCGCGCGTCGAACATCGACTGAACGAGCAGCATCGGCTGCGCCTGACGGGGTTCCGCTTCGATCGCGACTTTTCCAATCTGCTGCCGTTTCGCAACGGGGGCCAGGTCGGGTTCGACCGGCGCTACACCGGCCTTGATCTGACGCACGAGGCCGATTTCAAGCCGGCCGAGCGGCCGCTGCGCTGGGTCTGGGGCGCAGACTGGCGGCTGCAGGACGACGAGCGGGCGCGTTACGACAATCTCGACGGTCTTCGTGGCGACCGGGTGCTGCAACAGCGCGAGCGGGTCGAGGCGCGTGCCGTCTGGGCCCAGGCCCATGTTGAACTGGCACCCGGCTGGGCGCTGAGCGCCGGCCTGCGTCACGACAGGATCGGGCTTGAGGTCACCGATCGCCTGCTCGCCGACGGCGATGATTCGGGCGGCCGCGAGTGGAACGAATTGAGCCCGTGGATCGGCCTGGCCTGGCGCCCGGATGCAAGCTGGACGGTGTTCGCCAACTTCGGCCATGCGTTCCAGACACCGACCACGACCGAGCTTGCCAATCCCGAAAATCCGGCCGCCGGAGGGGGCTTCAATCCGGGGCTGGGGCCGGAGACAGCTGACAATCTCGAGCTGGGTTTTCGCTACAACGCGCCGGGCCGACTCAGGTTCGAGGCCAGCGCCTTCCGTATCGTGGTCGACGATGCCATCGCCAGTTTCGAGGTGCCGGAGTTCTCCGGTTCCGGTCGCGATTTCTTCACCAATGCGGGCCGTTCGACCCGGCTCGGCCTGGAGCTGGCTGCCGAGTGGCGGCTGGCCGCAAACCTGAGCCTGAATGCGGCCTGGACCGGTTCGGACTTCGAGTTCGACCGCTTCGAAACCGCCGACGGCGATTTCAGCGGCAAGCGGCTGCCCGGCGTACCGCGCCATCGCTCCAGCCTCGGCCTGGCCTGGGGCGATGTGCGCGGCCGCAGCGCCCGGCTCGAGGCGAACCGGGTCGGCGGCTTCTTCGCCGACAACGCCAACACTGCCCGGGTCGAATCGCGCACCGAACTGCGGTTGGCGGCGGGCCGAGCGTTTCGTCTGCGAGGGGCCCGGCTGCGTCTCGACGCCGGTATCGAGAACCTGCTCGACCAGCGCTATTCCGACAACGTGCGCATCAACGCCTTTGGTGGGCGCCACTTTGAACCGGCGCCGGATCGGAATTTCTGGCTGGCGCTGAGTGTGGACTAGCAGGGCTGAGCGGCAGTGGCCATCGATGCAGGCCAGCTACACTGCGGACGGTGGATGCGCTGTGTTTATCCCTTCTGCTCCAGTTCTCGCGCCCGCGTTCGAACCATGGCGATGGCGCTGCGTCGACGCCACCCCGATGCCCTGATCCTTGTTACTGGACTTGATGCGCTGGCAAGTGGTCGGCGAATCGGGATAATGGGGCCATTGCCATTGCCTGGAGTCGGTTGATGAACATGAGCAAGGTGGTGTTCGGCTTCTTCGTCCTGCTGGCCGCGACACTGAACTTCGGCTTCGTCCTCGGCGAGATTGATAACCCGGCGCATCACAACGTCTACGAATTGTTCGCAGCGCTGGTCATAGCCCTGATCGCCACGGTGATGAAGTTCGGCGACCGTTCGCAACTGGGTGCGGTGCTTTTGGCCTCGGGCCTGGTCAGCTTGCTGCAGCTGCTGGCCGCCGCCCTGATCTGGAGCATTGCGGTGCACATCAGCGACGCGGGGCTGACCCCGGCAATGATGGCCAGCATCGTTTCGCTGTCGGCCGGCGCACTGCTCGCCAACTTGCTGGGGGTGGTGCTGATGACCCTGGAAGCTGCCGGCATCGCGCGCTGAACCGGGGCCGCGTCATGCGCACCGATTCACTGCTGTTCGTGTTCTTCCGGCGCATGCGTGTGCCGCTGATCATGCTGATCAGCGCCTACGCGATCGCCACCCTCGGTTTCACGCTGATGCCCGGTGTCGACGATCAGGGTCGGCCGTGGCGGATGAGCCTGTTCGAAGCGTTCTACGTGGTCAGTTACACCGGCTCGACGATTGGCTTCGGCGAGGTGCCGTACCCATTCAGCTCGGCGCAGCGGATGTGGACCGTGGTCAGCATCTACCTGACCGTGATCGCATGGCTGTTTTCGATCAGCTCGATCATTTCACTGCTGCAGGATCCGGCGTTCACCCGTGCCATGCGGCGATCGCAGCGGTCGCGCAGCGTGCGCGGCCTGTCACAACCGTTCTACCTGGTCTGCGGCCATGGCGACACGGGCCGGCTGCTGGTCGCGGCGCTGACCGGCTCCGGCCATCCGGTAGTGGTCATCGACTGGGTCGCCGAGAAGATCGAAACCCTGGAAGTCGAAGACCTCGGCGCCCCGGTGACTGCCTTCACCATGGATGCGGCGCGCCCGGACAACCTGGTTGAAGCGGGACTGCGCAGCCGCTGGTGCGCCGGCGTCATCGCCGTGACCGGCGATGACCAGACCAACCTGAAAGTGGCGCTGACCGCGCGCCTGCTCAACCACAGCGTCTCGGTGCATGCACGTGCCACCCAGGCCGAAGTTGCCGACAACCTGCGCTCGTTTCAAACCGACACCGTGGTTCATCCGGTCGAGGAATTCGAGCGCCGGCTGGAGCTGGCGCTGCACCGACCGGACCTGATGCGGCTGTACAACTGGATGTTCTCCGGGCCGCATGCGAGGCCGCGCCCGCTGCGGCCGCTGCCCGAGGGTCGCTGGATCGTGTGCGGCTGGACCGAGGTCGGCCGGGTTGCAGTCCAGCAGCTGCGCACGGCTGGGCGTGAGGTCGTATTGATCGATCCGGACGCCGAGCGGCCCGACCGACCGTCCGATTACCCGGACGCTGCGGTGGCCGGCACCGGCACCCAGGCTGAAACCCTGCATGCGGCCGGTATCGACGCAGCGGTCGGCCTGATTGCGGCCGGCAACAGCGATGCCAACAACCTGTCGACCGTGATGACCGCACGCCAGCTCGCGCCGGAGCTGTTCGTGATTGCGCGCGAGAACGGCCACTCGATGCACGAGCTGTTCCGTGCCGCCGGCTGCGACCTGATCGCGGAACCGGCGGTGGTCGTGGCTGGCGTGATGCTGGGTCGGATCCGCTCGACGCTGGTCGAACCTTTCATCAACGGCATGCTGACCGAGGACAATGCCTGGGCGCGGTTGCTGCTGGCGCGGCTGTTGCGCCAGCAGCGTACGGCACCGCCGGAGCTTTCGGCCGGACGGATCAGCGCACGCCGCGCACCGGCGCTGGTACGCGCACTCAAGGCTGGACGACGGGTGACCGTCGGCGACATGTTGCGCAACCCGCGCCGCCGCGATCGGGCGTTGCCACTGACCTTGCTGCTGCTGCACCGGGAGGGCGAGAATCTGCTGCTGCCCGAAGCCGATACCGAGCTACAGGTCGGCGATCGGCTGCTTCTGGCCGGGCGCAGTCGGGACGCGGCCCAGGTGCAGTCCATGCTGGAAGTCGATGGCGTACTCGATTACATCCTGACCGGACAACGCCGGCCGCAAGGCTGGGTCTGGCAGCGGCTGGCTGGAGTCGACGCGGAGACGGGCCGGGCAGCGGATTGATCGGGCAATGCCTGGCTTGCCCCGGCTGTTGAGCGCACGGCGCTCAGCTCGGTGCGAGACGAAAGCCTTCCGGCAACAGCTCGACGAGACTCCGGCGCCGGGCTGTGCCGGCCAGCGCGTCGACCAGCAATACCTCGGTCGCATCGTCGGCGAACTCGAACAGGCGCTGGCGGCAGTCGCCGCAGGGTGGGCAGCAGGCCGGGCCATCGGCCAGGATCCAGACCCGACGGATCTGTCGCTGACCGGCCGCGATCATCGCCGAAATTGCAGATGCTTCAGCACAGATGCTCTTGTAGTGTGCAGTCTCGACATTGCAGCCGCCGAAACGGCTGCCATCCGGGCACTCGATCAGTGCGGCGACATGGAATTCGGAGTAGGGCGCGTAGGCCTGAGCGCGTAGCTTGAGCAGGATTTCGAGAACGGCGGGGTCGACGCTGGCGGCAGCTTGGAGCATGAGTGCATGGTGTCAGGAATCGGGTGTCAGGGGAAGCGGGTTCTCGAATTCTGGTGTTTCAGGGAGGATCCACGTGAGTCCGGAGGGTACGCGAGAGTCCGACGAGCGAGAGTATGGTGATCCATCAAGCACGATCAAGCAGGATCCGCTTCCGCACCAGCCCGGGTGCCTTGATCGCCTCTGGACCGATGATGAAGGCTCGCCGCAAGCGAACCGCGGCCTGATCGGCACTGGCCTGGTCGGCGGCGTGAATGGTGGCAAGCGGACGCTGTTTGCCGACCGATTCTCCTACCGCGGCGATCTCGCTCAGGCCGACGGCCCGGTCGATCGCCGCGCCCGCACAGCGTCGACCGCCGCCGAGTTCGACCACTGCCAGGCCCACCTCGTGTACGTCGATGCGCTGGACAATGCCGGAATCGGCCGGGTAGACCTCGTACCGCAGCGCCGAAATCGGCAGGTGGTGTTCGGGATGATCGAGCAGATCAGCCGGCCCGCCGAGGGCGGCGACCATGCGGGCGAAGCGCTCGGCGACCTGGCCCGAGATCAGCGCCTGTTCAAGGTGCGCGGCAGCGTCGTCACGATCGTCTGCAAGCCGGCCAAGCAGCAGCATCTCGATGGCCAGTTCGCGTGTCACCTCGAGCAAGCGGCCGCCGTCGGTATCGCCGCGCAGGATCGCGATGCACTCGGCCACTTCCAGTGCATTGCCGGCGCTGCGCGCCAGCACCTGGTCCATATCGGTCAGCAGCGCATGGGTCGGCATGCCGGCATCGGTGGCCACCCGGGCGATCGCACGCGCCAGGGCCTCGGCACGCGCAAGCGTTCCCATCACGCTGCCCGAGCCGACCTTGACATCCATCACCAGTGCATCGAGGCCGGCGGCCAGCTTCTTCGACAGGATCGAGGCGACGATCAACGGCAGGCATTCGACCGTCGCGGTCACGTCACGCACGCCGTAGAAGCGTCGGTCGGCGGGTGCGAGCTCGTCGGTCTGGCCGATGATTGCCACGCCGACATCGGCCACCACGCGCGCCAGCCGCTCGGTTGCCGGAAACGGGTCGTAGCCGGGAATGGCCTGCAGCTTGTCCAGGGTGCCGCCGGTGTGGCCCAGACCGGGGCCGGAAATCATCGGCACGTAGCCGCCGCAGGCTGCTAACCACGGCCCCAGAATCAACGAAACCGAATCGCCGACGCCGCCGGTGGAATGCTTGTCCAGCACCGGGCCGTCGAGGTCGGCCCAGTGCATCACCCGACCCGAGTCACGCATCGCCGTGGTCAATGCCACGGTCTCGACTTCATTCAGGCCGTTCAGGAATACTGCCATCGCAAACGCGCCCAGCTGCTCGTCGCCGACCCGGCCGTCGGTGATGCCGGTCACGAACGCGGCAATTGTCGATTCAGAAAGCACCGCGCCATCGCGCTTGGAACGAATGATTTCCTGCGGCAACATCACCATCCGCAGCCCCAATTCAGCGGCGACACTCCGCAGGCGCGGATTCCGATCCGCGAAGCCCTTCCGTCACCGAAAGGATCCGGCGCGCGCATCGAAGATGCCGATGCGCCCGGTCGGTGGCAGAGGCCCAGGGTGGGGGCAAACAAGCTTCCGGCCGACATCAATCCGGGCGCTCACCCAGGGCCGCCAACAAGGCATCCATCAAGCCCGAAGCCCCGATCCGGAAGCGCTCGGGCCGCACCCAGTCCGTGCCAAAAACCTGTTCGGCCAGCCGTACATAGCCCAGCGCATCTGCCACCGTGCGCACGCCGCCCGATACCTTGAATCCTGTCGGCCGGCCGCTGGCGCGAATTGCCTTCAGTATCACCTGTGCTGCCTCGGGCGTAGCCCCGGTCGCCACTTTGCCGGTCGAGGTCTTCAAGAAATCCACACCGGCACGAATGCAGATCTCCGACGCACGACGCAGCCGATGCGGATCGGCCAACATGCCGGACTCCAGAATCACCTTCAGTGTGTGCCGCCCGGTCGCGTCCCGGCAGGCCGCTAGCAGCTCCGCGCCGACCATTTCATCGCCATTCATCAGTGCGCGCCACGGGAACACCACGTCGACCTCGTCCGCGCCGGCCTCCACCGCCTGCTCGCACTCGAGCGCGGCAATCCGGGGATCGGCCGCACCGTCGGGAAAGTTCGCCACCGTCGCCACCTTCACCGCATCGCCCAGCACGGCCCGCGCCGCGTCAATGAATTGAGGGTACACACACACCGCCGCCGGTCGTACCGGAGACGCCAG
>Ga0210039_1003172_pt1 | contig 12903 bp, 10 predicted proteins | sample CryGeyCG2114_250_3_FD_185460 | JGI IMG/M metagenome (GOLD analysis project Ga0210039, IMG submission 185460) | Groundwater microbial communities from aquifer - Crystal Geyser CG17_big_fil_post_rev_8/21/14_2.50 (SPAdes) (version 2) | ecosystem: Environmental > Aquatic > Deep subsurface >...
CACTTCCTTGATATAGAACCCACTCCATAGCAAGGAAGTTGTTTGCATATCCACGAAATGAACGATTACCGCCGTAAATTTTTAGAAGGCGATTTACCTCCTGAATAATTTCTGACCGCTCAGTGCTGGATATCCCTCCTTTTTGACCATCAACAAACATGCGCCGCTCAAGTCCATAGAAAAAAAGAAACACATACCCAATATAGGCATCGGGTTCAGAACGCCCACCTGCCAACCATTTTAAATATGAACCACGACATTCAGATGGAATATGAGCATATTGTGGCCAATATCCCATTACACCACCACCTTCCCAAGGCTCAGAAGGTGTAGCCTTAAGCTTAGGATTTATTAGGCATGCATCAGTTCCATATCCATCAGAGCTTCGAAGGTTTTCTCCAATGTATAACAACCCATCGGGGATGTGCTGCCCTTGAATCTCAACACTCTCACCGAAGCCAAACCATTTTGCAGGCTTACTATTTTCCTTTTTTCGAGGCTGGGATGATTCATGACTCCATTCACGGAAACCATCTGAACCCGAAACTTCAATCGTAATTTTAGGTTGTTTAGGCTCTTCTTTATCTGAAGTAAGGTTCTTAACTACTATGTATATGATGTAGAAAATTATTAGACCAATTATTAAATCCAAAGATTAATCCCCCTCAATGAATCAATGAACCTGCAACAGAGAGCAGTTCAATACTTACCATAGCTGAAGACCGCTAAAATTGATACCATGCATAAGCTATGTGTCCATGGCAATGTTGGAAGGTTCCAGTACTGGAATAATGTGTGGTTTTCCAATGCTGCTTGATGAATCCATTTTACATATATATGCACTCACCCATGCCCCTACTCTTGGTCAAGGAATCGATGATGGAGTCTTAACGCTGGTAGTAAAATGTTATCTGAATACTCACAGCCTGTTGAACCTGGATCTTCTTGTTTTTCCTTTCCGGCCTCGCTTGGTGAATGCCCACCACCATTGGTAATAATATCGAGCATGGACTCATATCCTTTTTCCCATGGTTCCATTAATGGGAATACTTTCTTTAAGCTCGCAAGAATTCCCATGCCGGAAAAGTCCAAATCACCCCAAAAATATGCAGGTAGTTTTTCATCATTTCCAGAAAGCCATTCTTCAAACGGCCTTGCGGAATTGCGGAACAACTATGGCACAGGTCATGGGAGAGCATCTGGAGCAACTGGATTGACTGCAAGGCACGCAAAACTTGCCGCTGGCGCAGCCTCACAACTTTGGTTGTCTTTCTTGCAGAGACATATAACGAGCGCATTTCTCGGTAATATCCAGCCATAAGATAGGCAAAAAAAAGGATCACTCAATTTTGAGAGATCCTTTTTAGATTGATTTGAATTGTTATACCGGGTCCAGGTGAAGGGAGGTGACAAGTCACCTTCCCAACAACCTGAATCCAGTTAGTAGCATGCGGATATTTGCAGCTATTTTCGGCCGTTTTTGCAGTTATTATCGACCAATTTGCAGCAATTTTTTAAATCCACACATGGCTGCCGCACTTCACACCTCGTTGAACTGTTGGGCATGCAACATCTGCATAGCTACAATAAACACAGCAATCATTGTTCTCGGGCATCCAGTTAGCATTGCAGACTGGGCATTGCCAAAACTGTATGCACTGATCCTCAGGCATTGTCTCTATTTGCACGGAACCGCAAGCCGGACATTTAATATGCGCAATTAGTACAATTTCTTCTTTCATACTTTCCTCTAAAATCTCACATGCATGCATTAATCGGGCTGCCCAAATTTCGGCATCCCAACTAAACTTAGCCTAGTTTCTATTCCTCGCTTTCCTTTTGTTCTGAGGTGCTTTTTTCCTGTTCATGACGATGACGCTCTGGGTGATGATGAACATGCCTTCCGTTTCTGTAGAGATGCCCTGAAATATGCTTTTCACGGGGCTCATAATATTTCTTTGAATTATCTGCCCGATGTACCGGTGCACAGGCGGTTAATAGCCCCAGCACCAAACATGCATAGAGTAATTTCATCATTATTCCTCCTTGAACTATTTAAGAGTTCCTTGATCGCCCTTTAAGCGAAGCAGTCGCAAACCATTAGCGATAACGATGAGGCTGGCGCCCATATCCGCGAATACAGCCATCCATAAAGTAGCGTAACCTGTAATGGCAAGAATCAGAAAAACGCCCTTAATAGCCAGCGCCAAAAAGATATTTTGGCGGATGATACTCAGGGTTTCGCGTGATAGCCGTACGGCCAAGGGCAGCTTGGCAAGATCGTCGCTCATCAACACCACATCGGCGGTCTCCAAAGCCGTGTCGCTTCCAGCCGCCCCCATGGCGATCCCCGTGGTGGACGCCCCCATGGCCGGGGCATCATTCACCCCGTCACCCACCATCCCCACCTTTTGGTGGTGTTTGACTAACTTCTTTACCGCCTCGACTTTATCGGCCGGCAATAATTCAGCCTGAACATCCACGATACCCAGGTCACGGGCGATGGCTTGGGAAGTGAGCTCGTTGTCACCGGTAAGCATAGTAATGGACTGTATTCCGAGATCCCGCAGTGCATTGATCGCCGCATGCGCTTCTGGCCTTGGTATGTCAGCAACGGCAATGATGCCCATGACATGCTGATTGCTGCTCAGAATCATCACTGTGTTGCCTGCTGCTTCATACCGTTCCAGTACGGTTTCCAATTCGGGCGAACAGCGCTCACGTTCTTCCAGCAATCGATGGTTGCCCATAAAAAAGTCTTTTCCATGCACGCGACCCTGTACACCCAGCCCAGTCAATGCCTGGAAATCACTAACCTGTTCCACCTCAATACCCTGCGTATGTGCATAATCACAGATCGATCGGGCCAGCGGGTGCTCGGATCGTGATTCCAGACTTGCGGCAATCCGAAGCAACTCCTCTTTCGACACATCATTTAGTGTTTCAACAGCCTGAACTTTAGGGACTCCCTCAGTGAGCGTGCCGGTCTTATCCATGGCTAATGCCTTGATGTGTCCGAGATTCTCAAGGTGTGCACCACCCTTGATCAGGATGCCATCTCGGGCACCACGTGCAAGACCGGACACAATGGCTACGGGTGTGGATATGACCAATGCACATGGGCAGGCAATTACTAGAAGCACCAGTGCCCGATAGAACCATTCATTAAACACTTGCCCTAAAAACAAGGGCGGCAATGTGGCAATCATCAATGCCAGCACCAGCACAACAGGAGTGTAGATATGTGCGAATCGATCAATAAAGGTCTGTGATGGCGCACGCGCAGCCTGTGCCTCCTCAATCAGGTGAACAATATGGGCCAATGTAGTGTCACTAAAACGATGGGTAACCCGCACATCCAGGCTACCTTGACCATTGATAGAACCGGCGTAAACGGTATCACCTAGTACTTTTTCAACTGGCATAGACTCGCCAGTAATCTGAGCTTCATTAACAGCAGAGAAGCCTTCTTCTACTTTCCCGTCCAATGATGCTTTCTCTCCGGGCCTCAGACGAAAAACGTCACCGATCTGGGCTTCTTCAATAGGGACTGTGATTTCTTTTTCATCACGCAGAATACGCGCTACTGGTGGGGCAAGTTCCATCAATGCCTGTACAGCATTCCGGGCTCGATCCATGGCGCGACCTTCCAATACCTGAGCCAATGCAAAAAGAAAGACCACCATGGCACCCTCATCCCATGCACCAATACCCATAGCCCCGATCACGGCTATTATCATCAGAAAGTTCATATCCAGAGAGCGGTTGCGGACAGCTGCTAAGCCCTTGCGTGCAATAAACCATCCCCCGCAGATGATGGCGAAAGTATATGCAGTGATTTCCCATATATTTCCGGCTTCCCACGCATGCAACAGAAGGCCTATAACCAGAAAGACACCAGCTAAGGCCGTAGATATTTCCCGGCTATAACGAGACCATTTGGTTCCAGCTTGCTGTGAACCAAATGGCTCCGACTTAAGCCCAACATTTTCCAAAGCCACAATAATATGTGATAGAGGAAGAATTCCCGGATCATGAGTAATTCGAAGCCGTTGAGTTACTAGATTGATCTCAAAGCGCTCCAGACCAGAGATACCCTTCAACGCCTTTTCCACCAGAACCTGCTCTTCAGGGCAGTCCATATTCCTGACCTGAAGCACGGATGCCATCCACTTTGCAGGCTCTTCAACAGAATAACCGAGTGAGTGTACTGCCTCACGGACAAGTTGTTTTGATTCTTGAGAATCAATTTGCGCGGACAAAGTCTGGCTGGCGAAATCCACACGCACCTCATTCACACCTGACAACTGATCCACCACTCTCTCGATTTTGCTGGCACAGTCGGGGCAATCCATACCAATAATATGAAAACTCAGCCGCTCAATCATTGAACCACTCCTATAAGCCCCATCTAATCACAAGCACTCAATCAGATGGATGCTCTACTTTATGCTGTTTGGCACCTGATCCATGGTGATGCTTACTATGTTTGCCAACACTATGATCCACTGGCTTCCATTCCCCACAACCAGAAAGTCCAAATGCGAGACTCATCAGAACAATAAGACTAAAAGATAGATTTCGCAGGTTCATTTCATCCCCCTTTCTCAGGTGAAATACGGTTGCTGCTAAACCGCTCATAGAGACACGGCAAAACAAACAGTGTTAATAGTGTGGAAGAAATAAGGCCACCTACCACTACGGTTGCAAGTGGTCGCTGGATCTCGGAACCAATACCTGTAGCCAGCAGCAATGGGATTAGGCCTAGCGCAGCAATCATGGCGGTCATCAATACCGGTCTTAAACGGCTCTCTGCACCATGTCGAATGGCATCACCCAAGTCATGCTCACCAAGATGACGATTGATCGCATCGACCAGCACGACACCATTGAGTACAGCCACCCCGAACAACGCGATAAAGCCGATGCTGGATGGCACGGATAGATATTGACCCGAAACTAACAAAGCTAGAATTCCGCCAATTAGAGCCATCGGTACGTTGAGCATAATTAGCGCCGCCTGTCCGACTGAATGGAATGCAAAATAGAGCAACAGGAAGATCATGAGCAGTGACAATGGCACCACCACCATCAACCGGGCCTGGGCTCGCTGTTGATTTTCAAATTGGCCGCCAAACACCACCGTATAACCCGGAGGCAGATCGACCTCACTTTGAATGCGTTGATCCAGTTCAGCCACAAGGCTGCCCATATCACGTCCTTCAACATTGCTCTGAATCACCACGCGCCGCTGCACATCATCTCGCTTGATCATAGGAGGCCCTTGCTCCACACCAATGGAGGCCACATCTTCAAGACGAACCCATGCACCGTCTGGAGCTTGTAAAATCAGACCGCCAATCGATTGAGAATTGTGGCGATAACCTTTAGCCAATCGCACGTAGATATCATATCGCTCATTCCCCTGAATGACCTGCCCGGCAGATGCACCACCAATGGCATCTGCGACTAAACTCATCACATCATCAACAGGGATACCATATCGATCCAGCTTGCTGCGATCAGGACGAACCACCAACTGAGCTTCACCCTCAATCTGTTCCATCTCCACATCGCGTGTGCCTTCCACACTTTTCGCTACGGTTTCGATTTTCTTGCCCATTTCCGCAAGCACTTTCAGATCAGGTCCGAATAGCTTAATCGCAAGAGCCGCCTTCACCCCTGACAGCAGTTCATCCACGCGCATGGCAATCGGCTGGGTGAATGAGACCAGAATACCTGGCACCACCTCCATCTCTTTACGCATCAGGTTTTGCAGCTCTTTCCTGTCGCTTGCACTGGTCCAATCAGAGACCGGTTTCAGACCAACAAATAGTTCCACATTGGATACCGGTTCCGGATCTCCACCAATTTCTGAACGACCTGTTCTGGCCGAGACATAAGTAATCTCTGGATATTTCTCGATCAGTACCCGCTCCAGCTTTTCACCAACATTCTTGGCATAATCCAACGAAGAGGATGGTGCCAATGTGATGCGAATAGCCAGCGTTCCTTCTTCGAGTTCAGGAACAAACTCAGTACCCAGAAATGGAACGGTAGCAAGCGTAAGTACAAAAGCTACAGCTGCACCCCCAACTACGTTTTTACGTGCCTTCAGGGCGGATTTAAGCAGTTCATGATAAACGCAAGCAATCGGTGCCAATATAGGGCTGTCTTTGTGAACCACACCTTTGGTAAAAGCATAAGTTGCCAATACAGGCATCACAAATAGAGCCACCAGCAGTGATGCAAACATGGCAAATCGGATGGAGAGTGCCATCTGCGAAAACATTTTCCCTTCCACTCCCTCCAATGCAAACAGAGGCGTAAATACCAGAAGAATGATCAACACAGCAAACAGCACCGGCCGTGCCACCTCTTTTGCTGCCTCAGTAATACGCAAGGCAATGCCATGATCTCCTTCCGGCGTTTTCTCCAGATGTTTGAAGATGTTTTCCACCATCACAACAGAGCCATCAACCATCATACCGATGGCAATCGCCAAGCCACCAAGACTCATCAGATTGGCTGAAATGCCGTAATGTTGCATCACACCTAAAGCAGCCAGAATAGAGATTGGCACAGATAACAACACGAGAGTCGCTGCTCGCATATTCATCAGGAATAGAAACAGGATGATGATGATCAGAACAAAGGCTTCCAGCAGAGCTTTTTCTACTGTCCATACTGCCTTGTTGATCAAATCAGACTGGTCATAAAAAGGCTGGATAGTTACACCCTTTGGCAGTGCCTTCTGAACGATATCCAGTCTTGATTTAACATCATCAATGGTGTTCTTGGTGTTGGCACCAAAGCGTTTAAGGGTAATGCCTACAACGACTTCACCAAGCGAGGTTATTTTTCCGTCTTCAGTTCGCTCAGTCATGGTTACTGAGCCTTGACGAATTTCACCACCAAAAGCCACAGTCGCGACATCGGATACGCGAATAGATGTGCCATTCACTGTTTTGACCGGAATCGCCGCAATGGCTTTCAAGCCTTCCTCACCACCGGGAACCCAGCCTACACCTCGAATCACCAGCTGCTCATCGCCCTGTGGCAGATACCATCCACCGGCATTGCGATTATTGGCTTCAATGGCTCTTGCTACATCATCAACATGCAGATTGTAGGAGAGCAATTGTTCAGGGTTCAGTTGCACCTGATACTGACGCGTTTCTCCACCATAAGAGAGGATGTCTGTCACGCCTTCAACTGGCATCAGCATCAACTTCACTACCCAATCGTTGAGAGCCCTGAGTGTCATCGCATCATAGCCGGCGTCCGGGGCTGACTTGATAATATACTGGAACACCTGACCAAGCCCTGATGTGTTCGGCCCGATTTTGGGGACTCCTGCCCACGCTGGAACAGTCTGACTGGCATCCTGTAATTTCTGGAATACCAACTGCCTGGCGAAATAAATATCAGTGCCTTCCTTAAACACGACAGTAATCACTGATAGTCCCGTTTTGGAAATCGAGCGCACCTCTTCAACATCCGGCAGTGCATACATCACCGCTTCAATCGGGTAGGTAATCAACTGCTCCACTTCTTCAGAGGCCAAACCCTCAGCTTCAGTATTGATCTGCACCTGTACGTTGGTCACATCGGGAAATGCATCGAGATTCAATTTCGGCACAACGAACAGTGCATAAGCCATTGAACCCAGCAATAACAATAGAATCAGAAGGCGGTTATTAACCGCCGCATCAATTAATTTGCTAAACATGGATGCACCTCAATGATTGTGTGCTTCAAAGCCGGATTTCGCCAGCTCTGAAGCAAGGACAAATGCGCCCTTAACAACAATAGATTCACCCTCTTTCACGCCTTCAATAATTGGAACGAAGCCCATGCTCGTTTTACCAGTACGGACCTCTCTACGCTCAAAATGTCCCGGCTCTTCCTCAACAAAAACAATTAACTCACTGCCTTGTCGTTGAATGGCCCCCTCAGGCAACAGCAATGACTCATCACCTGAACCTGCTTCAATCTCAGCACTCACAAACATGCCAGGGTGCAAAGCATCTTCTGGATTCTGTACTTCAAGGCGCACACCCACGGTACGAGTCGTCTTGTCTAACTGATGATGTACATTGATAACCCTGGCTTTGTAATGCTTTGTATTGTCTTTAGTCGATACAACTGCTGATCGTCCTGTTGTTATACCTCCCATTTGAGACTGGGACAGTTTCACCTCAACCCAGACAGTTGATTCATCAACAATCTGCATCAATCGCGTACCGGCAGTAATGTGCTGACCTAAACGAAATTCATCTGCCACAATCGTCCCTGAACTTGGGGCATAAAGGGTTAACTGACCATATTGGCCCGAACTCATCAGTGTTTCGATTTTCTTGGCTGACAGGCCATAGGAGGATAATGCGGCCCGTGCTGCTGCAAGGTTCGCATGAGCAGCCTGATGAAAGCTGGTTGCCTGTTGAAGCCGTGCTTGAGACACAATCTTTTCTTTAGCCAGAGCTTCAATGCGTTGCAGGTCTAGTTTAGTTTTACGATGTTCTGCTTCTGCTCTCAGGTAATCAGCTTCAGACTGAGCCAAAGCTGAGCTGGTGAGGGCAACCAGCTTTTGTCCCTTTTTGACTTCATCCCCCAGGCGCACATGGCGAGCATGAATAGCGCCATCAACCAATGTGGTGATATCCGCTAATTTATAAGCATCGAAATCCACACTTCCTGGTGCATTGATGGTCTGAAGTTCAGGACGGTGCTTAATCACTTCACTTTCTATACCCGCTTGCTTGATCTGAGCTGGAGTTAGCTTGATAGCTCCGCCTTCCTCTTCATGATCATCATGGGCATCAGGCTTTTCATTTTCATGACCACCTTCTTTGTGGTCATCAATGCTTTCATGAGCATGTCCAGCCTCTTCATGGCCACGGTCTGCTGCAAACAGAGGCGTGCTGGTAAATAATATCAGTGTCGAAATTAGAGTGATTAAAGTTCTCATTATTGGTTTCCTTCGAAAATATATTCCGGATGCCCAAGCACTTCTGCCAGGCGAATACGGGCTAACCAGCCCTGTTTAATGATTGAGGCGGAATTGATGCGCGACTCCAGTATCTGGTTGATATGCACGACAAGCTCTTCGATATTCAACTCGCCCGCATCGAAAGCCATTTTGGCCAGTTCGATGTTGTCTGGAGATGAGGGCTTCCCTTCGGCTTTGCTCAAGGCTAACAGTGCCTGCATGGCAGTAACGTGGCTAAAGAGTGCTTCCTGAACTTCGAGTTTCACGCGTTGCTCAAACCATTCCAGTTCGGTTTTATACGCCGATGCCTGAGACAGTGCAGCACGATATGCGCCGCTATGGCTGTTCAATACCGGAATTGGCATTGTAAAGCCCAGTGAGATGAGTTGATCACCGGCCTCTCTGCCAGCCATCAGCCCAACAGTCAGATCAGGAATTCTTTGTGCATCTGCAAGGTCGGCCTGCGCTGTGTGCTGAACCAAACGTTGCCGCCTGGCTGTAATATCAGGTCGGGAACTCATCGCAATCTCAATCGGGTCTGATAGCGGCTGCCAACCCACGAGCAGTTTAGGCAACTCAGGTTGAACCTCTTTAATGTCACCACCGGCACCGACGGCTATCACATATCTGGACACATTCATGGCATGTTGTTGCTTCGCCTGGGCTTCAGCATTGATGGCCTGAGTTAATGCAGCCTGGGAAAGGTTCACATCCAGTTGGTTGGCTTCACCAAGTTCCAACTGTCTGGTAATCGCTTTATGCAACTGCAAGAGTGTACCTGCTTGCTGGTTTCGCCATACAAGTTCTCGCTTGGAAAAATACAGCTCCACAAACGCCCTGGCCGCATTTACAGACACTTGTTGATACATGCTGTCTGATTCCAGCCTGACTGCCTCTAAGCCAGCCTGAGCAGACAACTCGCGATACTTTTGCTTTCCACCAAGCTCAATCCCTTGTGATAACGTAACATAATAATCGTTTGATGAGCCGCCGCCATTTAACCTGCGTCGCTGAGGCTCAAGAGATAACTCAGGATTATATGCATAGGAGCTTTGCTCCTGAAGCTCACCCTGAGCCCCATCAATCTGCATTTTTGATATTGTTAACATTGGATGTTGCTCTACAGCAGTATCCATTGCCTCTTTTAACGTTACAGCATTCGCATGTAACGGATAAATGCATAACAGCATTCCTGTTATAATAAAACGTTTTCGCACAGTTTCCCCCTGTGTTGTTATTGAATTGATTGATTAGGGGAAGCTGATTTTCAGAAATAAATAGCAACAAACGCAGTCTGCAATGAGACTGCTCTACTGTTGGGGTATTAGAAAATCAGCTGTGCAGTGGTTTTGGGGGGGTGTTCTATTAAGAGAGACAGTTCTCTGAGGCTTGAATCAGCCAGAGCGTACTGATGCACAGAGCTGGAGACCGATACTGCTTTTTCATGTTGCTCCGGTTCAGATGCAGCAAATGTGTGTGATGCATGCACATGACAACCCTGATCTGTTGAACCCTTGTCGTGACTTTCATTCTTGTCATGAAGATGTTCAGCAACATGGCCGATATCAGCATCCATTGCATGCACATGAATATCGAATCCGCATGTGAATACAGATAGCTGTAAGGCAAGAAAAGCCATGAGGGCCAAAGCGCGCATATCCGCAAGATAAGGATAAGTAATATTTTTGGCAAGAGATTGTACAGGGCGTGTTGTGCAGGGCGCGTCGAGTCAGTACAGAAAATGAGCATGCATGTGCTCGCATATAATTTGAAACAGGTCATCAACATGATGGGCGTCAGGGGCTGGTACAGGCGACCCGCGCCTGGGTCTCTTCTCAGCCCTTATATCTGCCAGAATCCGCCTTAATCGAGCATGGAAAACCCCATATACTTCTTCAGATCAATATGAATCAGAAAATACAAATAAACAACTCTATCTTGGCCTTTTTGCTTGGTTATGATGAGCCATAACGCCAGACCTGTGTTTCCACAGACTCTGGGCCGTCTTGAGACGGTCGCCATAGGCCACTTACGGCACAAGCGTTGGTCATTCGGCAATATGAAGTGGACTTCATGGCATGTGTTGGCGCATCCGTAGAAACGAATTGGTTACGATATTCTTTAGAAAGTGACTACCTTGTCTGCCCACTCCACCATGGTCACGCAATCAATCATTGTGGACATTGGGCAAACATCTGTTTCGCTTTGATTTCTCGATTTCATGCATGTGCCACATGCATAAACGATACCTTTATTTTTTACAAATTCTTCAATTTGTTTCTTGGCATTAAATTTTTCATGAATAATGGTCTCGATTTCTACCCCTGCACCCATTAGAAAAATTTTGACCTTGTGCCCCTGCGCAAGAGCTGCATTACCGAGGCGAATGCCATTCCATGCTTTTTCCGGGTCATTTGTTTCAATGATGATGCCAATTTTCATTCATTAACTCCTTTGGTTAGCTGGATGCCCCAGTGGTACGGCTCAAGAATTGTACTATTTCCACTATAATACAAATCCAGTCCGCTTACTGCCTTCAAAATTTCCTTTTTGTCAGGACGACTATGCATAACAGGCCCCCGTGGTGTCTCAATATCTTTTCGCCAGTGGATAATGGCTACCTTGCCGCCCTGTTTTAGAATTCGAGAAGCCTCTTTGAGCATGACCCTCTTTTCATCGAAGTGCAAAATATTGAAAAGCAATACCATCCCTATGCTGTTGGCTTCCAGCCCAGTTCCTTGTTCGAGAATATCCCGCAAATAGAAATGAACATTTGAAAGTTTCTCTTTCTGCGCATTTTGCTGTGCCGTTTCAAGCATCGCAGACTCTATTTCAAAGGCATATATCTGACTGTTTGTTTTCTTTGCGACAGGCACAGTGAAAGACCCATATCCACAGCCAACTTCAACTATGGGGCTAGCAATACCTGTTAATTCCAGCCAGTCAACGATACCTGCAATATCGAACAAACTGCCCCAATAAGCTTCGTCAGGCATCCCACTATCAGCGACTTTCACATATATCTCCAAAGCGCTACACGCACCTAAGTTTATTTTATAATCCCTAAAGAGCGACTATAGCCTGAAATCGAATTCACAGGCCAACTCAAGAATATTAATGACCATGCCGATGGTGGGAGTCTGGATAATGTGAGTGGGTATGGGTTAATGAGTCGTGTGAATGTGGATGGCTATGCCGGCAGTCTGACAAAACCAGCTCATCATGCTCGTGGAGGTGATGTTCATCATGCGTATGCTCATGATCATGGATCATATCTTCGTGCGTATGCTCATGATCATGATGTTCGGTGAGATGCAACCACACTCCTACGGCCATCAAGGCCCCGGCAATCAAGAATTGAATTGTGACTGTGTCACCCATCAACAAAGCTACAAGCGCTCCGAAGAACGGGGCGACCGAGAAATAGGCCCCAGTTCGGGCCGTCCCCAAGTGCCGCAAGCCGACTACAAAAAGGGCAAGGCTAATTCCGTAGGCAAATAACCCCACAACCAGCGAACCTGCAACAATGGACAGAGCAGGCAAGGAAGCCCCCATGGTAAAAGCCAAAGCCAGATTGACAGGGCCGGACACCAAACCTTTCACTGTTGCTATCCAAGTAGAATCTGCCAGAGCTACTTTCCGTGTTAGATTGTTATCGATACCCCACGCAAAACACGCACCTAGTATCGCAAGAGTTGGCCACAAGCCAGATACCTGCACATCGCCCGGCCAACTAAGGATAACTGCCCCGACTACGATTGCAGCCATTCCGAGAGCAATACGTCGGTCGACGTTTTCCTTAAAGATGATCCATGCAACCAGCGCAGTAAAAGCACTTTCGGCATTTAGTAACAATGACGCACCTGCTGCGGGCATGCCCAACAGACCGAACATGAGAAGAACAGGGGCAA
>Ga0210039_1003173_pt1 | contig 12901 bp, 17 predicted proteins | sample CryGeyCG2114_250_3_FD_185460 | JGI IMG/M metagenome (GOLD analysis project Ga0210039, IMG submission 185460) | Groundwater microbial communities from aquifer - Crystal Geyser CG17_big_fil_post_rev_8/21/14_2.50 (SPAdes) (version 2) | ecosystem: Environmental > Aquatic > Deep subsurface >...
AGTGAATAGGACATGGCTTCAAGCAGGATATCTGCAACCACGGATGCGCGGGCTGCCAACATGGTCATCAGCGCCGCCTCCACACTCACAGCGTGTGTGGCGAGAAAATCAGGCGCTTTCATTTATCTGTTTCTTCGCCGCTTTCGAGCACCTGCAAGCGCTGATCCGCCTGATCCAGCAGGGCTTCACAGCGACGCGACAGCTTCACGCCTGTTTCAAATGCGGCCACACTCTCTTCCAGAGGCAGTTCACCCGACTCAAGCTTGGCCACCAGTTTGCTCAGCTGATCCAGCGCCTGTTCAAATGATAGTTCGTTCGTATCCGCTTTATTGCTCACAGCTGCCGCTCCTTACCCCCTGCCAGCCACAAAGACAGTCGAAAGGGGAGGGTGATTCTAGATGGCTCTCCCCCTTGGTCAATGTGAATAAGTCTGGCTAGGGTGCGCGCATGCGAATTCTATGTTTTCTTCTCCTGCTTTGTGCCCCGCTACAGGCCTGGGCCATTATCAATGCCGAGGATCTCGATCTTTCCATTGAAGAGGATGGCCTGCTCGGCAAGGTCGGACTCTCGGCCAACGGCAGCTCCGGCAACAGTGACAAGATCAATGGCGAGGCCAGCGGCCGGTTGCTGTGGCGCCACGGGCCACATACCGAGATGCTGGTCGGCAGTTATGCCTACGGTAAAAGTCGCGGTGTGCGCGACACCAACAAGGCCTTCGCTCATCTGCGTCACCGCTATGCGCTGACCCCGATCTGGGATATCGAAGCCTTCGCTCAGGCACAACAGAATGAGTTTGCCCGGTTGAAACTGCGTACCCTGCTCGGTGGCGGTCTGCGCTGGTCACAGCTGGACGATAATTTCAGCCTGCATCTCGGCCTCGGCGCCTTCCATGAGCGGGAAAAACTGCGTAACAGCACAGTGCCGGCCAGCCGGTTATGGCGCGGCAACAGCTATCTGGCTCTGGGTTATGCCCTCAACGAGCGGGTTCGCTTGCAGAATACGCTCTACTATCAGCCGGCCTTAAAGGATGCTGCCGACTACCGTTTGCTGGATGATGCAGCCCTGAGTGTCAGCCTGACCGATCATCTGGCCCTGCGCATTGCCATTGAGATCGCCAAGGACTCACAGCCCCCGGCCGGCATCAAGGATACCGACATCAGCTACAAAACCGGACTCGAATTTAAATTCTGATGCAGGTTATCCGCCATACCCGGCAACCCTATCCCGAATCACTGCTGGAGCAGGAAACCATCGTGGCTGATATTCTGGCCGGAACAACCGGCCCGACACTGATTTTTACCGAACATCCCCCGCTCTTCACCATCGGCACCTCGGGCTCCGAACAGGATGTGCTCAACCGTCATATTGATGGTGAAAACATTGCCATGTTCGCCAGCGGACGCGGCGGCGAAGTGACCTATCACGGCCCCGGACAACTGGTCTGTTATGTCATTGATGATCTGCGCCAGCGCCAGGATCTGCACCAACATGTCTGGCGGCTCGAAGAGATGGTGATCCGCGCTCTGGCTGATTTCGGCATTATTGCCGGCCGCAGCAAACGCGGCATCGGCGTCTGGGTGAATGACAAAAAAATTGCGGCGGTCGGTGTACGTTGCCGCAAATGGATTACGTTTCACGGCATTGCGCTGAATATCAATCCGAATCTGAAACATTTCTCCGGCATTGTAGCCTGCGGCATGGCGGACAGTCCGGTTACATCCATGGCGCAACTGGGCATTCAGGCTGATCGGGGCAGTGTAGAATCAGCGATTTGCGACAATCTCATATTCGAGGCTGCTTAACCGTTGAGTTTTGCTTAGGAAGCGCTGATGTGTCAGTGCTTCCGTGCAGGCCACGGATGGCCTGCCAAAATCATGCGCGCAAGTGCTTGATTTTGTGAGCAAGGGCGAAACGACGCTTTTGCCCTTGCGGCCTGATTTTTGTCAGGATGACAATAAATCAGATCTCCCTTATGTACCGACGACGTAACTGTTAGCAGCTGGCAGACGACCACCCAAACTCAACCCGCCGGAGTTGCACTTGGGAATTGAATCCGCGCTGAATTACTCTTCGATATTGGCGTAAAAGGCCACTTCGGTTTTTTTATCAAAGAAAATCAACACCCATTTTGCATGATTGCCATTAGGACTGCTTGGTACCTTGACGCCAGGGATGATGACCCGGTGCTTCTCAGCCCCCTTTGCTGTGGCAACCAGAATGGTGCACATGCCGCCGATTGTAAATGATGGCCCGTCAACATTGTAACTCAGTGAACAGTTCAACCCGTCATCTTCAAGGCCTGCGTCTCCCTCACCCAACACATCCACCTGAACATTAATAATGTCGCCTGAATGAATATGCGGTGTATGCACCAGAAGCAGCGGATCAGCTTTACCCTCCATAACTGCCATAAGCTGACTGAAACTGCCGGTAAATGTAGCCGGATAGCTGGCGACGCCTTTGACTTCATCATCTTTTTGAAAACTGATGATATTCACATGATGTCCTTTGCCCAGCCCTGCCAGGGCCGGTGTACTCATCACCCCCATGCCTAGCATTATTACGAATAGGGTCTTCAGCAAGTTCATTTTTGATTACATCCTATGGTGGCAAACTAAGTTCGTATGACAGTTGGAAACGCGCGCAATATGGCTGTGAAAGCAGCACAATTCAATCATCAGGTTGTCACTCCGCCCCCCTGGTTGCAAAAACACAATACCACTGTATGTTGCGCCGCCAATTTGAGCAGAGGGGTCTCCGGAAAGTGAAAAAATCAATTTTTTTATATGTTTGCATAGCCTGTCTCGGTGTAAGTAACGCTATGGCTGAAGAAGGCACAGGCGCGATTACAACAGAGGTCAGTTATGTCGCAGAGGCCGTACGCAACCTTTCCGGCGGCCTGCAGAAGGGTACAAAATATGAAGCTGCGGGCACGCTCGGTGCCACGGTTGATCTTGAAAAAGCAGGACTGTGGAGTGGCGCCACGGCTTATGTTGAGTTTATTATCGATCACGGCACGGATCCGAGCGGAACACTGATCGGCGACTTTCAGACAGCCAGTAACATTGCCGACGGCAACCGTACGCGCCTGCAGCAAGTCTGGTTTGAGCAAAGCTTGATGGATGGCGCTATCGCCGTGCTGGTTGGCACGCACGACCTGAATGCCGAGTTCAATGTCACCGAATACGGTGGCCTGTTCACCAACTCATCGTTCGGCATTGGCCCTGAAATCAGCGGCAATGCTGCCACTTCGCTCTTTCCTGAAGCAGGGCTTGCCGCCCGCATTGCATTTCATGCCAATGATCAACTCGCTTTCAGCGCGGCCGCCTATGATGGCGATCCGGCCACACGCCCCCTGCGTGCAGCCGAGGGTTATATGTACATTGCCGAAGCGGCCTATAGCAGCGAGGGCGCAGCTTACAAGCTGGGCCTCTGGCGCCACACCAAAGCGCCGGTTCAGGGTGGTGGACAAGGCTTGTCCGGTGCTTATATCGTCATTGATCAACCGTTATGGGATTGGGATGGCGGTTCTATGGGCGCATTCCTGCAGTACGGGCTTGCACAGCGCTCGGCTGAAAATATCAAAAACTATGTTGGCGGCGGCTTCCACTTCAGCGGCCTGATTCCGGGACGTAGCAACGATGAAGCCGGCATTGCCTTTGCCCGTGCTGATTTTTCCAACAACTACCGCAGCCTCAATCCCGGTTTCAAAAAGGCCGAGACTGCAATCGAACTGACCTATCGCGCCCCGCTGACAGACTGGCTGGCAGTTCAACCGGCCTTTCAGTATATCATGGCGCCATCCGGTGATCCTGCACTGCGCAATGCCAAGGTCGGTCTCTTGCGTCTTGAACTCAGCCTGTAAGTTATTCTACAAGCCGCAGGTCTAAACAGCATCATCGTCACCGGCCTGTCATAGCAATGTCACACCCTTGTCGCAATTTCACTGTTGAATGCCCCGCACAACAAGCCAGCTCCTCTTCGAGTTGGCCCGGAGGTTAAGATGACAGCTTTGAAACTGGACCTGGAAGGTGATCGCAAGGATATGCTGAAGTGGATCAGTGCCCGCAATGCACACATCCCGATGGCTGAACTGGAGTTCCTGATCGGCATCCCGCCATTCTCCTCGGATGATGATGAATGGAGCAATGACAACTGGCGCTGAACATTCACCGCTAACATCGTCACACAAATCTCAAGGCGGAGCAGCGATGCTCCGCCTTTTTTTGATTCTTCGCGCATTAGCGGGAAACATCAACTTATTCCAACTGTTCAGTTGTTACTCAAGGATAAAAAAACTCCAGCCACGAATACTCACGAATGAACAGAGTAAATACCCCAGGGTATATTCTCTGCTGTATCCAGCATACACCTGATTGCGTAGCAAGAGAGGCTCCCTTGGGGGATGAAAATAATCAGTGAAAATTCGTGTGTATTCGTGGCCAGCTTATCTATCACGTCATAGTCGCCTTTATTTCTTGCATACACAGAGTGTAAATCGCCACCGGACAAAGACCTTTTTATTTTCAGGTTTAATTAAGTTTACCCTTCTAGATTTCCGCCCATGAACAAAGACCGGAAATTTATAGACGTGTGGTGCCCGCTGATTCGCAGCTTTCACTGGCTGCTGCTCACCGCCTTCATCACCGCCTGGTGGGCTGACGGGCGTGATATCCGCATCCACATTGTGGCAGGCATGGTCGTTTTCGGTCTGCTGCTGTTCCGCATCATCTGGGGCGTTGTCGGTGCGTCTGATGCCCGCTTTACCTCGTTCTGGCCGACTGCGCCAGCACTGCGCCAGCATCTGATCGGCCTGCTGAAACTGCAAAGCCGGTTTTACCGTGGCCACACCCCGCTCGGCACCATCATGATTGTTTTGCTGCTTGTATCACTGCTGGCACTGACCGTCAGTGGTATGGCGCTGATGGCGCTGCAGATGGGCATAGGCCTGTTTGCCGGTTGGGCGACACAAGCCCCGTTCACTACCGAGATTTTGATACAGACCATACACGGCTGGAACTTTAATACCCTGCAACTGCTGATTGCCATTCATCTGGCAGGCGTAGTGGTGGAGAGCCTGCTGCAGGGCAGCAATCTGGTAAGCGCAATGATTACCGGAAAAAAACAACTGAAGGAGTAAATGATGATGAAATGGAATGTAGTAATCGTATTGCTGCTGGTTGCAGCAGGCAATGCCATGGCAACGGAAACGGTGGTAAATGAACGACAGGCAAGCTATCGCGAGGCCGGTGCCGGCAATTTTGATGCAGCCAGAGGCGAAAGCATGTGGAACCGGCAACAGATGCATGCCGATATGGGACAATCTGTCAGTTGCGCCACCTGCCACTCGGCCAACCTGAGCACAATCGGCAAACACATCCGCACAGGCAAACTGATTGACCCGATGGCCCCGAGCATGAATGCCGAACGACTCACCGATGCAGCTAAAATTGAAAAGTGGTTTACACGCAACTGCAAATGGACCTGGGGGCGCGAATGCACAGCTCAGGAGAAAGGCGACTTTCTGCAGTTTATTCAATCCAGATAACAGGAGATAAGATATGAAAAAAACAACTTTTTGGGGTACAATACTGCTTGCAGGCTGCCTGACACTATCGATCAGTAGCCTGGCATGGGGCGACAGCCGAAGCGACGACGGAGGCAGCTATGGATTATGGTCACAAAAAGGGACGGCCTTGCCGGTGATGAACAAGGCCTACCAGAATGAGTGTGCAGCCTGTCACTTTGCCTATCCGGCAAGTTTCCTTCCGGCTCGTTCATGGGTAAAAATCATGGGCACGCTGGAAAACCATTTTGGTGAAAATGCCGAACTGGATGCGGCCGGACGCCAGGAAATCGAACAGTATCTCACTGCCCAGGCCGGCGATCAGGCCCCTGGCCGTTTCAGCCGCAGCTTTATGCGCTCTATCGACAGTGCCGACACGCCACTGCGCATCAGTGAAACTGCATACTTCCGCCGTGAACACCGTGAAGTCCCGGCCGGTTTGGTGACAGGCAATGCAAAAGTACGCTCGTTCGCCAACTGTGCATCGTGCCACACCGGCGCCGACAAAGGCTCTTTCAATGAGCATGAGATTGTCGTTCCGGGCCATGGCCGCTGGGAAGACTGAGTTGAAGGAAGAGACCTGTGTTTAACATGAAACAAACAACGCGACTGCATGACTTTTTCCACCCTGTGATCATGTTTCATATCACGGGGTGGAAAAAATCCATGCGCGTTAGCAGCATGAAAAGGGTGATGGCCACCCTGCTGCTGGTTTCGACCTGTTTCATGCAGACTGCTATTGCAGATGATGATATGGATCGGGTTCGCCAATTGCGCTCCAGCGGTGTTATTCTGCCGCTTTCAGATATCCTGAAAAATATAGAGCGGCAGTATCCGGGCACACTGCTGGAGGCCGAACTGGAAGAGGAGCGCAACCGTCTGGTTTATGAAATCGAGATGCTTGGCCATGATCAGGTGATCCGGCATCTGGAAGTGGATGCCCGCACCGGCAAGGTCAAACTGAAGGAGCACAACTGATGCGTTTGTTGCTGATCGAGGATGATGTCAATTTATGCCAGCAGCTGACGGGTGATCTGCGTCAGCGCGGCTATGCCGTCGATGCAAGCATGCAGGGTGTGGATGGTGCCTTTATGGGAGAAAGCGAACCCTACGACATCATTATTCTCGACCTCGGTCTGCCTGATCTGCCCGGCCTGCAGGTGTTGCAGCAATGGCGCAGCAAGGGCATCAAAACGCCGGTACTGATACTGACCGCACGCAGCGCCTGGCATGAAAAGGTCGAGGGGTTCAGGGCCGGCGCCGATGACTATCTGAGCAAACCGTTTCATATTGAAGAGTTGTGCGTCCGCCTGCAGGCGCTGATTCGCCGCTCATCCGGCCTGACCAATGCCGCCATCGAAATCGGCAGGCTCAGACTTGATGAAGAGGAACAGACGGCCTCATGGACTGACCCGGAATCCGCTTTGGCCGCAAGCATCGAGCTGACCGGCATCGAATTCCGGCTGTTGCGCTATCTGATGCTGCACCCGAAACGCATCTTTACCGCCACCCATCTGGTCGAACACGTATATGACTACAACGATGAAAAAGAGAGCAATGTGATTGAGGTTTATGTCAGTCGCCTGCGCAAAAAGCTGGGCAAGGATGTGATCTGCACCCGGCGCAATCAGGGTTATTACCTGGACCCCGATGCCTTGCAAAGCCATACATGACCTCGCTTAACCAGCGCCTGAGCCTGAGCCTGGCAGCCAGCCTGGCGCTCTTTTTTATTGCCCAGACGCTGATGATCGGCAACGAAGTTGAAACATTGAGCGAGCAGAATCTGGTTTCACGTCTGGAACATGATCAGGAGGAGTTGCTGGCCGCCCTGAACTGGCAGCCACCGGCAGCGCCCGAACTGGACTTAAGCCGTATTCCGGTGATTTATCAGCGCCCGTTTTCAGGCCACTATTTCCAGATCACTGCCACAGATATCAAGCTGCAATCCCGCTCACTGTGGGACGAAGAGTTAGCGCCCCAGTCAGAAGCACTGGCCCGCGATGTAATCGGGCCGCACGGACAGCACCTGCTGATGCTCTCGCGTGATTTCACCATGTCCGGCCAACGCCTCAATATCCGTATCGCGGAAGATATTTCGCATATTGAAAGCACAACGGCCGCATTCCAGCGCCATCTGCTGCTCTTCGCAGCAGCGGCCATGCTTGTTCTGCTACTACTGCAGGGCTCGGTCATTCTCTACAGCCTGAAGCCGCTGAAATCCATTCGCCGCCAGCTCGGGCAACTGGAAAAGGGGGAGATCGAACAGATCACTACGCCGGCACCCAGTGAAATCATGCCGCTGGTGGAAGAAGTGAACCAGTTGCTGCAGCTGATGCAGCGACGCCTCACTCGCTCACGCCATGCTCTGGGGGATCTGGCACATGCACTGAAAACACCTTTGGCCGTGATCGGCCAGATCGTGCAGCGCCACCCGGACGGCGTCGATCAACCGCTGCTGCTGCAACAGTTAAAACATATCGAACAGCGTATTGAGCAGGAACTGGTGCGCGCCCGCACGGCCGGACGTATGCCCGGTGGCCTCTGGCCTGAACCTCTGCGTGACCTCAACGATATGACGAATATGCTCAAGCAGGTGTTTCCCGCCATCACGATCAAACTGAAGGTCGACAACAGGATCAGCATTGCGGCAGACCGCGAAGATATGATGGAGATTTTCGGCAACCTGATCGAAAATGCCTGTAAATGGGCAACATCTCAGGTCTCCTGCTCAATCCGGCAGCAGCACAAATCGCTTTGCATCATCATTGAAGATGATGGCCCGGGCATTGATGAATCGGCCTACCAGTCGCTGCTGGAACGTGGTGCACGTGCCGATGAATCCAAGCCGGGGCACGGGCTGGGTTTCTCCATCGTGCAGGAAATCATTTCAGCCTACGACGGAACGATCACACTCTCCCGCTCATCCGGACTGCATGGCCTGCAGGTCAACATCACGCTGCCACAGCCATAAGACTCATCGCGGAAACACCGGGAACATCTCGGGTTCCTTGTACCTAAGATGACTTGGATTGATTTCAGGAGCAGCTTAACAGCCTATGTTGAAGCATATTGAAACTCACATATCAAGCCACTTGTCAGATATTGAATGGGATACTCTTCGAATATTCTGCGAAAAGGCGAAACGCTTGTCAGAAACGAAACTTGTTTGTGACAGCGAGTCGGAGATTAAATGCACCATTCACTTCGATCAAAGTTCAGGGCTAAAGTTTCAGTCGACTATTCCATCAGAAGAGAAAATCGCAGAGTTTTTAATGTTTTTTCGTTTTTTTACCTACAGAATGAACGATCATATTTCCTGAGTGTCTTGAAGATCATTGGTAAGCATTCTGACAACCCAGACTTGAGGCTGGCTTTGAAATCGTTCAGAGCTAAATGGAAGAACTCCCTTTTTAGAAATGAGCTTCACCTGAAGCTAAACGACAAAACAATAACTTCGGCTCTATTGCTCGACTTGTGGTTTAACGCCCATTATTTTCATTCCGATGAGACCAAAGAGGCCGAGCTTCAAAATCTACAAGAAACATTCACGATCGATTTTGCAAAATATATGCTAATTGATTCGACTTATGAGGCTACGAAGTTAATCCTAATAGTTTACAACGGACTTCGAGGAATAGTTTGCGAACATTTCGCAATAAATACTCCACCGCTCATTGGTCAGTAAATAGCTCTATTCATACAGGCCTAATAATTGTCCGGTTTTGGCCGCACCGGTCAGTCATGTTCTAACGAGTACCCCTTGAGTTCAACTTCCCGCCAAAGCACGACGAGCAAAAAAAACGGCGGAAGCTTTCGCTTCCGCCGTCGCAGGGCACTTCTTATCAGGGAGGAGGAGATAAGAAGGTACCCGATTTTATGGAGAACCCTGAAACTTCAGGACTCCTTAGAAATGATACTGTGCGTTCACCGTGAACATGCTTGCTTCCAGACCCTGGAAGTTGGTCCTGATGGCTGTGGCATTGGTCTTTGGTTTGCTCAGCATGTGTGATACTTCAGCGCCCAGGCTGTATGTATCGGCAAGACGGTACTGCATGCCAACACCATAGGCATAACCGCTGCGTGTTTTCTTCTGCGTGGCAAAGCCAGGTTCACTGTAGCTGGCACGAATGGTAGCGGCACCGAGCAGTGCATAAGCTGTCAGGTTGTCGCTGATTTCCATTTTCGGCTTCAGGTAGAGCGCGGCAAACCAGTCAATACCGGTGCGAGGCTGCAAGGTAAACTCTTCGCCGGTTTTACCGGTCGCGCCCATACGTACTTCAGCGCCCAGGTATTCGGAGAAATCATCACCGACCTGCAGATAACCACCGAAGACTGCCTTCTTGGCCACACCTGTGTTGATGTTGAATGCACCCAAACCAACACCGACATACGGACCCGATGCCTGTGCAGTGCTTGTAAATGCCAGCATCAGACAAGATGCAGCGGCCAGTTTAAACGTTTTAGTCATTCATAAACTCCTTGTTGGAATGTTGCGTTGCGAACGATGGGCAGCGAACCTGAAACGAAGCTGAACAGAGCGCTTTGGTGAGGAAAAATGCCACACCTGAGGCATCGTCCAGATCAATAACCCTAATCAGTACCATATTGTTCCTGTTTTGAAATCGGACTAGAATGGTCGCCTTTAGGAAGGGGGCTGCCTTTTGGCTGCTTCCTTCAAGGCCCAGGACGGGCCGCCAAAACCGGGTTAATCCGGTTTTGTGAGAAAACCCGAAACCGCGCATTCGGGTTTTCGTGGCTGAAAAATGCACGATGCATTTATTCAGCAGATAAGGGAGTCACCATGCTCAGACTGACCAAATTGACGGACTACGGAATCCTGCTGATGACGCATATGGCATCATCCGAGCAGGAGCGCCTGACTGCCGGCGAGCTGGCTGAAGTCACCCGCATACCGTCACCGACTGTAAGTAAAATTCTGCAGATGCTGCTGCATGAAGGGCTGCTTGATTCCACGCGTGGCTCCAAGGGCGGTTATTGCCTGACCCGCCCGGCCACAGCAATCAATGTGCGTGACATCATCAATGTCTTTGAAGGCTCGATTGCGCTGACCGAGTGCAACCTCGATGGCAGCTCATGCGACCAGCATGATGTCTGCTCCACCAGCAACAACTGGAAACGTATCAACCAGGCCGTGGGTCAGGCATTGCAGGATATTTCACTGGCCGACATGACCGAACAGGATTTTGTACCGATTTTCCGCCTGCAGCGCGGTATCTCTATAGCGAAGGTGTGCTGATGTCTGACGTGAAAACAGAACGTAAACCGGAAGAGTTCACCAACCGCGAATATGAGGCTGGTTTTATTACCGACATTGAAACAGACACCCTGCCACCGGGACTGAATGAAGATGTGATTCGTCATATCTCGGCCAAAAAAGATGAGCCGGAATGGCTGCTCAACTGGCGGCTGGAAGCCTTCCGCCACTGGCAGACGATGACCGAGCCGCACTGGCCGCATGTCACTTACCCGCACCTCGACTATCAGGCGATCTCCTACTATTCGGCTCCGAAGTCGCAGGCCGACGGCCCGAAAAGTCTGGATGAAGTGGATCCGAAACTACTGGAAACCTATGCCAAGCTGGGTATTCCGCTGCGTGAGCAGGAGTTTCTCGCCGGCGTTGCCGTGGATGCGGTGTTCGACTCGGTATCGGTCGCCACCACCTTCAAGGGAAAATTGAAAGATGCCGGTGTGATCTTCTGTCCGATCTCGGAAGCTGTGCGCGAATATCCGGAACTGGTGCAGCAGTATCTTGGCACCGTCGTGCCGACCGGTGACAACTTCTACGCCGCACTGAACTCGGCCGTATTTACCGATGGCTCGTTCATCTATATCCCCAAGGGTGTGCGCTGCCCGATGGAGCTCTCCACCTATTTCCGCATTAATGCTTTGAATACAGGCCAGTTCGAGCGCACACTGATTATCGCCGATGAAGGCTCGTACGTATCCTACCTGGAAGGCTGTACGGCACCTCAGCGTGATGAAAACCAGCTGCATGCCGCCGTGGTGGAACTGGTCGCACTCGATGATGCACAGATCAAATACTCAACCGTACAGAACTGGTATCCGGGCGATGAAAACGGTGTAGGCGGCATCTTCAACTTTGTGACCAAACGGGCGGATTGCCGTGGTGCCCGCTCGAAAGTGAGCTGGACGCAGGTGGAAACAGGCAGTGCGATTACCTGGAAATATCCGAGTTGTGTGCTGCGCGGTGATGATTCGGTGGGCGAGTTTTACTCGGTCGCATTGACCAAGATGCGTCAGCAGGCCGATACCGGCACCAAGATGTTTCACATCGGTAAAAACACCCGCAGCACCATCGTCTCCAAGGGCATCTCGGCCGGTTTCGGGCAACAGTCCTATCGCGGGCTGGTGCGTATCGCCAAATCAGCCGAAGGCGCGCGCAACTATACCCAGTGTGATTCACTGCTTATCGGTGACAACTGCGGCGCGCACACCTTCCCCTATGTGGAAGTGAAAAATCCGACAGCGACCATGGAACATGAAGCGACCACCTCGAAAATCGGCGAGGATCAGCTGTTTTACTGCCAGAGTCGCGGCATATCCGAAGAGGATGCGGTCAACATGATCGTCAACGGTTTCTGCAAGGACGTATTTAACGAACTGCCGATGGAATTTGCGGTTGAAGCGAACCGGCTTATGGAAGTATCCCTCGAAGGCGCAGTAGGCTAACAAGAGCTTGCACCACAGAGGACGCAGAGTTTCGCAGAGTAAGACCGACAAACTGGGCGATCGCTTAACGCGGTGATTAATAAATAATGAACTGTGAGGTGCGCGGCGCAAGGCAATCCATGATTAACTTTGCGTAACTCTGCGTACTCTGCGGTGAAAGGGTTTTGAATGATGATAAAAATTGAGAATTTACACGCATCTGTAGATGGCAAAGCAATCCTGAAGGGAATCAATCTCACGATTGGTGCCGGCGAAGTGCATGCCATCATGGGCCCGAACGGTTCAGGCAAATCCACCCTCTCCAATATCATTGCAGGGCGTGACGGTTATACCGTGACCAAAGGTTCGATCACCTACAAAGGTAAAAACCTGCTGGAGATGAGTCCTGAACAGCGTTCATGGGAGGGCATATTCCTGGCTTTCCAGTATCCGGTCGAAATCCCCGGTGTGAACAATACTTATCTGCTCAAGGCCGGCGTGAATGCCAAACGCAAACATCAGGGTTTGCAGGAGCTTGATGCCATGGAGTTTCTGCAGATCGTCCGCGAGAAAGCCAAACTGGTCGAGCTCGATCAGTCATTCCTCTCGCGCGGCGTCAATGAAGGCTTCTCGGGCGGCGAGAAA
>Ga0210039_1003192_pt1 | contig 12852 bp, 10 predicted proteins | sample CryGeyCG2114_250_3_FD_185460 | JGI IMG/M metagenome (GOLD analysis project Ga0210039, IMG submission 185460) | Groundwater microbial communities from aquifer - Crystal Geyser CG17_big_fil_post_rev_8/21/14_2.50 (SPAdes) (version 2) | ecosystem: Environmental > Aquatic > Deep subsurface >...
AAATCTCGGACGGGGTATGCGCCATCTCAACGGCGTATATACGCAGTACTTCAATCGTTACCAGGACCGCGACGGACCGCTTTTCAGGGGCCGATACAAGGCAATTCTGGTCGATGCTGATGCATATCTCCTGCATCTATCGAGCTACATTCACCGGAACCCGCTTGAAGCTGGGATGGTTGGACGGCTGGATGAGTTCTCTTGGTCGAGCTATTTGGATTACGTGGGGAAGGCCGCGCCAGCGCGGGGGCTTTGTCGCACGATGGTGTATTCAATGCTGGGCGGCAAGGCAAAGCGTTATGAAGCCTTTGTCGCTAAAGGGGTCGACGAAGATCTCGCTAGTTTCTATCGGGGCAAACGTTGCTCGCCGATTCTTGGTGGGGAGAATTTCAAACAACAAGTGCTTGAACGACATCGGTGTGAAGACCCGGAGATACCTGAGCTCAAACGAGTGCACGACCCCATATCACTGGACAAGATTATCGAGGTGGTTTCCGCGACGCTGGACTGCGATCGGCAGCAGATCTACGAAAGCGTCCGCGGCAGACAAAACCTTGCGCGAATGCTGGTCACTTACTTCGCCCATCGCGCTGGCCGAATGACATTTCGGGAAATCGCCGAGGTGCTCGGAATGAATCATTACAGCGCCGTTGCATCGAGCATTCGGCGGTTGGAGCGACTGTGCGTGGCAGAAAAGCAATTCCGCCAGTTGGAGCAGCTGATTCGAGATCAATTAGCGCAAAACCAGACTTGACCCCTTGGTCTTTCAAAACCAGACTTGACCCCTTGGTCTTTCGGAGGATCATCAGGGGCATGGCTGGGAGGTCATCTGGTCGTGCCGTTTCCTGCCATCAGGTCTCCCTCGCTTTGACGATTCTCGCTGAAGTGCTACGAAAACTCCGGTTTTTACGTTATCAGTCAGGAGAACGCAGAAAAAGATGGCGCCCGGAGACCGAGTCCAGGCGGACGCTCGAGCACGGACGCGAATGCGACCCCCGATGAGAACCCTTCATGACAAGCAAGCCGATGCGAGCCTACCAGCTCTGGACGATGTCCTTCTGCCGACGCGGAAATCCTGCAAGCGCCGCGGTTGATGGGGATCGCGAAGTTGCGTCGAACTCGATGTCCGAGTGCGGCGCGCCCGTTCTCCGCCAAGGTTTGAAACGAACCCGGGCTTCTATCTCGCTCATGCCCCGCCTTGTTCTCGCTGTTGTCATGGTATCGAGCGCTTTCGGCTTTTCCGCTCGGGCGCTGGCCGGCACCGAGGAGTTGTTGTTCGAAGACAGCTTCGAGGCCGTCCAGCAGGGGATCGTTTCCTGTCCGTCGCCGCCGGCCGGCTCGATTCCGGGGCAGTGCGAGGCGGTGCCAGGTGACGGGAATCTTCTGATTCGCTCCAGCTTCGCCAGCCCCGATGTCCTGTATCGAAATGCCGAGCTGCTGATCGATGATGCGGGGGTCATCCAGTGCGCCGGCTGCGACTGTTCCACAACGCCTGGATACAACAGCGCATCGGTGCTGAACTGTGCCCAGGTCCTGACCACGCCCGGATTGATCAACGCGCACGAGCATCTGACATTCCAGGGAGCGCCGGTCGATACGGGCGCGGAGCGCTTCGACCACCGGCACGACTGGCGCCTCGGGTTGCGTGGACATACGCAGATCAGTGTCGCCGGCGGCGCAAGCTCGGCCGCCCAGGTCGGCGGGGAAACGCGGCATCTTCTCGGCGGCGCAACGAGCATGATCGGCTCGGGAAGCCGGCCCGGCCTCGTGCGCAATCTCGACAATATTGCCAATCAGGATGGACTGGATGGTCCGCGTGTCCGTGTCGATTCATTTCCTCTTGGTGATTCCAACGGAACCCTGATCGAATCAGGATGCGCCTATCCTGGAACCCCGCAACCTCCCGCCGGCCAGGTCTACCACGCACACATCGCCGAGGGCGTGGACCTTGCCGCCCGCAATGAGTGGCTGTGTTCGTCCTCGATCCTGCAGAACACCGATCCGACTTTGCCGGGGCCTTCGATCGTGCACGGCATCGCGATGACCGCCGACGACATTTCATCGCTCGTGGCCGCCCGCGCGAGCCTGGTCTGGTCGCCGCGCAGCGACATCATGCTGTACGGAATGACCGCGCCGGTGACGCTGCTGGCAAGCCAGGGGATCAACCTCGTTCTCGGCACCAACTGGGCTTCCACCGGGTCGATGAACATGCTGCGCGAACTGGCCTGTGCCAGCGAGCACAATGAGACCGGTCTGGACGGCTATTTTTCGGCCCAGGACCTGTTGCGAATGGCGACCCGCAATGCCGCCGATGCGGCCGGCGTCGGCGACCGGATCGGACGGATCGAACCGGGCTTCATTGCCGATCTGAGCCTGTTCGATGCCAGCGTCCATTCCGACTTCGCAGCGGCCGTCGAAGCGGACCAGGAAGATGTGATCCTGGTGCTGAAGGCCGGCTCGCCCCTGTTCGGCGACGGGCCTGTCGTCGATGCGCTCAGTGATGTCCCCGGGACCTGCGAGTTGATGGGCGACACCGTCCCGGGTGATTGCATGGCGAACAAGCGGATCTGCCTCCTCGGCGAGACCGGTCTGAACTATGCCGCGGTCCACGCGGCCATGGTCGGCCTTCAGCCGCTGTACTCCTGCGGTGGTCCGCCCGCCGGCGAACCGTCCTGCCTGCCGGCCCGAGATGAAGGCGACGGCATTCTCTACACCGGAATTTCCACGCCCACCGACACCGATGGCGATGGCGTTGCCGATGATTCCGACAACTGCCCCTTGCAGTTCAACCCGCCGCGTCCGGTGGACAACTTCCAGCAGGCCGATGGCGATGTCGACGGAATCGGCGACGTCTGCGACCCGGAACCTTGATCGTCCGGCATCTCGGGTTTGAGTGTATCGACCCGCTCGCGGCTGTCCCCATTCCCGGTCTCCAGTATCGGAATCGGCCGCCGATATCTCGACGCGTCGAGATCCGGCCGCTGGATCCACTCACGCCGCCAGCGTAGACTGCAGTTGGAATCTTTCCGGGAATTCGCAATGCGTGCAACGCTTTTTATCCTGTTTTCGACCCTGCTGTTCGTCGCGCCGCTGCGCGCCCAGGAAGGTCAACTCGACGCGATGATGTCGGCCCTGTCCGGCCAGGCGGCGGCACCGGCCGGGCGCGCGGTGAACTACTTCGAGGCCGACCCGGCCACTACCGGCTACCTGGCCGTGCCGGAGGGCGAAGGCCCGTTCCCGGCGGTGCTGCTGATCCACGAGTGGAACGGCCTGGTCGATCGGGTGCGCCAGACCGCCGATGCCTTCGCAGCCGAAGGCTACATCGCGCTGGCGGTGGACCTTTACAGCGGCCGCACCGGCGCCAGCCGCGAGGAGAACATGGCGCTGGTGCAGGAAGTGCGCGGCGATGAAGCCACCATGATCGCCAACATGCGCTCGGCGGTGAACTGGGTCGAGGCCAACACGCCGGCGACCGGGCGCACCGCGGCGATTGGCTGGTGCTTCGGCGGCGGCATCGCGCTGAGCTACGCGCTGGGCAGCGACGATCACGAAGGCACGGCGATCTTCTACGGCCAGCTGATCGACGACCCCGAGCAGATGCAGCACATCCACCACGAGGTCTACGGCACCTTCGCCGCCAATGACCGCGGCATTCCAGTCGAACAGGTCGAGGCCTTCGTCGCCGCGATGCGCGAGGCCGGCATCGCCAACGACGTACACATCTACGACCATGTCAATCACGGCTTCTGGCTGCACGTCGACCGCGACCCGGACACCAACGCACCGGCCGCCGAACACGCCTGGGAGCGGCTGAAGGCCTACCTCGGCCGGGTGCTCTGAAGCCGCGGGTCGGCGAACGTGCAGATTGATCGACCCGACCGGATGGAACTCCAGCGGGGATTTGGCGGTCGACAGATCGTTCATTCCGATTGACTGCGAACGAGAGAGAGATGGAAATGCTGCGATTTGCTGTGACCGCGCTGGTTGCGTTTGCCATGCTGCCGGCCCATGCCAAGCCGGTCTCGATCGACGAGTGGCCGGTGGAATGGCGCGATACCCGCCCGCGTGATCCGTCGGTGGCCGACGATGGCCGGATCTGGTTCGTCGGTCAGGCCGGCGATTACGCGGCGGTGTTCGACCCGGCCGATGCCTCGTTTCGGCGCTATGACCTGCCCGAGGGTGCCGGACCGCACACCATCTACGTGACCCGCGACCAACAGGTCTGGTATGCCGGCAACCGCGACAAGCATCTGGGCAGAATCGACCCGGACACGGGCGAGATCACGCGTGTCGAGATGCCAGAAGGCGCGCTGGCCGATCCGCACACGATTTTCGAAGACCCGCAGGGACGGCTCTGGTTCACCGCGCAGTGGGCCAACCAGATCGGCCGCTACGACCGGCAGACCGGCGAGACCGTGCACGTCGATGTGCCGACCGAGCGTGCCCGACCCTATGGGATCGAAGTCGACGATGCCGGCACGGCCTGGATCGTTCTGCTGGGGACCAACAAGCTGGCTCGGGTAACGCCGGACATGACGCTGACCGAGATCGAGTTGCCGCGTTCGGACGCGCGTCCGCGGCGGATCGCGATCACCGAGCGCGGCATCTGGTATGTCGACTACGCCGGCGGGTACCTCGGCGTGCATGACCCGGCAAGCGACGAGATTCGCGAATGGCAGATCGGCCCCGCGCCGGAATCCGGCCCCTATGCAATGGCGGCTGACGCCAAGGGCCGGATCTGGCTGGTCGAGACCCATCCCGATCCGAATCGCTTCGTTGGCTTCGATCCCGAGACCGAGTCCTTCTTCAGCATCGCGCCCATCCCCAGCGGCGCCGGCGCGGTGCGCCACATGGTGTTCGATGACAAGCGCAACGCGATCTGGTTCGGCACCGATACCAACAATCTGGGTCGCGCGAGCCTGCCCGACTGAGTGCCATCCACCGGGCCGGCGCCGGCCGGTCCGGTGTCACCGTGCCATCCGGCACATGAAACGGCTTTGCTCCCGGCGGTACCGTAGGCGACTTGCCTGATCTTCCGGAGATTCCGATGCGTTCGATTCCTGCATGGCCGCTGGCCGCCGTCACCCTGTTGCTGGCCGGCACCGTTTCTGCCGATGACACGCGGCTGCTGCGCCAGCCGGCGCTGTCGGCCGAGCACCTGGCCTTCGTCTATGCCGGCGACCTGTGGCTGTCGGCCCGCGACGGTTCCGAGCCGCGCCGCCTGACCACCGCACCGGCCGACGAACACACGCCGATCTTCTCGCCCGATGGACAGCGCATCGCCTTTGCCGCCAATTACAGCGGCAATACCGACGTCTACATGATCTCGGTCGAAGGCGGTCAGCCGCAGCGCCTGACCTGGCATCCGGGCGACGACCTGCCGGTGGACTGGGCCCACGACGGCAGTGCAGTGGCCTTCGTCTCGACCCGCGAGACCGACCATGGCCGCTCCGGCCAGCTTTTCCACGTCGGCTTCGATGGCAGTCCGCCGGTCAGGCAGATGAAGGCGCGCTTCTTCCGCGGCACCTGGGACGATACCGGTCAGCGCCTCGCCTACATCGATCACGGTGCCGGCTATAACGGCCTGTTTGGCGGTTCGGCAGGCTGGAAGGGCTACCGCGGCGGCACCACGCCTTCGATCCGGATTCTCGATGTCGCCGATCAACGCGTCACCGACATCCCCGGCGAGCGCGCCACCGACTTCAACCCGTTCTGGCTCGACGGCCAGGTCTACTTCCTGTCCGACCGCGAGGACGAGGTCTTCAACCTGTACCGCTACGATCCGGCCGGCGGTCGCATCGACAAGCTCACCGACGAGACCGACTGGGACATCCGTGCCGCCTCCGGCCAAGGCCGCAGCATCGTCTACGAGGCCGGTGGTGCGATCAAATCGCTGGATCTCGACGGCGGCGGCTTGCAGACGCTGGCGATCGAACTCAAGCCCGACCTGCCGCAGCTGCGGCCGAGCTGGAAGACCGTGGCCGGCACCCTCCAGGGCATCGACATCTCGCCCAATGGCAAGCGCGCGATCGTGACGGCCCGCGGCGAAGTGTTCACGGTGCCGACCGACAAGGGTTCGACCCGCAACTTGAGTGAGTCCTCGGGCGTTCGCGAATACGCTGGCCTGTGGTCGCCGAAGGGCGATCGGGTGGCCTGGGTCGAGGAGGCGCTGTCGGGTCAGACGCTGGTTGTCGCCGCCCAGACCGGGCAGGGCGAGACCCGCCGATTCAAGCTCGGGCCCGACTTCTACGAGCTCGAAGCCTGGCACGCCGATGCCGGCCGGATCGTGTTCAGCGACAACCACCTGAACCTGTTCGCGATCGAGCTCGAGCGCGGCCGGATCGAGCGGCTGGCAACGCAAGCGAGGCGCGCCGGTTTCGAGGTCGCGTTCTCGCCCGACGGTCGCTGGCTGGCCTACACCCTGGAGCAGCCGAACTTCCATGCCGACCTGATGCTGCACGACTTCGATTCCGGTCGCGCGGTCCAGGTCTCCGACGGCATGGCCGACGTCGCCTCGCCGGCCTTCGACCCCGAGGGCAAGTACCTGTTCTTCGCCGCCTCGACCAACTCCGGCCCGCTGCAGGTGGGCCTGAACATGACCAGCCAGGAGCGTCCCTACCGCGCCGGTCTCTACGCCGCGGTGCTGGCCGCCGCCGACAAGTCGCCGCTGGCGCCCGAGGCTGGCGACGAGGAGGTCAAGGCGGACGACGAGGAGGGCAAGAAGGACGACGGAAAGAGCAAGAAGGACGACGACAAGGTCAAGGCCACGAAGATCGATCTCGAAGGCCTGGCCGATCGCATCGTCGGCCTGCCGGTCGCCGAAGGCAACTACAGCGCGCTGCAGGTGGCCGGCGACGGCAGCCTGTTCTACATCGAAGCGCCGCAGCCCGGCGCCAGCAACGAACCGCCCGGCGACAACGGCAGCGCCGACTTCCGCCTGACGCGTTTCGACTTCGAAGAGCGCAAGGCCGGCATCGTCCAGCGCGGCGTGACTGCCTTCCGCATCGCCGCCGGCGGCAAGCACATGCTGCTGCAGTCCGACAAGGGCCTGGCCGTGGCCGAGATCAAGAAGGATCTCAAGCCCGAGCCGTTGGACACTTCGGGCCTGCGGCTTTACATCGAGCCGCGTGCGGAGTGGGCGCAGATCTTCGATGAAGGCTGGCGCATGCAGAAGCAGTACTTCTATGCCGACAACCTGCACGGCGCCGACTGGGATGCGGTGTATGCGAAATACCGGCCGCTGGTCGACCATGTCGGCCGGCGTGAGGACCTGAACGCCCTGATGGTCGAGATGATCGCCGAGCTGCAGGTCGGCCACAACCGCGTCGGCGGCGGCGACGTGCACCGCGAGAACGGTGTCAAGACCGGTCTGCTCGGGGCCAACTTCACGGTCGAAAACGGCCGCTACCGGATCGCGCGGATCTACACCGGCGAGTCCTGGAACCCGTTCCTGAGCGGCCCGCTGGCCGAGCCCGGCAACGCCGCACAGGAAGGTGAATACCTGCTGGCGATCAACGGTGAGAACCTGACCGGCGACGACAACCTGTTTCGTCATCTCGAGAACAGCGTCGACGAGCAGCTGACCCTGACTGTGGGGCGCAACGCCGACGGCAAGGGCAGCCGCGACATCGTCGTGCGGCCGATCGAGAACGAGCAGCCGCTGCGGCTGTGGCACTGGATCGAGGCCAACCGCAAGGCCGTGGCGGATGCCACCGGCGGCCGGGTCGGCTACATCTACCTGCCCAACACCGCCGGCGCCGGCTACACCTTCTTCAACCGCTACTTCTACAACCAGATCGACAAGGACGCACTGATCATCGACGAGCGTTCCAACGGTGGCGGCCAGGCGGCCAACTACATCGTCGAGGTGCTGTCGCGCAAGCACCTGTCGAGCTGGAAGGACCGCGACGGCCTGCCCTACAACACCCCGGCCGGGGCGCTGCACGGGCCGAAGGTGATGCTGATCGACCAGGACGCCGGCTCCGGCGGCGACTACCTGCCGTATGCCTTTCGCAACTTGAGCATCGGCAAGCTCATCGGCACCCGCACCTGGGGCGGCCTGATCGGCATCTTCGCCAATCCGCCGCTGGTCGACGGCGGCGTCATGACCGTGCCATTCTTCAGATTTGTCGACGCTGACGGCAACTGGACCATCGAAAACCAAGGCGTGGCCCCGGACATCGAAGTCGAACTCGACCCCATCGCCACCAACCAGGGCCGCGACACCCAGCTCGAGCGCGCAATCGAACAGGTGCTGAGCGAACTCGAAACCTACCGCTCGCCCGTGCCGCCGATTCCGGCATTGCCGACCGAGCCGGGGCGCTGACGGCCTTCGTTCACAGACCACCCGATCCATCCAATGCCCCGGCCTTCCGGGGCGTTTCTCTTCCCGTCGACCGCTTGAGCCATGTCGTTGATAATGATTAAGATGAATACGCATCGAATGCGGGGATCATCGCAATGACGAACAAATCGACCCTGACCGTCCGCCTCAGCGGCGTGCTCAGCAAGCATGTGGCAGACGCCGTCGGCGAGGAGTCGGGCATCTATTGAGAATGTCAGCGAGTACATCCGCGACCTGATCCGCCGCGACATGCAGCGCAGCGAGGAAGAGCGATTCGAGCGCCTGAAAAGCGAACTGCAGCTGGCCTTTGCGCAGCCCGAGAGCAGTTACCGCCTGCTCCAAGCCGACGACATCATCCAGCGAAACGAATCTGCAGGGTGACCCAGGTCCGAATCCAGGACCGGGCGGCGGCGCAGCTTGACCCGATCTACCGCTAAACGCGGAGTCGGTGGGGGCAGCGACAGGCCGAGGAGTATCTCCGAGACTTGTTCGCATCGTTCGACCATGCCGCGAACGGCGCTGTCGCATCCCGCCCGATTCCCGCGCAGTTCGGCGTCAACGGATTCTTCTGCCGCCGCGGGAAGCATTTCGTCTACTCGGGGCGCTTGGCAACCGGCGAAGTCGGCATCGTCACCATCCTCCACGAACGCATGCACCAGTTCGACCGGCTGCGCGCACCCTTCGGCAACTGCAACGCCGTCGGGCGCAAGCGGATTGTTCGAAGGCGCGATCGACGCCGGCACCGCGGCGGTGTTCGTCGAGCTGGTCGCCCACCTTGCCCGGGACGGCAAGCGCCGCCACAGGACCCGCGTTCAGGATCTCTCGATCGCCAGCCAGGCGGTGCAGCATGGCCTCAACCTACTCACCCGCAACGTGACTAACTTTCAGGATATTCCCGGCCTGGATCTGCTCGCCATCGCGCTGGATTGAGCCTCCGTCTCGAGCTCGATCGGGTGCGAATGCGCTGCTATCCTTCACCTTCAAGTCGTCCGGATGCGGCCGGTGGCCGAATGATCTTCTTCACGGCGGAAACGGGCAATGATTCGAGCGCGATGGGCAGGTCTGATGGTGGCGGCAACGGGATTGGTTCTGCTGGCCGGCTGCCAGAGCATGGTCTACAAGGCCTGGGAGACGGTCGGGGTCGAGAAGCGCGACCTGCTGGCGGCGATGCAGAGCTCGATCGCCGAGGCCGACGCCTTCATCAAGGGCTTGAAGTCAGGCGAGTGAAGTTTGCGGATGGGTCGGACCGAAGTGCGCCCCACCCCGGCTCTCCCCCGCAGGGCGGGGGAGGAACAGATGCGCTTGGCGGCGGTGACAGCGCCGCATTTTGATGCATTCGAGCCTGTTCTGCAGCGGCGACCTTGCTGTCCTTCCCCTGCTTGCGAGGGAAGGCCAGTTTGGGTGCGCGTTTTGTCACGAGCAGCTCGCGCCGATGACGGATTCGACGGGGAAATCCGCTTTTCAAGGCCATACAGCCCGGCACTGTCGGAACCGGGCTGCCGACGATCGTTCCAATGATCGTTCCAACGATCGTTCCAGCACATTGGCTCGATGATGATCGCCTGCAGGCAGGCTCTTATCGGATCATAACGTCGCCGAAGGGTGAATGGCCGTGTCCCAATCGCGCAAAAGTCCAGTCAGATCGAAGCTTGATCGAAGGAGTTCGATGATGATGAACGATTTCTGCGGAACGACGAGAGGATGAGTCGAGGACGCCTGATCGGCTGGCTGTTCGGCGTCAGCACATTCGGTCTGCTGCTGTCGTGGTGGAACTGGGACCGCTTCACCTCGCCGATCCTGCTCGATCCGCTGATCGATCAGGAGCCGCGTCAGCAGCAGGTCCAGCGCGCCGCCTTCGAGGTCGAGGCCAATGACGTGACCTACCGCGTCCAGCCGCTGTATCGCTACGAGCTGACCGGGCTGGTGGTTTCCCTGAAGCGCTTCAAGAAGGACATCGGCATTCACCAGCGCTGGAACGACTTCATCAATGTGGCCGATGTCTGCGTGGTCTGGGGCGGTAACGCGCGCGATGTCGATCTGGCCGCTTTTCGCTTCTGGAACGGTGAGTTCACCTGCAACTTTAAAACCCGCGATCCGGAGGCCTGGGCGGCCTTCGATCAGTACAAGATTTCCAACAATCACCTGCTCAGCGACGACCCACGGCTGCAGCGCGAGCTGAAACGCCTGCAGGTCGGCGACCAGATCACGATGCGCGGCTGGCTGTCGGAATACGGCGAGCCCGGACGGCCGGTGCGCGGCACCAGCACCACCCGGGAGGACACCGGCGACGGGGCCTGCGAGACCGTCTACCTCGATGACTTCGTGATTCTCGGGTCGATGGAGACCTCGTGGCGGCGGCTATGGTGGCCGGCGCTGTTCGGACTGCTGGCCGCGATCGGGCTATGGCTGATCACGCCGCACCACCATATTCGAAAGCGTTGAGCCCGCAGTATTCCTGACCCCGACTGCTGCGGCACCGCCTGACCCTGCATCCACGGCCAATGGCTTGGTCACGAATTCTCGACGAACTGTCGAAGCAGGCCTGCAGACCGCTCGGTCGCCAAACACCCAGGCTACAGCGCCCGGCATCGCCTCGCGAGGTTGGTTCAGGAATACTGCGGGCTGAGCTCTTCGCGCCAGCGCGCCTGGAGTGCGGTGCGCGCAAAGCCGCTCACGTCCGGAGCGGCCGGTGCGCCATGGTCCAGCCACTGCTGCAGCCGCTCGACCAGCGCGCCGATGTCGCCGCCCGGATAGCGATACTCAGCGGCGAAGACCTCGGGGTAGACCAGTGCATCCGGCACCAGCGGCACGCAGCCTGCGCTGGCGGCCTCGAGCAATCCCAAGCCCTGGAACTCATGGCGTGCGGTACTCGCCGCGATACCGGCACTTCTCAGCAGCTCGCGATATTCAACGCGCGGCAGCCTGCCGTCGGCGACGATTCGGTCTGCCAGTCGTTCGCGAAGGAGCACCAGCGGCGCGGGCGTCTTGTGCGGTCGTGCGCCCAGCAGCGCCAGCCGGAACTTGGCGCCGCGCTCGGCCAGCCGCAGCATCGCTTCGGCGAAGTCCTCGGGCGCCTTGTCGTAATCCCAGCGGTGGTTCCATACGATCAGCCCAGGATCGCGCGCCGGGCCTGCCACGGTTGCCCGGATGGGATCGATCGGCACCGGAAGCACGCCGGATTTTGCCGACAGTCGAGCCACGACACGATCCGGCACCTGGTCGGGCAGACGCGCCAGCAGCGTCGTGACCCCGGCCAGGAAGCTTGTGCGGTTGTAGCTGGAGTTGAACAGGATCCGATCGGCGGCCAGCGCGCTATAGAGCTGCACCATCTGCGCCTCGACCGAGGTGGTCTGGGCGTCGCTGATCGGGTAGGCGAACTGGTTTTCGTGGAAGTACAGCAGGCAGGGCACGTCGCTCAAGCGCGGATGCAGGCCGCGGATCGTGGCCAGGTCGACCATGGAAGTTGCGACGATGGCGTCCGGTGTTTGCGGCTCGGCCAGCGTATCCAGCCAGCTCAAGGGGTTGCCGCGAATGCGCCAGGCGAAATGCCGCCCCGGCAACTCGAAGCGCTGCCAGCCGAACTCGGGGAAACTCGCGACCAGGCCATCGGCCCAGGCGGCGTGGCTGTCGGCGCGGTAGGCCGACAGCAGCCAGAGGCTGCGCGCGCTCATCGACACGCGCGCCTCAGCTTGTTATCAATCGATGTCGAGGAAGCTGCGCAGCTGTTCCGAGCGGGTCGGGTGGCGCAGCTTGCGCAGGGCCTTGGCTTCGATCTGGCGGATCCGCTCGCGGGTGACGTCGAACTGTTTGCCGACTTCTTCCAGCGTGTGGTCGGTGTTCATGTCGATGCCGAAGCGCATGCGCAGCACCTTGGCCTCGCGCGGGGTCAGGCCGCCGAGCACCTTCTGCACCGTGTCGGTCAGGCCGGTGGTGGTGGCCTTCTCGACCGGCGACAGGATGTTGATGTCCTCGATGAAGTCGCCCAGATGCGAATCTTCGTCGTCGCCGATCGGTGTTTCCATCGAGATCGGCTCCTTGGCGATCTTGAGTACCTTGCGGATCTTGTCCTCGGGCATTTCCATCTTTACCGCCAGTTCTTCCGGGGTCGGCTCGCGGCCCATTTCCTGGAGCATGTGACGGCTGATCCGGTTGAGCTTGTTGATCGTCTCGATCATATGCACCGGGATCCGGATGGTGCGGGCCTGGTCGGCGATCGAGCGGGTGATCGCCTGGCGGATCCACCAGGTTGCGTAGGTCGAGAACTTGTAGCCGCGGCGGTACTCGAACTTGTCGACCGCTTTCATCAGGCCGATGTTGCCTTCCTGAATCAAGTCGAGGAACTGCAGGCCGCGGTTGGTGTACTTCTTGGCAATCGAGATCACCAGGCGCAGGTTGGCCTCGACCATTTCCTTCTTGGCGCGGCGCGCGCGCGCCTCGCCGATCGACATGTTGCGGGTCAGATCCTTGAACTCGCCGATCGGGATGCGCTGGGTCTTCTCGATCTGGCC
>Ga0210039_1003197_pt1 | contig 12846 bp, 7 predicted proteins | sample CryGeyCG2114_250_3_FD_185460 | JGI IMG/M metagenome (GOLD analysis project Ga0210039, IMG submission 185460) | Groundwater microbial communities from aquifer - Crystal Geyser CG17_big_fil_post_rev_8/21/14_2.50 (SPAdes) (version 2) | ecosystem: Environmental > Aquatic > Deep subsurface >...
CGGGCGATCATCGCGCAGAACGCGGCGACGGCCTACACGACCCAGGTCGGCTTCCGTCTGGCCATGGACCGCGCCCAACAACAGGCCGCTGCGCTGGGGGTCTTCGTCAAGCGGCCGGCGCTGCTGCAGGTGCAGGCCCGCATTCTCTACAACCCGACCCTGAACAGCCACATCTACTTCGTTCCTGGCGTCGGCGGCACGCTGCTCTTGGTGGTCACGGTCATCGTCACCTCCATGGGGCTGGCCCGTGAGAAGGAGGCTGGGACCATGGAGCAGATCATGGTCACGCCCATGTCGCCGATGGTGGTGATCCTCGGGAAAACCTTGCCCTACGCGCTCATCGCCTTCGTCGACCTAGGCCTGGTCGTGGCCGGCGGCGCCTTGATCTTCAAGGTTCCCATACGTGGCCAGCTCTGGCTCATCGGGCTGGCGGGAATTCTCTACATTCTGACGACCTTAGGGATCGGTCTGCTGATCAGCACGGTCGCCAAAAGCCAGCAGCAGTCGTTCATGTTGGCGTTCTTCTTCATGATGCCGGCGATCTTGTTGTCGGGGTTCATGACCCCCATCGCCAACATGCCTCACTGGCTGCAGCTGGTGACCCACTTCAACCCGGTGCGTCACCTGATCGAGGTGCTGCGGGCGGTGCTGCTGAAGGCGGCGACGTTTTCGGACGTGGCGCCGCAGTTGGTGGCCCTGGGCGGCTTGGGGATCACGGTGTTCTTGTTGGCGGTGATGGCCATGCAGCGGCAGCTGAAGTGAGTTGGGTGTGGCTCTCTTGCGGAGGCCGGGCTCTGCCCCGGCCCGCCGGGGGACTTCGTCCCCCGGGCCCCCTTTGGTCTCATTCTTTCTCGCAGCTGCAACGAAAGTGCGCACTCGGAAGCCCCGAACCGGGCGCAAAACTTGGGCATCGAGGTTTTGTAGGGAGCTCCTATGAGGTCGCCCTTTAGGGGGCTCGGGCTTGCGCTCCTTGCAGCTGGGGCATTTCCGACCAAACTCTTGTTCGAACCCTACGGGTCACCGACCTCTATCTGTTGGCAATGGCCGCACACAAAACGAGGGCCCCTTCGTGACCTTCGACCATGCCGTCCCCCTGTCGGCGGTGCGAGGGGCACGGGGCGCTCCCCTCACCCTGCTCCGAGACCTCGACTTACCATATCCAGCACCGCCCGCACCCGCGCCGCCAGCGCCTCGAGTGTGTAGGGCTTGGGCAGGAACTGCACACCGTCGTCGAGCACGCCATGGTGCGCGATGAGGGCTCGCCGACCGCGCGTCGGCACACCGCGAGCTGACTTGCTTCGAGTCAGCTCGGTGCCGAGTAGCGCGCGAAATTCTGATGCCTCACCCGCCCACCGAGCCAAGGATGCCGAGGTGTAAAATGCGCGCCCCGGTCGTCGCCGCCGGATTGGTCGCTTTGCCGATGACGATGCCATCCACCGGTGCACGATAGGTGCGCAGGATCTGGCCCCAAGGGTCGCGCAGCGTGGCGATGACCTCGCCCTTCTTCACGATCGTGGCCACCTCGGGGAGCACGCGCAGCAGCCCTCCCGTGTCGGTGTAGAGCCACGACGAGCGCACACACTCGACGGCCTCGCCAGTGGCGATCTCGCTGTCGGGCGGAATGAGTCCGATATCCTCGATGACGTCTCGGATGCCGATGCGGGTGCTGCGGATGTCGTCGCTGTCGAAGACCTGTGGATCGCCGATCTCCACGGTAATGGCGGGAATCCCGAGGGCCATAGCGGCGCCGCGCAGCGTCTTGTCGCCAGCGTTGTGGACGATGATTTGAGGCCGTAAGACCCGCGCCATGCGGGTGGCGACGGCGTGCGTCGTGTCGACCCGCGCGTAGATGCAGTTGATGCGGCCAAACGACGCGGTGTGGAGGTCCAGAAGGTAGTCGAATTCGGGCAAGACGCGCTCACAGAACCGGTACGCATAGACTTGGCTGTCGTTGCCGTGCGCACTGCCAGGCATCAGCGTGTTGAGGTCCTGCCCATCGCTGAACACCCGCTGGTTGCGGATATAGCCCGGAGCGTTGGAGATGGTCACCCCGACCAACGTCCCCGCCAACTCAGCGGGATCGATGGTCTCGAAGAGTCGCTGGATCGAGCGGATCCCGTTGAGCTCGTTGCCGTGAATCGCCGCCGTGATCCCGACCACCGGCCCCGGTTCCGCCCCCCTGAGCACCATGATGGGCACCCGAATGGGCTGATGGACCGCGTTCTCCGTCAGCCGCAAAAACAGCCTATGGACCAGGCCGGGCTCGAGCTCCCCGACCTCGAAACGGTCCGTGAGCGTCGGCGGTTCGACGGTGTGAACGTCGATCCAGTTCAGAAAATCGTCCGAGCGCAGCGTGCTTTCCATCTCCAGTCTCCATTTCGTTCTGGCCAGCAGACAGCGGCGCCCCGCTGCCCGTCATCACGCGATTCCATTCGATTCTCGCGGTCGAGGCAAATCCCGAGCGATCTTCCTCCCTCCATGCCCAAAATACCTCTTGGGATTCCAGCGAGGATCATGGAAACTGACCGCGTCGTCTCTCCTTAGCCTGCCTCCCAAGAGTCCAAAATGAAGCCGGTTCTCACCCACCTGTGTCTCTTCGCTGCTCTCCTCACTGCCTGCGTCGAAGGGTCACCGGGTGTCCATGAAGAGGACACCACCGATCTGAGCGAGGTTTCTGTTTCTTGCCAGGCCGGGACGGACTGCGCCTCCGGCGTCTGCGACACGGCCACCGGCAGCTGCCTCACCGCGGCGTGCGACGACGGCGTGAAGAACGGCGGCGAGAGCGACGTCGACTGCGCAGGAACCTGCGCTGCGTGCGTCGAGGGCGCCGCCTGCACCATCTCCAGCGATTGCGTCAGCAGGGTTTGCGCAAACCTCCTCTGCGCGCCCAGCTCCTGCGACGACCAGCTTCAAAACGGCGATGAGGTCGACGTCGACTGCGGTGGGCTCTGTGGCCCTTGCCAGCTGGGAGACACCTGTCTGGTCGACGGGGACTGCGCCAGCGGAGACTGCCGCGACGAGGGCGCTGGACTCGCCTGTGTCTGCCCCGCGGGAACCCACGACGACGGCGCTGGGAGCTGCGTCGCCGCCGACTTCTGTGTCTCTGCCCCATGCCTCAACGGCGGCACCTGCTCCAGCGGCACCTCGACCTACACCTGCATTTGCCCCACGGGTTTCTCTGGGACAAACTGTGAGAACACCGTCAACCATTGTGCAGACAATCCTTGCATCCACGGCACCTGCGCCGACGAGGCCAGCGGGTATACCTGCACCTGCGCTGCTGGGTATTTTGGTGCCAACTGCGACGCCAACTGCGAGCAAGGCCCCAACGACTGCCTCACGGTGAACAGTTGCGACGCGGTCACCGGTGAAGCGAGGGACTGCAACGGCTGCGACGCCGGCTTCACAGGTCCGTCCTGCCACACCGTCTGCGCCACCGCCGGAACGGACTGCCTTGCGGTCGACACCTGTGAGCAAACGACCGGCTCGCCGGCCGCCTGCACCGGCTGTAACCCTGGGACCACGGGACCCACCTGTGAGGCCGCCTGCGATGCTCTGTCGACCCACTGCAACGCCGTGACGGCGTGCGCCCAAAGCAATGGCGCGCCACTGACTTGTCCCAGTTGCGAGGCGGGCTACACAGGGAGCGACTGCACGAGCCCTTGCGACAACACAGGCACGAACTGCCTCGTCGTAACGAGCTGCGCGCAAGACACAGGCTTACCCATCGCCTGCACGGGGTGCGTCGCCGGAAACACAGGCGCCAACTGCAGCGCAACCTGTGAGGACACCAATACGGGCTGCCTCGTCGTCACGGCCTGCGACCAAGCCGGCTTGCCCTCGCTCTGCGACGGCTGCGTCGTCGGACGCACCGGCGAAGACTGCTCCGGCGGTTGCGCTCGCCCGGTCAACTGCCTCGGCGCGTCGACCTGTGAGCAAAGCACGGGCAACCTCATCCAATGTGGCGGCTGTGCGGCTGGGACCTACGGGCCCACCTGCCAGAACGCCTGCACCCAAGGACAATGCGCCGACGTCGTCACGTGCGCCCAGTCTGACGGCAGCGGACGGACCTGCACCAGCTGCAACGCCGGCTATTGGGGCGGTGACTGCTCGAATACCTGCACACGCCCGACTGGCTGCGTCGGCACCCTCGTCTGCGATATGGCTACCGGCGCCGCCTCGAGCTGCTCGCAATGCGCCGCAGGCTACTACGGCGCCAATTGTGAGAATGTCTACACGAGCTGCCAAGCCGCCCTCATTGGAGGGCAGGCGAGCAGCGGCACCACTACTGTCGACCCCGATGGCAACGGTGGGGTCGTTCCGTTCGCGGTGCACTGCGACCAGACCACGGCCGGCGGCGGCTGGACCCTCTTCTCGCCCGACCAGCTCGGCACTCTTGGGTTCGACGTCAACGCCTTCGCGTCCGACAAGACCCAGGTGCTCTTCTACCTGCGGCACAGCGACGGGCGCCAATTCTACACCGTGGCCCAGCAACTGCCGGCCTACGCCGGCTACGACTTGACGTGGTCGGAGCTGTCCTCGGACCACCTGCGGGTCACTTTCATCCCGGTGTCGGTCGCAGCGGCCGCCGGCGCGACGCAAGGCTTGCGCTCCAACGGCACCGACCTGACGTTCGTGAACTGCGACGCCAACCCCAACAGCTACCTCGAGTTCTACCGGACCGGAGCGAGCTACTCGCAGGCCTCCGACTACAATCTTGCGTACGCCTGGCGCGACACCAAGTTGCCCCTCACCGACGCCATCCCGGTCAACTACTTCGGGTTCACTGCCATGCACTTCGGCGGGTGCGGGACGCACAGCACCAGCCCCTATTGGTCCACCTACGACGGCATGTTGGACGCGGCGATGGCGGTGCGCTGAGGCCGAAACGCTCTACCTCAGCTCGACCTGCACCTCGGGATACGCCTCTGACCACACGCTCTTCAGCCACTCCGACTGCTCCGCAGTCGGAGCCTGGAGTTTGTACAGATCTCTTTCTCCTACATAGCCGCCGATAGCTCTCCCGGCTTTGCCGCGCGCCAGGGGTTGAACCCCCTGACCCCGATTCCGCCGCCGCTCGCCAGAGCCCAGCGATGTTCATGGCAGTCGCCTTGAGACGCTGCGTGTCATCCAAGAGATGAGAAAGTCCCAAGGCAGCCCCCGAAGGGGGCGACGGGCGTGTAGCCAGGGGTTTCAACCCCTGGCTCGGCCGGTGTGCTCGTCCGCGCTGGGCGCTTTGTGGTCACAGGTGGTCAGAGCCAACAAGAACAAGAGGCATTGAAGACCACGCAGCATCATCATCTCCGGAGTTTGGCGGGCTTTGACCAGCAACGAAGAAGAGCCTTTCACCCAGAAAGTGAAAGGCTCTTCGTCTCGAAGCGACTACGGAGGTGGAGGGATTCGAACCCCCGGAACCTTTCGGCTCAACGGTTTTCAAGACCGCCGCTATAGACCGCTCAGCCACACCTCCGTCGCGGGAATTAGCACGAGAAATGCCGTGCTTGCAACCGAATTGCCTCCTGATGACGTGCTGCGGCCGAGCGTGTGACTCGCGCCATCGTGGATAACAGCCAAGAAACCAGAGCGCCGAGCCCAAGGGCCCGGCGCTCTGGAGTCTGTACTGTTCCCCAATGCCGCGGGTCACCCCAGCACTTTAGAACTCGATCTCCAACGCGCTGCGGTCCTTGCTCACGATGGCTGCAGCCAGCGCGTCGTTGCCCGGCAGAATGTTGGTGGCGAAGAACTGCGCGGTCTTCACCTTGTTGGAGTAGTACACCGCGTCGCTGCTCCCTTCCTTGGCGTCAGGCAGTTTGCCAGCGGCGATGATGCCGCCCTCGATGAGCAAGTGGCCGACGACCACATTGCCCATCATCTCGAGGAAGTTGACGGCGTGCAGCATGGGGTAGTCGGGGTCGCTCTGGCCCGACATCGCGAAGCCGTAGGAGACCTCGCCCAACTTGTTCTTGGCCTTCTCCAAGAGCAGAACGGCGCCACCGAGCACGGGGTGAGCCTTGTTCGCGTCGATGAAGTCGCCGATGACGCCCAGGAAGTTCATGAAGACCATACCGTTCTTCATGGGCAGCTTGCGGCCCAAGAGGTCCATGGCCTGGATGCCGTTGGTCCCCTCGTAAAGGGAGGCGATCTTCACGTCGCGCATGTACTGCTCGACGGGATACTCGCGGATGTAGCCGTAGCCACCGTAGGTCTGGATGGCCAGCTCGGTGACCTTGAAGCCCTTGTCGGTGCAGTAGGCCTTACAGATGGGCGTCAAGAGCTCAAGCACACCACGCAGGCGGGCGGCCTCGACCGGGTCGTCGATGGACTCGGACATGTCGAGGAGGTACGCCGACTTGAGGATCAGGGCGCGCAGACCTTCGGAGTACGCCTTCATGGTCGCCAACATGCGCTTGACGTCAGGGTGCTTATCGATGGTCACACGGGGCGCATCGGCATCCTTCATGTTCGAGATGTCCGTGCCCTGCACACGCTCTTTCGCATAGAGGAGCGCACTTTGATACGCAGCGTTGCCCAGCGCCATGCCCTGAGCGCCAGTGACGATGCGGGCCTCGTTCATCATGTGGAACATGGCCACGATGCCCTTCATGCGCTTGCCGATCAGGTAGCCACGGCACTTGCCTTCATCGCCGAAGTTGATGACGCAGGTCGAGCAGGCGTTGATGCCCATCTTGTGTTCGATGCTGGGAATGGTGACGTCATTGGCCTCGCCCAACGAACCGTCGTCCTTGACCCAGATCTTGGGCACCAAGAAGAGGGAGATGCCCTTGATGCCCGCCGGGTCGCCCTTGACGCGCGCCAAGACCAAGTGCCCGATGTTCTCGGCCATGTCGTGGTCGCCAGCGGAGATGAAGATCTTGGTGCCAACGACGTTATAGGTGCCGTCGTCGTTGGGTGTGGCCGAGGTCAGCAAGTCGCCGACCGCGCTGCCGGCTCCCGCCTCCGTCAAGCACATGGTCCCGGTCCAATCGCCGGAGTACATCTTCTCGACGTAGTTCTTCTTGACCAAGTCGGAGCCGAAGAGCTCGACGACGTGCGCGGCCGAAGCGGTCAAGCCAGGGTAAAACAAGAAGCTCGTGCACGCACCGACGAAGAACTCCGTAGCCGCCAGGTAGAGCGAGACCGGCATGCCCTGTCCGCCCCATTCGACCTTGGCGTGCGGGGCAACCCAGCCGCCCGCTTTGTACTTCTCGTAGGCGTCGTGGAAGATCTTGGGAATCTTCACCTGACCATCCTCGAGTCGGCACCCCTCTTTGTCCGCAGGCTCGTTCATGGGCGCGAGCACGTCCATGGCGATCTTCTGAGCTTCTCCCAAGACCATGTCGAAGATCTCCTTCGAGTACTCGGAGTACTTGGGAAGATTCAACAGCTTCTCGAGTTGGAGCTGCTCGAAGAGGACAAATTCAACGTCTCTGCGGTCGAGATGGTAGTGCGACACTTCACCCTCCAGTTTTTTTGTTAGTCATTCTTCGCCGCCACACGAACGCCGACCTGGAGGCCTGAGCGCGAGACGGTGATATCTATCATCCTGATTCTATTGCCGATGTTCTTGTCGGTCGGCCACCGAGACGCGAGAGCCAGGAGTGACATGAGCTTCATGTGTCCCTCGTCATGCGGCCCAGCGAATGACGCGATCGCCTGGTTGTCAGCCCCCTCAGGAATTTGTCACGCGAAGACGAATTCCTGGGGGTGCGTTCGTCCCAATGTTTGTTCGCTCCGGCCCCAAGGAAGGGTAGTGCCAGCGCAACGCTGCACCACAGCCTGATGCCATGAGCGAATCCAACGAACGATACCTGATTCCGAAGGAACCGCAAGCAGAAAATGAACGACGGTTCATCGCGCTACGGCGCTCTCAAAATATCACGGCAAAGTGTTCAGGAATAAGGACGTTCGCGAGGAGCCGACCGTCGCTCAAAGACGGCAAACGCCGACGAGCAGCCTCGGTCCACGAGGCGTTTCGTGTTCGAGGTCACCCCGGGAATCCCTGTCGAAACTCCCCTCAGCACTCAAAAGGATCGGCGCGACAGAAGCGGTCGCGAGCCCATCCTGCGCGGCTCAGATGATGGGCATGCTGCCGTCGAGTCCGCGGGTGCGAGCAGGCTTCTTGCGGGTCTCTTCTTTGCTATCTTTTCTCATGACTCGACTGCTCATGGGTTCGACGGTTCGTCGCGCGAGGCCGTCAGGGAACGAACGCTGCCTCTGCTCCACTGGACTAGAGCAATGGCTGTGCCATGAGGCGGTGAGCGCTAAAGGAACGCTGACGCGCGTTTTGAGTGCGTCGTTCGGACCTCTATTGTTTCGGGCTTCGCCAGCAACCCTGATGGTTTACGAGACTTTCCGCCATCCTCGGCTACGAACGCTCGGGGGGAACGGCCAGCCGGCGATTCAAAGGTGTTCCAGATCGAAACGTTCAGAATGGAGCAATGGTGCTCCGAAGCGGATACCTGGCGGCAAAGTCGGCGGGAAAGACGTGCTAGCAAGCGCCTGCTAAAAGCGGTATCGTGCGGCCGGCCCTCGGACGCCCTGGGAGAGCTCTCACGAGTTGCCCCGGTGGCATCGGTAATTATTGAATTTCATGATGTATTCTACACGTAGCAAGTTGCGCGGTCTGCCATGAGGGTGTGCCCCGAGTGCTTCTCTCAGGAGAGCGACGAAGCGCGGTTCTGCGGCCTCTGCGGTACGCAGCTGTTCGAAGTGGACAGCGCGGCGGGTAGCCTCATCGGGCTCGTGCTCGCAGACAAATACGTCATACAAGAGCTGATCGCCCGCGGAGGCATGGGCGAGGTCTACCTCGCCAAGCACAAGGCCATCGGCCAGAAGGTCGCCGTCAAGATCTTGAACCGACGCTTCAAGGGAGACGAGACCGTCGTCAAGCGCTTCTTCAACGAAGCCAAGACCTACTGTCGGGTGACCCACCCCAACGCCGTGACGCTCCACGATTTCGGGCAACTGCCGGATACGACGGGCTACATCGTCATGGAGTACGTGGACGGGAAGACCCTCACGGAGTTCATGCGCGAGAGGGCGCCGCTGCCGCAGACCATGACGCTCAAGCTCTGCGTCAAGCTCGCCGAGGTCCTGCTCGCCGCGCACAACCAGGGCGTGGTCCACCGCGATCTCAAGCCCGACAACATCATGCTCACCGAGTCGAGCAAGGGACGTTTCCAGCTCAAGGTGCTCGACTTTGGCATCGCCAAGTTGCTCGGCGACACCACCGACCAGCTCACAGAGACAGGGATGGTCTTCGGCACGCCGGAGTTCATGAGCCCCGAGCAAGCGCAGGGGTTCGACATCGACCACCGCGCCGACATCTACGCTTTCGGGACCTTGTTGTTCTACATGCTCACGAACAAGCTCCCGTTCGAAGGCATCAACAAGCTCGCCATTCTCAACAAGCAGGTCCACGAGGCTCCGCGCACGCCGAGCCAGGCGGCGCCCGACCTTCACATCGACGCGGATCTCGAAGTCCTCATCATGAAGTGCCTCGAGAAGGAGCGGGCTAAACGTTTCGACAGCTTCGACGTCGTTCTCGAGGAGCTCGAGCGCATTCTCTCTCGGCCTATCGACGAAAGTGTCTACTCCGCCGAAACCCGCGCCGTGGCGTCTCCACACACCGCTGAGACCGTGCTCATCGTCAAGGAGGTCCCTGGCGCCGATCCGCTCCAAGCCATGTTCGATTCCGCCCCACACTCGGGCGAGGTCCCTACAGTCAGGCCGGACCTGGCAAGCTTCGAGTTGGTCACCTCCGACGAAGGGTTCCCCGTTGACGACGACGTCGAGGTCATCACCATCGATCCCATGGACGACGTCGAGATCGACGACGAGGACGACCAGGCGGCCACTGTCATTGGAGACGACAACGAGGAAGAGGCCACCCATGTTGCGGGGCCGCCTGCCCCTGGCGAAGAGGGGGTAGAGGAGGTCACCCAGGAGCGGCGCAACAAGCGACGACCCGACAGCATGGCCTTCGGCGCAGCGGTGCTGCCCAGTCGAGAGGAAGCCTTCCACATCGATTCCGACGAGGACAATGACGAGTTCAGCTTAGGCGGCGACCTCCTCGTCGGGGACCTGGACGACGAGAGCCCTACACGGCGGCGCTCGGGCGGCGGACACCTCGGGGTCTTCCTAGTTCTCCTCTTTTTGTTGGCCGGAGGCGGAGCCGCCTGGTTCTTCCTGACCCATCCCAGCAACGGCGCGCAGCCCAAGAGCCCTGCGGTGGCCGAGTCGGGAGCAGACGTCAGCGACGGGGGCGCGGAACAAGCCGACGCGGTCGCGAGCGAGGTCGCCGTGGCGCAAACGACGGACGTCGTCGGTGACCAGGTCGTCTCGTCAGAGCCTGCGACCGAGCCGCCGAAGGCCATCGACGCCGCGTTGCGAGGCCGCGTTCTAGCCAAGGTGCTGGTCGATTTGATCGACGCACGCATCCGAACCGCCGAGTTCACCGAGGCGAAGAAGTTCATCAAGTTCGCGAAGAAAGCGGAAGCCTGGCCAGCGGAAGTGGGCGTGCGCTTCGACCACCTCGAGGACACCCTGACCGCCGTGCAAGACACCTTGAAGGCCGCGCAGAAGAGCGCAAAACGCCTCAAATGCGCCGAGGTGAAGGCCAAGGCGGACGAGCTGTTGTCCCTCTCGCCGGCAGCCGCCCAGCAGGCCACCGAGCTCGTGAGCAAGTGCGAGCGCGAGCTGGCCGCTCCACCCAGCCGCATCGATTAGCGCTGCAAAGAGCCCAAGTAGCTCTGCAGGATCAACGAGGCGGCGACGGCGTCGATGAGGTTCTTGCGTTGCGCTCGGCGCACTCCGCCCTCGATCAACGCACGCTCCGCAGCGGTCGTCGTCATGCGCTCGTCCCACTCCACGAGCTCCACGCCCGCCAATAGCGGGAGCAGCGTGTCGATGAACTTTCGGGTCCGCTTGACGGCCGGTCCAACTTGCCCAGAGAGGGCCAGCGGCAAGCCGACCACGACGGTCGCGACGTCATGTTCGGACACCAAGTCACGGATCTGCGAGGCGTCATCTGGGCCCCTGAACACGACGGTCAATGGCTGAGCGGTGTAGCCAAGGGGATCGCCCAGCGCAACACCAATCCGTCGGCTGCCGACGTCGAGGCAGAGCACTCGGCGCTTCTCTGAGCCATCGCTGGACATAGGCATCGGGGTTCTTGTGCGAAAGGGACGCCTAGCCCTCGGTCAGGCGGGCGCGAGCGCAAGGACGCGAGGTGGCTCGCTTCGCGCCACCTCAGTTCTGGGAAGCGAGCGAAATCCGATCGACGAGCTGGGCGAGCTCTTCGTAGGAGCCGAAGTGAACCATGAGGACCCCGCGCCCTCCCCGGTCCTTGATGCTGACACGGGCGCCGAGATGTGCGGCGACCTGCGCTTCGACGGCAGTAATCTCGACAGTCGGAGCGCTGCTGGGCGCACGTTCGGGACGAGTGGGGTTCTGTTTGGCCTGTCGAACGTGCTCCTCGGTCTCGCGAACGCTGAGGCCCCCCTCGACGATGGTCTCGAGAACCTCGCGCTGATGGTCGGGCTCGAGCCCGACCAGCTGCCTGGCGTGTCCTTCTGAGACCAACCCAGTGGCGAGCGCGGCCTTGGAGTTGTCCGAGAGCTTCAGGAGGCGCAAGGTGTTGGCGATGGCGCTGCGGCTCTTACCCACCTTCTGGGCGACCTCTTCTTGAGTGAAGCCATGGTCGTCGATCAGGCGACGACAGGCCTCGGCGATCTCCAACGGCTGGAGATCCTCGCGCTGGATGTTCTCGACGAGCGCCAGCGCGAACGCGTCGAGCGGCGTCGCCTCCTTGAGAACGACTGGAATCTCTGTGAGACCGGCGAGTGTGGCGGCGCGCCAGCGCCGCTCACCAGCGATGATGTGGTAGTCGCTGCCTTCCTGCCTGACGAGAACGGGCTGCAACAGGCCGCTTTCGGAAATCGAGGCGGCGAGCTCTGCCAGCGCCGTTTCTTCGAAGAAACGGCGGGGTTGCCCGTCCATGGGGCGGATCCGCTCGATAGCGCAGAGGAAGTAGTCTGGCCGCTTCGGTGCGGTGGTGATGAGCGCGGAGATGCCGCGCCCCAAAGCGTTTCGGTTGCTCGTTCTGCTCATCGGCTGTCCCACTTGGCTCACAGCGCCCCTGGAGGCTTCACTGGTCTTTTCTTGCTCGTACATCGTCAGACAGCCCATTTTCGCAGGTTTGGCCGCAGCGCGGCGGTGTCCACTGAACTGGAGCCCGTTTCGTTCAAGCCGCGTGCACGTACTGCCGCTGCCGGAATTCCCTGGCGAGGTTCATGTAGGCTTGCGAGCCGGTCGACGCGCTGTCGTAGAGCAGCGCGGGTTTGCCGAACGACGGGCACTCGCTCAGTCGCACGTTGCGGGGAATGATGGTGTCAAAGGCGAGCGACTGGAAGTGCGTCCGGACCTCGTCGACGACTTGGCGGGCCAGGTTGGTCCGTGAGTCATACATCGTGAAGAGCAGACCCTCGATTTCGAGGGTGGGATTGAGCGCCTGACGGACAAGGCCGATGGTGTTGAGCAGATGCCCCAACCCTTCGAGCGCGTAGTATTCGGTCTGGATCGGGATGAGCACGGTGTCGCAAGCGACCAACGCGTTCAGGGTGAGCTGTCCGAGCGCTGGTGGGCAATCGATGAGGATGAACTCGAATTGCGATTGCAACGGCTTGAGGCCCTCGCGCAACAGGAACTCCCGCCCTTCCATCTGCACGAGCTCGACCTCGGCTCCAGCCATCGCCGGCGAGCCGGGGATGAGCTTGAGGTGCTCCAGCTCGGTGTCCAGGAGCAGAGAGAGAGGGTCCACGCCGTTGATGATGACGTCGTAGATCG
>Ga0210039_1003200_pt1 | contig 12840 bp, 14 predicted proteins | sample CryGeyCG2114_250_3_FD_185460 | JGI IMG/M metagenome (GOLD analysis project Ga0210039, IMG submission 185460) | Groundwater microbial communities from aquifer - Crystal Geyser CG17_big_fil_post_rev_8/21/14_2.50 (SPAdes) (version 2) | ecosystem: Environmental > Aquatic > Deep subsurface >...
GGCCGATGCGCGCTTTGCCAAGCCGCTTGACCGCGATCTGATCCTGCGGCTGGCGCATGAGCACGAGGCGCTGATCACCATCGAGGAAGGGGCGATTGGCGGTTTCGGGTCACATGTGGCGCAGTTGCTGGCCGAGGAAGGGGTATTCGACACCGGGCTGAAGTTTCGTTCGATGGTGCTGCCGGATGTGTTCATCGACCAGGCCAGCCCCGCGGCGATGTATGCCGTGGCCGGGATGAGTGCGGCGCAGATCGAGGCCAAGGTGCTGGGGGTGCTGGGGGTGGCGGTGGTGGGGAAAAGGGCGTAAGGGGTGGTGCATCCGTAACAAAGTGTTTACTTTTCTAAGGTAGCATCTGTCTATTTCAGGGTTACCTTATAGGCTGAAGAGGTGAGGAACGGAAAATGACGATGAAAACAGTTCGCAAGCTTTCGGTCACTCCTGTTCTCAAGGGGTTTTGGGGTGGTGTCGCGGCAGGGCTCGCATCTTCGGACTTTGCGTTCTATGTCCCGAAAAATTCTTACCGCTCGGGGCAAAGTGTCCAGAGTGGTTTTGCCCTAGACAGAGAAGCGCTTCGCAAAGATGTCGAGAAAGCCAAATCAGAATTTGCCCGCTCAATCGCAGCGAGCGCATACGCATCCTAATCAAGCTGAACGCTCCGAACAGCGCGCGGAGCGCAAGAATGCCGATGGGAGTCGAGAGTCGATAGAGCTTCGATCAGAGAAGTTCTGGTCTGGCGCGCTTCCACACCCTGATGATTTTGCGAAGTTCGGCGAAATTGTTCCAGATGCGCCCGAACGTATTCTGCGTATGGCAGAAAAAGAGCAAGAACATCGCATCGCTCTGGAAGGGATGATTGTTCCAGCAAACAGTAAGGCTGGGCAGCGCGGTCAGTGGCTTGGCGCATCTATTTCAGCGCTGGCGCTCGTGCTTGCCGTGGCTGCGGTCTATATGGGTGCGGCTTGGCAGGTTAGTGTAGCACTCGTTGGCGTGCCAGTTCTTAGTGTGGCCCGCTCGCTTGTAACGGCTTTCAAGACCGATCCAGAGTAACAGTTTGCATCCATGAAGACGCGCTGGGGGTGGATGCCGTCTATATCCAGGCCAAGCGTTACGCGCCCGAGATCAAGGTCAGCCGCCCGGCGATCCAGCAGTTCATCGGCAGCCTGACCGGCGAGGGGGCCAGCAAGGGCGTGTTCGTCACCACCTCGGATTTCTCGGCCGAGGCCAAGGGCTATCTGGCGCGGGTGCAGCAGCGGGTGGTGCTGATCAACGGCGCGGACCTAGCCCTCCTGATGATTCGCTACGAGGTCGGCGTGCGGGCGCGCACGACTTACGTGATCAAGACCGTGGACGAGGATTATTTCGCCGATCTGACCGCAGGCTGAGGCTGGGTTCACCCCGTCGCAGTCTCGCTTGCCAACAGTGCGGCCAGTCCGGCGCGGTAGTCGGGGTGCATCAGACGGATGCCAAGCTCGCGCTTGATCCGGGCATTGCTGACCTTTTTCGACTCGGCGTAGAAGCTGCGTGCCATCGGGCTGAGGTCAGCGTCGGCGAAGGTTACGGCGGGGGGGGGCGGCAGGCCCAGCAGTTCGGCGGCGTAGCTGATCACGTCTTCGGGCGGGGCGGGATCGTCGTCGCAGAGGTTGTAGATCGCGCCGGGCTGCGGGCGGGCGATGCTGGCTTCCAGCACCTGTGCGATATCCTCGACATGGATGCGGGAAAACACCTGACCCGGTTTCAGGATGCGCCGGGCCGAGCCGTCGCGCAGCTTGGCGAACGGGCCGCGACCGGGGCCGTAAATCCCGGCCAGCCGAAAGATGTGCAGCGGCACACCAAGCGCCTGCCAGCCGCGCTCGGCCTGCACCCGCCACCGCCCGCGCTCGGTGCCGGGGGTCAGGGCGGTGTCCTCGGTCACCCAAGCCCCGCCATGGTCGCCGTAAACGGCTGTGGTGGAAAGATAGCCGACCCAGGCCAGATCGGCGCTGGCGATCTGCCCGCCAAGCGCGGCCAGCACCGCATCGCCCGCGGCACCGGGGGCAATCGAGCTGAGCAAATGGCTGGCATCGTTCAGCGCCGGGCCGAGGTCTGCCCCCGGCCACAGCAGCGGTTCGACCCCTTCGGCGCGCAGCGCTGCGGCACGGGCGGCGCTGCGGGTGGTGCCGATCACCCGCCAGCCCTGCGGGATCAGGCGGCGGGCAAGGGCGTGGGCCGAATAGCCGTGGCCAAGGGAAAGCAGGGTGCGGGTCATGGCAGCAGTATTCCGGCTGCGCGCGCGGGATGCAAGCCGCCTTGGTTCACGCGGCTGTCGCCGAATTGGCGCAGAGCAGCAGGGCTTGCAGTCGCTCGCAGCACCGGTGCAGGATGAGCGATCAGAAATTGAAAGACGATCATCGTGTTTGACCCCAACCTGCCCATTCTGACCCCGCCCGAGGTGGTGGCGGAAAGCTTCACCGATCCCGCCGCCGCCGTGACCCGGCTGGAGCAGATTTACGCGCAGGCGACCGATTTTCTGCTGGGCCATTTCAGCGCCGCCGTGACGGGCAAGCGCCCCGCCGGGCGGGTGCGCGCCTGCTATCCCGAGATTCGCCTGACCACGACCAGCTTCACCAAGACCGACAGCCGCCTGGCCTTTGGCCATGTCGCCGGCCCCGGCACCTATTCAACCAGCGTGACCCGGCCCGATCTGTTTCGCAACTACCTGATCCAGCAGATCACCTTGCTGATGGCCAGCCACGGCGTGCCGGTCACGATCGGCGCGTCCGACACCCCGATCCCGGTGCATTTCGCGGTGGCGGGCAACCCCGGCGTGTCGGTGCCGCAGGACGGCACGCTTGAATTCTCGCTGCGCGATGTGTTCGACGTGCCCGACATCGACACCACCAGCGACGATATCGTCAACGGGCTGCGGCTGGTCAACCCCGACGGCTCGCGCCCGCTGGCCCCGTTTACCGCCCAGCGGGTGGATTATTCACTGGCGCGGCTGGCGCATTACACCGCCACCGACCCCAGCCATTTCCAGAACTTCGTGCTGTTCACCAACTACCAGTTCTACGTGGACGAGTTCGAAAGCTGCGCCCGTGCCGCCCTGGCCGATCCGGCCCGCGGCTATACCGCGTTCATTACCCCCGGCAACCACCAGATCACCCGCCCCGACGACCCCTTGCCGCTGATGCCCAAGATGCCGCAGATGCCGACCTATCATCTGAAGCGCGAGGATGGCCAAGGCATCACTCTGGTCAATATCGGCATCGGCCCCAGCAACGCCAAGACCGCGACCGACCATATCGCGGTGCTGCGCCCGCATGCCTGGCTGATGGTGGGGCACTGCGCGGGCTTGCGCAACAGCCAGTCCTTGGGCGATTTCGTGCTGGCCCATGCTTACCTGCGCGAGGACCATGTGCTCGACGACGATCTGCCGGTCTGGGTGCCGATTCCGGCGCTGGCCGAGATTCAGATCGCCTTGCAGGAAGCGGTGGCCGAAGTGACCGAGCTTGAGGGCTACGAGCTTAAACGCATCATGCGCACCGGCACGGTGGCGACGATCGACAACCGCAACTGGGAGTTGCGCGACAAATCCGGCCCGGTGCACCGCCTGAGCCAGAGCCGCGCGGTGGCGCTGGATATGGAAAGCGCCACCATCGCGGCCAACGGTTTTCGCTTTCGCGTGCCCTACGGCACCTTGCTGTGTGTGTCCGACAAGCCGCTGCATGGCGAGTTGAAATTGCCCGGCATGGCTTCGGATTTCTACCGCACTCAGGTTGCTCGCCATTTGCAGATCGGCATCCGGGCGATGGAGCGGCTGCGCGAAATGCCGATCGAGCGCATCCATAGCCGCAAGTTGCGCAGCTTTGAGGAAACAGCCTTCCTCTGATTGCCGAAAATTGGGCGGGTTCGGGCCGACGGGGCTTGATTTATCCCGCAAAAACCTGTGTAGCGGCAGCATTCGCCCCGAGCGGGCAGGGACAGGACCCGAAGCGGAATTCGGGCAGGAACAAGGAACCTCAAATGTCGACCAAACCGATGACCAAGACCCAACTGGTTGCTGCCGTGGCCGAAGCGATGGGCGCCGACAAGAAAACCGCTGGTGCCGCGCTGGACGCGATTGCCGCCGTGGTGGCGCGCGAAGTGACCGCAGGCGGTGCCGTGACGCTGCCGGGTCTGGGCAAGGTGCAGTGCCGCGCCCGGCCCGAGCGTCAGGTCCGCAACCCCGCCACTGGCGAGACCATGACCAAGGCCGCCGACAAGCAGGTGAAATTTGCCATCGCCAAGGCGCTGAAAGACAGCGTCAACGGTTAAGGCCAACCGGCCGCCCTTTGGGCGCTGTCAGGGCCGCCTTCGGGCGGCCCTTTTGTCTGGAGATTGCACATGGATCTGCGCGCCATCGCGATGGGGCTGACGTTCGCGCTGATGTGGTCATCGGCCTTCGCCACCGCCCGCATCATCGTGGCCGATGCGCCGCCGCTGTTTGCCCTGATGCTGCGGTTTTCGGCCTCGGGGGTGATCGCGGTGGTGCTGGCGCGTGCGCTTGGCCAAAGCTGGCACCTGAGCCGCGCCCAGTGGCGCGCCACGGCGTTGTTCGGGCTGTGCCAGAACGGGCTTTACCTCGGCCTCAACTTCGTGGCGATGCAGTGGGTCGAGGCCTCATTGGCGGCGATCATCGCTTCGACCATGCCGCTTCTGGTGGCGGCCTTGGGCTGGCTGGGCTTTCACGAGCGCTTGCGGCCGCTGGGGGTGATCGGGCTGCTTGCCGGGTTCGTCGGGGTGGCGCTGATCATGGGGGCGCGGTTTTCCGGCGGGGCGGATGTGCTGGGGGTGGTGTTCTGCGCCACCGGCGCGCTGGCGCTGGCGCTGGCCGCGCTGACGGTGCGCGGCGCATCGAGCGCGGGCAACCTGCTGATGGTGGTGGGCTTGCAGATGCTGGTGGGGGCGGTGCTGCTGACCCTGGCCTCGACCGCGCTCGAGACCTGGACGGTGCGCTGGTCGTGGCTCTGGGGCGCGGCGCTGGCCTATCAGATCGTGGTGCCCGGTCTGGCCGCGACCCTGATCTGGTTCGCGCTGGTGCACCGGATCGGGCCGGTGCGGGCCTCGACCTTTCACTTTCTCAACCCGTTCTTCGGGGTGGTGATCGCGGCGCTGCTGCTGGGCGAGGCGATCCGCCCGCTCGACATGCTGGGGGTGGCGATCATCATGGCGGGAATTCTGGCGGTGCAGCGATCCAGGGCACCGTTGCTATAGGCTCACGTTCTTGCGGCTGAAGAGGGGCGCTCGATGGCAATGGCGGTGGCCTCGCCGCCACCGATGCAGATCGCGGCGATGCCGCGCCGCAGGCCGCGCGCCTCGAGCGCGTGAAGCAGGGTGACGATGATGCGCGCGCCCGAGGCCCCGATCGGGTGACCCAGCGCGCAGGCCCCGCCGTTGACGTTCAGGCGGTCATGGGGAATGCCAAGCTCGGCCATGAAGGCCAGCGCCACCACGGCGAAGGCCTCGTTGACCTCCCACAGGTCAACGTCCTCAACGTGCCAGCCCAGCCGCGCCAAAAGCTTGCGCGCCGCCGGGGCAGGGGCGGTGGGAAAATCGGCGGGGGCCTGGGCGTGGCTGGCGTGACCCAGAATGTGCGCCCGGATCGGCAGCGAGTCGCTGCGGGCAACGGTGGCCGAGGCCAGCACCAGCGCCGCCGCCCCGTCCGAGATCGACGAGGAATTGGCCGCCGTGACTGTGCCTTGGGCGCGAAAGACCGGTTTGAGGGTGGGGATCTTCTCGGGGCGGGCGAGCAGCGGCGGCTCATCTGCCCCAACCTGGGTCGTGCCCGCACGGGTGGTGACGGCAACCGGCGCGATCTCGGCGGCAAAGCCCCCCGACGCCTGTGCGGCCAGCGCCCGGTTGAGCGAGGCCAGGGCATAGGCGTCCTGTGCCTCGCGGTCAAAGCCGAGCGTCTGCGCGCAGTCTTCGGCCATGCTGCCCATCAGGCAACCCTTGTCATAAGCATCCTCGAGCCCGTCGAGAAACATGTGATCCAGCGCCTGGGTATGGCCCAGCCGCGCGCCGCCGCGCAGCTTCGGCAGCAGGTAGGGCGCGTTGGTCATGCTTTCCATCCCGCCCGCCACCATCACGCCGGTGTTGCCGAGGGCGATCTGATCATGCGCCAGCATCACCGCCTTCATGCCCGAGCCGCACATCTTGTTGACGGTGGTCGCGGGCACGCCGCGCCCAAGACCCGCGGCAAACCCGGCCTGCCGGGCCGGAGCCTGACCCTGACCTGCGGGCAGCACGCAGCCCATGATCAGCTCTTCCACCCGGTCGGGGGATACCCCCGCCCCAGCCAGCGCTGCCGCAATCGCGACCCCGCCAAGATCGGCTGCGGGCAGGTTGGCAAAAACGCCCTGAAACCCGCCGTTCGGCGTGCGCGCTGCCCCTATGATCACCACGTCCTGCATCCGTTACCCCCATCTGCCGCTTACCGAATGCTAACGAACCAGCGCTAGAGTGCAAGAAATTGCCACCAGCGGAGCCGAACAATGGAACTTGTCGCAGACTGTCAGGGAGATTTGCTGATCGTGACGGCGATGGAAAACCGGATCGACGCCGCCGGGGCGATCCAGTTCAAGGATCGGATGCGCGAAATCGTCAAGGTTCCGGCCCGGCGCGTGCTGCTTGATCTGTCGCGCGTGGCGTTTCTTGACAGCTCGGGGTTGGGGGCGGTGGTGGCGGTGATGAAGCTCATCGGGCCGGAGCGCAAGCTCGAGCTGGTCGGGCTGACCCCGACAGTCGCCAAGGTTTTCCGCCTGACCCGGATGGATACCATTTTCACCATTCACCCGGCGTTGCCCGAAGGATTGCGCCATGCCGGTTGACCAGCCGGGGAGCGGGGCGGGAGGCAGCGCGGAACCGGGCAACGACCCCGATTGCACCCGGATCGTGATCCCCGCCGATCCGACCGCCGTGCGCGAAGGCCTGCGGGCGCTGTTCGATACCCTGCTGCTGCGCGGTCTGGCCGCGGCCGAGCGTGGCACGGCCGAGATCGTGCTGGCCGAGGCGCTGAACAATATTGTCGAACACGCTTACGCCCGCAACAGCGGCAAGATCGAGTTGACGCTGCAACTGCATTGCGCCGAGCTGGTCTGCCAGATCGAGGATCAGGGCGAAGCGATGCCCGGTGAGGTGCTGCCCCGTGGCCGATTGCCGGTGATCACGGGGCCCGACGCGCTGCCCGAAGGTGGTTTTGGCTGGCACCTGATTCGCGCCCTGTCGCGTGATCTGCACTACCGGCGGATAGACGGGCGCAATCAGCTCAGCTTTCGGCTGGACGCGGGGCAATCCGGGGGCTGAAGCGCGCTGGTTCCCGCTCACTTCTCGGTCCAGCGCGCCTGCCGCTTGCCCGCTTGGAAACCCGCCCGTCACCGCCTAGAGTGGCGCCTGACAGCGGAGGATGTGATGCGCGATTTCCAGATGCCGGGCCGTTCGGCGGTGTTTGCCAGCAACGGGCTTTGCGCCACCTCGCACCCGCTCGCGGCCAAGGTGGCGATTGATACCTTGCAGGCCGGTGGCAATGCGGTCGATGCCGCCATCGCGGGGGCGGTGCTGCTGGGAATTTGCGAGCCGCAGATGACCGGGATCGGCGGCGATTGCTTCATCCTGCTCAAGCCCGCAGGGGAAGAGCGCGTGGTGGCGTTGAACGGGTCGGGGCGGGCACCGCTGGGGCTTGCCGCCGCGCCCCTGCGCGCGCGCGGCCTGACGGCGGTGCCCTTGCGCGGGATCGAGGCGGTCACCGTGCCGGGGGCGATCGACGCCTTCTGTCGCCTTGCCACCGATTGGGGCAGGCTGGATCTGGCGCAAACCCTTGCCCCCGCGATCCGCTACGCCGACGAGGGCGTGCCGGTAGCACCCCGCACGGCATCGGATTGGGCAACGGCGGCGGGCGATCTGCAAGGTGTCGCGCGTGATTTCTATCTGCTGGGCGGCAAGGCCCCGCGCGCAGGCCAGATCTTTCGCGCCCCCGGCCAGGCCGAGGTGCTGCGCCGTATCGCCGCCAAGGGGCGCGATGGCTTCTACCGCGGCGAGGTGGCCGACGACATGGTGGCCAGCCTGCGCGCCCTTGGCGGCAGCCATACGCTCGACGATTTCGCGGCTACCGCCTGCACCTATACCGATCCGGTCGCGGGCAGCTATCATGGGGTCGAACTGGTCGAACACCCGCCCAACGGCCAGGGCGCCACCGCGATCCTGATGCTGGGCATCCTTGCGCATTTCGATCTGGCGGCGCTTGACCCGTTCGGGGCCGAGCGCGCCCATCTCGAGGCCGAGGCGGCCAAGCTGGCCCATGACGCGCGCAACCGCTTCATCGCCGATGCCGATCACACCACCCGGCTTGGCCACATGCTCGCGCCGGAAACTGCCAGCCGCCTTGCCGCGCTGATCAACCCGGCCCGCGCCATGGCCAGCGCCGCCCCGCTGACCGAGGCGGTGCACCGCGACACCATCTATCTGACGGTGGTTGATCGCGACCGCATGGCGGTGTCGCTGATCTATTCGGTCTATTGGGCGTTCGGCTCGGGCTTCGCCAGCACCAGATTCGGCATCAACTTCCAGAACCGCGGCGCGGGGTTCACCCTGACCGCAGGCCACCCCAACGAGGCGGCGGGGGGCAAGCGCCCGATGCACACCATCATCCCCGGCCTGCTGCGCCAGAATGGTCGCGTCACTTTGCCGTTCGGCGTGATGGGCGGCGCCTATCAGCCCAGTGGCCACGTCCGCCTGATCACCAACCTCGTCGATTTCGGCCTTGATCTGCAAACCGCCATCGACGCCCCGCGCAGCTTTTCCGGCCCCGACGGCATGAAGGTCGAGCGCGGCTATGCGCCTGCCGTGTGCGCCCGGCTGGCCGAAATGGGGCATCAGGTAGTGCCAGCCGAAGAGCCGCTGGGGGGTGCGCAGGCGATCCTGATCGACGCCAGCGGCGTGCTGCAAGGCGGGTCCGATCCGCGCAAGGACGGCTGCGCCTTGGGCTACTAGATTTCTTCTTTGCTCAAATACTCACGCCTGTCCGGGGGCAGGCACCCCGTTGCACGGCGGAGTCTCAGTTCAACTGGAACTGCAACGGATAGCAGCCGTCCCGGAAATCACCGAACAGGTCGCCGAGATCGGGGTGATCCACCGGCTCGCCGGTGTCGTCGGGGATCAGGTTCTGCTCGGACACGTAGGCGACGTAATAGCTGTGGTCGTTTTCGGCCAGCAGGTGGTAGAACGGCTGGTCGCGCCGCGGGCGGCTGGCTTCGGGGATATTCTGATACCATTCCTCGGTATTGGAGAATATCGCGTCAACGTCGAACACGACACCGCGAAACGGGTGCTTGCGGTGCCGCAGCACTTGCCCGAGATGATATTTGGCCTGCGTCTTCAGCATCGTTCGACTCCTGCCGTGCCTCATTATCCTCTCGCTGCGGGCAATGTCCATCCGGCCGATGACGGCGGCGGGAAACAGTCTGTGGTCCCTGCCCTCACAGTGCGGTCGGGGCTGGTGTGGCCGGCTCGCGGTAATCTGATCCGAATTTGTGCCACGCCCCATTTCCCCGCGCCAGGTTTTGGCCTATGATCAAGAAAAATAAACGTGCGAGGGGCAGATGAGCAGACTTCTCCGTGCGTCGATCCTGTTGATTTTCCTCGCCTCTTGCGGCGGGGGCGGCAAGTTTTCGGCGCCCCGTGATCTGGAGAACGCCTGTGCCATCGTGCACGAGCGCCCGGAATACTATCGCGCCATGAAAGCCAGCGAGCATCGCTGGGGCATTCCGGTTGCGGTGCAGATGGCCGTCATTCACCAGGAGTCGAAATTCGTCGGCAACGCCCGCACCCCGCATCGCTTTGCTCTGGGCATCATTCCGATGGGGCGGCAAAGCTCGGCCTATGGCTATAGCCAGGCGCTCGATTCCACCTGGGAGGAATATCGAACCTCGCAGCGCCGCCGCAGCGCACGACGCGACCGGATTTCGGACGCCACCGATTTCATGGGCTGGTACATGAACGAATCCAACGCCAGGCTGGGCATTTCCAAGTCCGATGCGCGCAACCAGTATCTTGCCTATCACGAAGGCCGCAGTGGTTATGCGAATGGCAGCTACAGGGCAAAAAGCTGGCTGGTGGATGTGGCTGGCCGGGTTGACAGGCGGGCCGAAACCTACCGCGCCCAGTTGCACGGCTGCGGCAAGTAAGGGCGCTTCGCGTCCCGAAGGCATCTCGGAGAGTTGTTATCCGATAGCAAGCCCCTGATCTTGCCTAGCGCGGGCTCTGCGCCCAGATTTACGGCAGACATGAAACCTTGAAAGGAACATGACATGCTGCCCACTGTCATCACGACCTCGCTCAAGACCGCTGCCATCGCCCTGACCGCCCTCAGCCTCAGCCTTGCCGCCGTTGCTCCGGCGCAGGCGTTCGGTCGGGGCGAGCGCAATTTCCTCTACGGGGTCGGTGCCACCCTGCTGGTCGGCACGATCCTCAATGACGCCCGTCGCCACCGCGCCGCGCCGGTCTATGTCCAGCCGCAGCCGCAGCCGCAGCCGATTACCTATGGCTATGCCCAGACCAGCATCTATTCGACCCCGGCGGCGCAGGCGTTCAACGCCTATAGCCGCAGCCAGCGCCGCGCCATCCAGCAGCGGCTGGCGGCCTATGGCTACTACCGCAGCGGCATTGACGGCTCGTTCGGGCCGGGCACCTACAATGCGGTCGTGGCCTATGCCAACGCGACCGGCCATGCCCATGCGCTTGGCACCATGGCCGGCGCCTTCGGTTTCTACGATGCGCTGATCTACTGAGCCACCGAGACCACAGTCGGCGCCGATCACATCGGGTGATCCGCGCCGATCAGCCGTGTTTCACCATCACATGGCGCACCACGGTGTAGTCTTCGAGCGCGTAGCTTGAGAGGTCCTTGCCGTAGCCGGATTGCTTCAGCCCGCCGTGCGGCATTTCACTGACCAGCATGAAATGGGTGTTGACCCAGGTGCAGCCGTAGCGCAGCCGGGCGGCGGTCTCCATCGCGCGGCCCACGTCGCGGGTCCAGACCGAAGAGGCCAGGCCATAGTCGGAATCATTGGCCCATGTCACCGCATCTTCCGGATCGGTGAAGCGGGTGATCGACACCACCGGGCCGAACACCTCGCGCCGCACGATCTCGTCGCTTTGCAGCGCCCCCGCGACCACGGTCGGGCGGTAGTAGAAGCCCTGATCCATCGCAGCACCACCGGTGGTGATCTCGATATGTTGGAGCTCGCGGGCGCGGTTGACGAAACTGGCCACCCGGTCGCGCTGGCGCAAGCTGATCAGCGGGCCGATCTCGTTGCTGCTATCGTCGGCCAGCCCCAGCCTGATGCTGGCCACGGCGGCGGTCAGGTCGGCCACCAGCCGGTCGTAAACCTTTGCCCCGGCATAGATGCGGCAGGCGGCGGTGCAATCCTGCCCGGCGTTGTAAAAGCCGAACGCCCGCAGCCCTTCGACCACCGCGCCGATATCGGCATCGTCGAACACGATGACCGGGGCCTTGCCGCCAAGCTCGAGGTGGGTGCGTTTCACCGATTTCGCAGCGGCGTCGAGCATCTTCTTGCCGGTGGCGACATCGCCGGTCAGGCAGATCATGTCAACGCCGGGATGATTGATCAGGGTGCTGCCCACGGTATGGCCGCGCCCGGTGATCACGTTCACCACCCCTTCGGGCAGTTCCTCGGCCAGAATCCGCGCCAGTTTCAGCGCCGTCAGCGGGGTCTGTTCCGAGGGCTTGAACACCACCGTGTTGCCGCCCGCCAGCGCCGGGGCCAGTTTCCACGCCATCATCATGTGCGGGTAGTTCCACGGCGCGATCGAGGCCACCACCCCGATCGCATCGCGCCGGATCATGCTGGTGTGGCCGGCCAGGTATTCGCCCGCGATGGCCCCGTGTTGGCAGCGCACCGCCCCGGCAAAGAAACGCCAGCAATCGACAATGGCGGGAATTTCGTCGCCCCGCGCGGCATTGATCGGCTTGCCGCAGTTCAGCGCTTCCAGCGCCGCGAAGGCGTCGGCTTCGGCTGCGATCCGGTCGGCGATGCGCAGAAAGGCGGCGGCGCGCTCGGCCGGGGTGGTGCGCGACCAGGTGGCGAAGGCGCGCCGCGCCGCGGCCACGGCGCGGTCGATCTGGGCGCCCGAGGCTTCGGGCACATTCAGGATCAGCGCGCCGGTGCGCGGGTTCAGGATCGGCTCGGCGGCATCCTCGCCGGGTTCAAAACGGTCACCGATCAGAAGCTGGGTCTGGTGGGTCATGGCAGGCTCCGTCATTTGCCACCGCCTGCGGTCTCGGACCCGCCGCGGGTCAGATAATAGGCGATGAGGATGGGAAAGAAGGTGGTCGCGAACACCACGATGGCGACGACATTGGTGACCGGGCGCTGGCGCGGGCGGATCAGTTCGTTCAGCATCCAGATCGGCAGGGTCGATTGCTGGCCGGCGGTGAAGGTGGTCACGATCACCTCGTCGAACGACAGCGCAAAGGCCAGCATCCCGCCTGCCAGCAGCGCGGTGCCAAGGTTGGGCAGCAGGATGTGCCAGAAGGTCTGAAAGGCGTTGGCGCCAAGATCAGCCGAAGCCTCAAGCACCCCGCCCGACAGGCGGCGAAAGCGGGCGACGGCGTTGTTGTAGACGATCACGATGCAGAAGGTGGCGTGACCCAGCACGATGGTCAGGGTCGAGAACGGGATGTCCATCAGGGCGAAGGCCGAGCGCAGGCTCATGCCGGTGATCACCCCGGGCAGGGCGATTGGCAGGATGATCAGCAGGCTGATCTGCTCGCGCCCAAAGAACCGCGCGCGCGACATCGCGGC
>Ga0210039_1003206_pt1 | contig 12823 bp, 30 predicted proteins | sample CryGeyCG2114_250_3_FD_185460 | JGI IMG/M metagenome (GOLD analysis project Ga0210039, IMG submission 185460) | Groundwater microbial communities from aquifer - Crystal Geyser CG17_big_fil_post_rev_8/21/14_2.50 (SPAdes) (version 2) | ecosystem: Environmental > Aquatic > Deep subsurface >...
ACCACACCTCACCGTCGACACAGATCGCCGCGGTTGTGATGGTCTCGACCGAAACATCCTCGGCCGCCTCGACACGAACGACCTGCGAACCATCGTGCCGCGTTCGAAGCACCGTCACACCGCCGAGCGCAAGGGCGTCCCGCACCCGCTCTCGATCCTCCTCGAAATGCGCGCGAACTAGGCACGGAGGCTCCATGGCCGCAGACAAGCGAACCGCGGAACACTGGTGCAGCCGCTTCGCGTGCGTGCGAGCGCCGGCCCACGTTGCGAACCGTTTCGCTTCACGCGGCTCGTAAGTGAACCCTCCGCCGTCCACACCGTCGCCTCGCAGCGCACGAGGAAGCGAGCGAACATACGCGTGACGCTTGGCCTTCTCGTCCCAAGACGCGATCAGCCAGGGATCGGACTTTCGACTCGCCACTGCCGTCACATCCACTCGCGAAGGAACGCCGCGAGCCTCTCGATCCGAAGAACATCGTCGATGCGCGTGACGTGAAGCTCCGCATCCGAAAGCAGCGCTTCCGCGTCCATTCGAACGCGAGAAAGGAGCGATTCCTCGGAGTCCGCCACCACGAGAAGCTCGTCGTGCGCGAAAGGGCCGTCCTCATTCGAGACGTTGCCCTCCATATCGACCTTGCACTTCGTCACGTGGTGACACGTGACGAGGCGCGCGTCGCTGCGCCTCCGCCTCCGGACCAACGCGACGACATTGCCGCCGCGGCACATGCTGATGACGTAGTTGTTCGATGCCTGCATGGCGATCGGTTCGCTGCTTTCGCTGACTTTCGACATCGCACTCTCCTCTCCAAAGAAGTAGCGGCTCTCAGTCGACCTCTTGCGGGTCTGGATTTCGCTCCATGTCGCAACTGAAGCAGGTACACGGCTCTCCACGAGCCCTTTCCGCCTGCCGTTCAGGATGATCGTGCTTGAGTCGTGGATTGATCCACATGCCGCCGACCACCTTTCCGTCCCTGACAACCTCGGCGTCGGGCTCTCCCATGAACTTCTTCAGGATATCGTTAGCCATCAGTCGACCTACTCAGCGAACCGATCGCAGATGCAGATGCAGTTGATCTCGGTGCCGGGCGTCGGGTCGAAGCTGGAGCGAAGCGTCTGCCGAGAAGCGCGGCGGCCGCTTAGACCAGGAGTTCGTCGGTCACCAGCTGTGCGGCGTGCTTCAGCGTCGGATGGATCGTCGTCACGGCATCCCCTTCAAGCCATGCAGCACCACCCTCAGCTTCTCGCGAAGCCTCTCCCTCGCCTGGTCCAGCGACGGGACCGCAGCACCCAGCGACCGCGCATACGCGTCGGCACGGGACAGCAGGCGTGACGCGTCGAGCGGCAGCTCGTTACCCGTGTTCAGACCTTCGGCTGCGCGCCGAAGCTGCTGCGTGAGGATCCCGACTGTGATGACGTTCATCCGTCACAACCTTCCATCGGAGGCAGAACACGAGTGCGAACGGCGCAGTCCTTGGCTTCGAGGAGAAGGCGAAGACAATACGCAAACCCCTCGTAGTTTTCCCAGGCCGCCCAGAGATTGTGGAACTTCCACTTCACGGATCCCCACTCGTCGCTCGCAGCAGGATCGGCCGGCTCGGGTCCGAGCTTCTCCAGAATGCGCGTCATGTGCGCGTTCATTTCGCTCGTAAACTCGCGCGGCATGAAACCGTCGCCTTGAGCCGCAATCAGCAAGTGCGCCAAGTCAGCGAACGGCGCTGAAATCTCGGCGAGATGGGGTGGCAAGTGCCCCCAGGCGAAGTAGCGAAGAATCGGCGGCGCGGCCCGCGGTTCATCGGGGGAGCTGCGCTCATCTTTCGTTCGATCCTGTTGCCCCATCTCTCTGACCTCCCATCAACAAGCGCCGTCTCTCCGGCTGTCACGCCCTTTCCTAGGCCCCGATCCTTCGTGAAGTGTTCGCTACCGCAAAATCGCGGAGCCACTTGGGGGCTGACGTTGCCTACCTCGTTGAGGCCGAGGTCCACCTGCCGACTCTCGTTCCGTTTACGTGGTCGTCCCGGTCGGCCGTGCGCTCTCCACGAGGCCACGCTAGCACGGCCTGCGCAGGGGTCAATAGATACCTTTAGCGGCCATTACGCCACGGGACATATTATCGACTATGTGTTATCTTTTAGATAACTCACGTGCTACGATCGACCGATGTCGAGACCCAGGAAGAAGGATGTCGTGCACATCCCGCCCAGCTCCGAGGAGCTTTCGAGCGGGAGCTTTCTCTGCTGCATCGGCTGCGAGCGCGAGTGGCCGCTCCGATTGACCGTGCCAAGCCTCGATCGGTGCGTGAACTGCGCCCGCGAATGGTGGCGTTCGGAGCGAGAGGCTCGCGTCGGATCTCGGTGGAAGAAATACGGGCTGTCGCACAACGACGTGGCGGAGATGCTTGAGGCCCAGGGGAACACGTGCGCAATCTGCAGCAGCAAAATCTCGTCGCGTGGTTGCCACGTGGATCACGATCACAAATCCGGCGCGGTGCGTGCCCTTCTCTGTCGACGCTGCAACACGTCCCTGGGCTACTTCGATGACGATCCCGACATCTTGCGAAAGGCGGCGCACTACATCGAGCGCCATCGCGGCCAAATAAAGTCGCGTCGTCCGAGGATTATGCGAGCGATTCCAGTAATCCCGCTTCGCCCGAGAAAACCACACCACTTCGTTACGCGCTCGGGCGAACGGATAGACCTCAGCGATCCGTCTCTCTTGGGCCGACTCAAGGACGACAAGGAACTGGAACGAGAACTGGACGCTTATCTGACGCACAAAATAGCGTCCGGACGCAAGCACGAGGCTCGAACCAAATCGTAACCAAAACCATTCGGTGCTACGATCACAGTGAATACGTGGCGCGCCACGTGTTCCGCTCAGCCCTGCTAGGGGCCTACGTCAAGCCCCGAACCCATGCATGAACGCGAGCATCTCGAATACGGCTCGCGCACTCGAAGCCCTCGACCCCCATCGGCGAGGGCTTCGCCTTGGTGTAGGCTGCGCGATCCGGACAAAGAAGAACCCCCCCGGCTTGTGACCGAGGGGCTCTTGGCTGTTCAGGAACTGGAGTACGATGCAAAGCCCGCGCGGAGCGGACAGCCCATGTCGCAACATGGGTGGGAGATTCGATTGTGGATGAGCACGAAGGACTCGTCAACGAGCGACTGAGAATCTCCGAGCAGGAGTTCCGACGCGATCCTGCGCACGCGATACGCGCCGCGAAGAACGCGCCCGTCGAGATCGTTCGAGAGAACGGTTCCGTGCGCATGGTGATCGTTCGCCAACGCAAGCGCCTCGACGTCTCTGGCGAAGCTGTCTGACACGGCTTATGCTCGACGCGGAGGGTGCGTGAACAAAAAGCGAACACCGAAATGCGCTTCGTGCGGTGAATACACCGAGCGGGACGAAGAGTACGACGCCTACCGCTGCAAGCCGTGCGATCAATGGGCAGAGAAGGCGTGCGGTGACGCGTCATGCGTGTTCTGCGCGAGCAGGCCAGACAGGCCGTCGGACACGCAGCGGCGGACTGCCGAGGTGGCAAGAGCGCGACGCAGGCAGGCACAACAAAGTCCGTTGACGCCCATCTTGCCCACGAACCCCCACGACACGGAATGACCAAGACTTGGTGCGTTGAATCCGGCCGTCACCGGAAACCACATCTCTGGTGCGTGCGCATCGACGGCGCGAGCGTCTACGCGGACCACATCTCAACGCTATGCGGCTACGTGGTGACGCTGACGACCGGCATTGAACGTCGCGCCCCCACGTGCCCTGAATGTCGCGAGGCGCTGCGCAAGCAGCGAGAAGGAGCTGCTACGTGAGTGGAGGACAAGAAGAGGCTGCGCGCGAAGACCAACTCGTTGGCGCCGTCGAGGCGGCGGCGGACGACCTGGTCGACGCGCTCAAGGCAACGGGCGACCGTGCGTTCTTTGCGGTGCACCCTGGGGCGATCGCCACCGCAAACGAGATCCTGAAGGACATCGGGCTTCAGCTCGTGAAGCGAAGCGATCTCAGCGACGGAGGTGCAGCGTGAAGCGCGGCCGGCCCCCCACGCGGCACTCCGTCGACCGCGTCGCGAAGCGCAAGCCTCCGACAACCAAGGACACTCGTCCCGTGCCGCCGAAGCTCTTGCCGACTCAGAAGGCGCTGCGCATTCTCCGCCGCGTTGCTGCGCAGCGGTCGTGTCCGCCCGATGACGTCCTCGCGGCTCGGGTCGAGATGATGAAGATCATGCGCATCGACGGTGCCTCGACGAGGATCGAGGCCGGTGATTGCAGCCGTACCGCAGAAGAGTGGTGGCGCACGCTGGGGGGCTTGGCGTAAGGACGTCGAGCGGTCAGGTCCGTGGCCGTGGCCGTCCTGGACGATGGCCGTGATCGTCCGGGACGAAGATTCCGTCGACGAAGCTGCCAAGCGACCGCTCTCCGTTCAGAACGCGGACGATCCTTCCGCCTTCCGAGAAGAAGTACGGGACGTCCTTCTTCCGATCGATCGACAACCCTTCATTCACGAGGACCTCTGCCAGGCGCTCCATCGCTTCCTGGCCTCGTCGGATGTTTTCCTCGACGTCGCCCCGACCGCGCACGTAGTCCGCGATGTACGACCTGGAGATGGCCTCGGTCGCCGCATCCGAGAGAGCGACCTCCATCCACACGTTCATGCGGTCCGACAGAAGCACGCCGTACGCCCACCACTTCTCGCGCTTCGCCAGGTAGAAGCCGTGGTGGATGCCACCGCCACCCACGCGAAGGCCGGGGTCGTACCCGTCCCCGCCGATCGACAGGGTCACGCCTCGAAAGGTGAGCTTCATGGCCATCGACCAATCGGGTTCGACCGAAGAAGCGCCGCCCACGTCTCCTCGCGACTCAGCTTCACCATCTCGATCGCCGTTTCCACCGCGTCTCGCGACGACACAGCACGTGGGCGCGGAATCGCTCGCTGGTACCGACGCGACGCTCTCAGAAGCACCTCGGTCGCCTCTCGTTGCGGCCGACCAGCGCGCACGAGCGCCTCGGTTACTTCCTGCTGCGGCCGACCAGCGCGCACGAGCGCCTCGGTTACTTCCCGCTGCGACATCACCAACACGAGCTGGCCATCACGTGCGGCGAGCGGTTGTCTCGAAGCATCTCGGCCAACGAGAGCGTGTGCTGACCATCCTCGTCGAAGATGAGGGTCGACTCGACGTCGTGATCTGAGACCTCGGCGATCTCGATCTCCTCGTCGCCATCATCCCAAGGCGAGTCGCGAGCAATCACCTGTCGCACGTCCGCCATGAATGCCGCTGCGACGTACATGGTCTCACCGGCGAGCTTCGCCTTGAACACGCTCAGACTTTCTTCACTCATCTCTTCCTCCGTGCCCATCAGGGGCATCGACCTCCGTTGAACCGTCGTCGGTTGCGAGAACCCGTGTGGTCGGTGGCGGAGACACAGGGAAGCGCCACCCACCATTCTCCAGCGAGTACCGACGATCGTGAATGTCTTCGCAGAGCGACTCCGTCAGGCCAAGTTCCGCGAAGCCTTCGCGCCAACGCTCGCCCTCCACCTGGACCATGTTGTACTGGCTGGAGATGTGGACCAGGTTCCCATCTTCGGAAAGCCAGTAGATGCCGTCCGAGTTTGTTTCGTTGGACACGGACACGGCTTCGAGTTTCCAGCAGCGGAGCGGATCGCCGGCCATGGTGTACTGAACCACGATCCAGTCTGCGCCCAACCCCGACGCACACGTTGCTGAGCACGCACGGTCGACTCCTGCGCACGAGCAAAGCGCGAACAACATCAATCTCAGAATCCACTTCATGACCAAACCCTCCTCTGCGACATCGACGTCACACGTCAGACGCGGCCGACGCTCGACATGACGACTCCCACTTGTCCATCTTGCGTTGCATCATGCTCGCCAGCTCCTGGACGCCGATGTCGAGCTTTCGCACCGCTGCGAGAACGCAGAGCATGACGTCTGCGACCTCCTCCACGCGCTTCTCGTGAGAAGAGCCTCGATACGTGCAGCCGGGTGTCTCGGAGACGATCAGCACCTCTCGCATCAGCTCGCCGACCTCCTCCGTGAGCTTGGCCGTCGCTTGCAACGGTGTCTTCGGGTCGACGGTGCCAGCGACCTCGAACGCTCTTTCCACCGCCGCGACGAACTCCGCCTGATCGTCACTCACTGAATCGTGCATGTAGTATTCGTGCAGGCTCATGTCCGCCACCCTCTCTCTATTTCGGTGCTGTCAAATCGCCAAAACCAAGTGTCCGCCTGGTTCGTAGCAAAACACCGCCGAGGTAACGTCCAGAGTCCGCGTGACGATCCGATGCCTTGCCATCAGACAGGCTACCAACCAGCCGTCACGAAGAGATCGCCCACCAAGACGGATGCGGCTATCCGAGGGAAGCAGCCATTCGCAGGGGAATGCTCCACCAAGCTGCTCAAGCTCCGGATACGAATCCGGGGGCTTCAGCATGGACGACCACTCATCTCCGTAGAAAACGACAACATGACCTTTCCCTTGTCGCACTTCTGTCGGCGGCGGCACCATGCTTCGGTGTTCATCCCACGCCTGTTGCTCAACAACAAGCGCGTGACTGCGGAGCGCAACCATATAGCCGTAACCCTCGAATGCTTTTCCCGTGTCAGGTGCAGACAGATTGGAGAGCACGGCGGCGCGAAACATTTCCCTGGCGGGCAGGTGCTCGACTCGCAATCCATTGAGTCGCACTCCGCCGACCGCGTCACGAACGATCGCAGCGGCTTCCTCGTAAGACATTTGAGTCATGACTCAACCACCTGATTCAGCAAACTGACGACGAGGTACGAAAGGCCACCGAAGGGGATCGACCGTCGGATGGTCTGCGCAACGTCCTTCTCGTTGGGCAACGACATCGCCTCGCGGAACGCATGGAGCACCGCGAGGCTGGTCCCCGCAGGGGCATGGTCGGTGTCTTCCCAGCGAGCCACCGTTCGCATGTCGCAGCCGACGCACCGCGCGAAGTCTCGGCGCGACACGCCGAGCCAGTCTCGGACCTTTCGTACCTCGTCTCGATCCATCAGACGCGGTCCTTGAACCATCCGACGGCCTCGACACACTGCGCCTCGACGACCCCCCATGCGAGCAGCCCGTGACGAGTGTCAAGATCGACCTCGCCCGCCGCCTGCCTGCTTCCTCGGATACTGGTGAGCATCACCTCGGGGGGCACATGCTTGTATAGGCTCTCTGGCACGAGCAGCACGTTGGGCTGCTGATCTCGCTGCCACCGACAGAACCCCAGTGCGCACAGGTACGCCACCGCCTCTTCGGTCGTCATACCGACACCTGCGCGGCAATCCTCGGATGCGGATCGTAACCTTCGAGCACGACATCCTCGTACTTCATGTCGAAGAGGTCGCGGCACGTCGCGTCGATCCGAACGGTCGGAAGCGCCCGCGGCTCGCGCCCGAGCTGCTCCATCGCCTGCTCGACGTGGTTGTTGTAGAGGTGGACGTCGCCGAAGGTGTGCACGAAGTCACCGGGCTTCAGCCCCGACACGTGAGCGAGCATCTGCGTGAGCAGCGCGTAGCTCGCGATATTGAAGGGCACCCCGAGGAACACGTCGGCGCTGCGCTGGTAGAGGTGGCAGCTGAGCTGCCCGTCCTGCACGTAGACCTGGAAGAGAGTGTGACACGGCGGAAGCGCGACCTTGTCCGCCTCCTGCGGGTTCCACCCGGTGACGATGAGCCGCCGGCTGTTCGGGTTGCGCCTGATCTCGTCGGCGAGCCACGCCAGCTGGTCGAAGCCATCGTGAGCGTAGGTGCCATCGTCCAGTTTCGTCGCGCCGAAGTTCCGCCACTGGTGCCCGTACACCGGGCCGAGGTCGCCGGGCTCGCGACCGAAGCGGGCGCACTGCTCGGGCGTCGCCCACTCGTTCCAGATCGAGACGCCGACATCCTGCAGAGGCTTCACGTGCGTCTCGCCCCGGATGAACCAGAGCAGCTCGTGCACGATCGACTTGAAGTGCAGGCGCTTGGTCGTCAGCAACGGGAACCCCTTCGAGAGGTCGAAGCGAAGCTGGGCGCCGAACAGACTGCGCGTCCCGGTGCCCGTGCGATCGCCTCGACGCGACCCGTTCTCCATGATCTGACGCACGAGCCCCAGATACTGCTCATCCACGTGATTCGACATCTTTCTTCTTCCTCTTGCTCCGCGCGTGCTCAATGCACGACAACACCTCTCGGCCACGCCATGTCGGCTTGATCGCAGGGGCATGCATCAACACGCCGCGCGTCCACTCAGCGAGTCGAAAAGCGACCAATGTCCCCATGGGCTCAACAGACGTTCCATCCCCGGTCACCACCGAGCTTTTCGCAGCCACGCGCAGCCAAAACAGCTGCGCCTTTGTCAGCTTGATGCGGTCTGCGAACTGCGCTGGCTCCAGGTCGTGAATGATGTCCACGAGCACACTGCCTGTGCTGCCCATCTTGACGAGGTGAGGCTCTTGCTTCCATTTCAGCAGACCAGCCTCGCAGCACGCCGAGGCGATGCGATGGTCACGTGCTGAAATCTTCACCGTGCGACTTCTCTTCGTCATCTGTGCATGCACGCGGATCGTGAATGCGATCTGCGTCTGTACTGCGACCTTCATGAGTCCTCTTCGCGCGCCATCGCGTCTCGAAACGCACAAGCAAACTCCGCGTTCCCCCTGTCGCGAACGCTGTCCATGTACCGGGTCCACTGTTCGACCCACGCCACGCGCTCTGACAGATCTGCGTCGGCGTCCGGACGAGGACCGGGATAGCCCGGAAGTGGAACACCGTCCGCATCCGTGTAGATGGGCACCGGGTCACGGTCCGCCGAGCAAACCTGAGCAGAGTCTCCTTCCCAGTTCTCGTGCCCTCGCGGTCGATCGCAGCGGAGCCTCGTGCCAGGAATCAACTTGTTGCAGCACTCGTCCCGCTCGTACAGGCGACGATGTTCATCCGCGGGCAATCCGCAGATGTCGCAGTAACCGTAGTCCTTGCCGCGGCTCGGCCAGAAAGAGTGTGGTGCGTAGACTCGATTCGACATGAACCCCTCCTAGAACGTTGATGGGCGACCGTCGCTCGCCTTCCAGAGCAGCTTCCCCTCATGCACCGTCACACCCATGGTGTAGAGGTTCACGAGCATCTTGACGACCTTGCGCGCCAATCGTCCGCCGGCAGACCTGTCTGGAAACTCCTCCAGCACGAGCTTCACCATTCGGGCTTCAATCTTGTCCGGGGACCCGCGCAGGACTGCACAGCCGATCGCTATCCTGGTCCTCTTCCAAGACCAGGCTCCGGTCTCGTAAACGACCTTCACGAGCAGCTTGTTCGAGTTCCGCACCGGGACCGCTTCCAGCTGCAGGACGCGCATCAGATGATCCCGCTCATGTCCTGGAGCACCGCGTAGACCCACGGCTCGACGAAGGCCACGGCCTCCTCCTGTGCGGCTTCGAGGGTCTCGCTCGTAAGCGCCTGGCTGTAGATCTCCATCGGATGACAGGTCATGAACCAACCCTTGCGACCGACGATCTGATGCACCGCGATCCGAAACCCTGGCTTCGGACCGAAGTGCCGATGCGTCGACGCGACCTCGTTGGTCTTCGCGTCATGCGACGTGACCCGCCATTCAATGAAGCTGTCGCCCACGCTACCTCCGTCGAATCTCATAGCCGATGCGATCGAGCGCGTCGGCGAGCTTGTCGTAAGCCCACTGCTTCGAGCCGATCGTCAACTGGCTGCGATACCCGGACTCCGAAGAGCGAAGCGCACCGGTGAGCGCTTCGACGACCTCCGCCTTCTCGATCGCCGTCAACTCAGAATCATCCCTCATCGGTGGACCTCCGCACGCTGCGCTGGAACCTCTTGTCCCTCCGAATGTGAGGGACCTTGTTCATCTTCTTGCGAATCGAGATGAGTGTGTCGATCACCGCATCGAGATTCTCTGGATACATGAAGAAGTAGGGAGGCTTCTCTCCACCACCCTGCGTCAGAAGCTCAACCGACACGCCGTGCCACAGAGGCTCGATTTCGCGGTTCAGCTCGAAGATGCTCGGGCCCCGCTCACCCACATGCGTGTGGAAGAGCAACCTTGCGGTCATGACATGGTCGTCGTCCACCTTCGCGACCATGAAGCGATCGGGATACTTTTTCGCCATCCAGTCCGCGAGATCCATCCGCAGCACGCCGCTGACGGATTTCGCGCGCTTCTGGTACTTCCACCACAACGCGTGGACCTTCGGCGTACTATTGAGATTGAGCCAGTTGTTCCACACCTTGCGTTCCTCGCGAGTAAGTGGCCGCGAACGACTCGCACCGCACCCCCGCGAGCACTGCTCCACGATCTCCTTCGAGCTGGCAGAGTGAGGCTTCCACCGGTGCCCCCGCTTCTCGCATACGACGTGGGTCTTCTGTTTCGACATCAGCCGGCTCACTTCCCGAGAGGTTTCCACGTCAGATCCGAAATGAAGACTTCTCCGCTCAAAAGAAGAGTTTTCGCGACGGGCACCGGAAGTTCGTGCCACGGTACTTCGATCACCCTGACCGGATACACCGGACCGAAGTAGTAAGAGCCTACTGATCCGCTTCGGTGCGCCTGTTCGGCTTCTTGCTTCGCATCGGACATCGAGAGCCAGCATTTGTAGCCCTCGTGTCGTTGCCCCTCGTCCCTTTCGATGTACTCCACGACGTAGGCGAACTCGGGCGTCAATGGATGCTTGATTTTCTTGGATATGCGAGCGCTCCGCCTTTTGCGGATTGCGGCGTACTCTTTGTCCATGAGAGTTTGGATGCGACCCGATGCCTCGATGATTTCTTGTCGCCTGTACTCGGATGACCCCACGGCGTGCGCCTGAAGGTCACTCAGTCGGCTCTCTACGGCTGCCTTTGCGTCCGCGAGGGCCCGGTATCTCACCGAGTCACGCATTGTGCCTCTGCCTCTGCCTTTCTCCCCGCTCATCGAGGCACCGCCTTCCACGTCGTAAGCGGACGTCCGATCAGCGTCTCCGCCTCATCTCTCCCAAAGCCACCTCGCTCGGCAATGCGCATCGGAGACTGTGCCCGGCCGTACTTCGCCGCGTAGGCTTCGTAGACCACGAGGTGCTCTTCCCACGACATGATGCCGTCGGGATACCCGGTCCTGCGCAGACCTCCCCCCTGTACCGGCACCCAGCACATGGGGCCAATCGCCGACCGAAGCGCATCGCTGACGACGTGATAGGTGCGCTGCAGCTGCTCAGGAATGACACCCGGTCGCGCGATGCATGCATCGACAACGAGACGCGAACCTTCGAGGTACCTCGTGCATCGGGCGACGACGGCGATGTTGTTTCGCTCGGCCTCGTGTGACTCCCCCAAGAGTCTGTGCAGGCTCGCGAGGTTGTCGATCTGATCGCACACCTTGACCAAGCACGCGTCCGGGAATCGCGTCTTCGCCATCTTCTGCGCCTGATGCTGCTTGCGCAGATCTCGCGTCCACGCGGGGTCGTCAGTCAGCTCCCGAACAAGAATGATCGTGGAGGCCCAGAACCCCTCCATGCGCAACGTTTCCTCCGAGACGCCGCAATCCTCCATCACGTCGTGCAGATACGCAGCGGCGATCACTGCCGCGCCAATCTCGGTGTCGTCGACGTGAGGCTGGACCAGCCTGGCGACCCGAGCCGGGTGGTTGAAATACGGCTCACCACCCGACCGAGACTGACTCCTGTGGCTATGCGAGCTGAACTGCGCAGCCTGCACGATTTGCTCGAACAGCTCAGCCCCCATCGTCGACCCCCTCGTCCCCGTTCGCGACTTGCTCGATTTGCTCATCCACGAGGGCGCGAATCACCCCCAGCAGCGCGATGCGGGCCGCTCTGGTCGGAGCCATCGGGATGCGCACCGAAACGTTGAGCTTCACCAGAAGCTCCAACTCGGTCAGCCATGGGTCCAGGTCGCCGTCCATGATCATGGGGAAGAGACCTGTTGCGATCTCCTTTCTCCGATTGATCAACAACACGCGACGTTCCCAACGCTTCTCGTCTTTGCTCACTTCGAGCCTCCAAGCTGTTTTCTGTACGCTGCGATCCCCTCTTCGGTGATCGTCCAGCCGCAGACCACATTCCCGTCCACCACGGTGCCCGGCTTGCCCGGCCTCGGAGCAACCCAGCGAACCAGACCACGAGCCACGAGACTGCGAATCGTCCGCAGACTCGCGACCCGAGAATGACCAGGCCACGTGACCGGAGGACGAGGCGATTCGTCCATGGCTCCAGCACTCAGCAGCGCCATCTTCTGAGTCTCGGTCAACACCACGCGACGCTAGCACGGATGTCTGACACCTCGCAAGGTGCGTCGAACGTTATTCGTTGACCACCTTGTACTGAGTCCCATCCCACCCCGGTTCGACGGGCTTCGCGAGGCCCAGCTCAACCAGGCGTTCGATCGCCTTCGCTGCGCCAGCCTTCCGAATGGACCGCAGCCGAGGATGAAGCTGACACCACGCTCGTTCTCCTGGCTGTCTCGTGGCTTCGTATCGGAGAATGGCGGCCGACTCGGCGCCGAGTCCGTACGGTTTGCTACGCATGAGTTCGAGGATGTGTTTCTGCGCGGGGGTCAGGCGGCTCACTTGGTTCTCCTCGTGCAGGTGGCGCATGTGTGGTGCCCGTCACCGTCGCAATCCGCGAAAGCCTTCTTGTCTTCGGTGTGCAGTTCGCAGTCGGGATGTGGGCCTCGCCCGCGCAGTCGAGCGTGTTCGGCCCGCATGTATGCGATGGTGAAGATCAGTGCGTCGGCGTCGGCCTGGTACCGCTCGGGGCCGGTCGCCCACCGGAGTCGAATGGCGCGGAGCCCCTCGTCG
>Ga0210039_1003208_pt1 | contig 12816 bp, 14 predicted proteins | sample CryGeyCG2114_250_3_FD_185460 | JGI IMG/M metagenome (GOLD analysis project Ga0210039, IMG submission 185460) | Groundwater microbial communities from aquifer - Crystal Geyser CG17_big_fil_post_rev_8/21/14_2.50 (SPAdes) (version 2) | ecosystem: Environmental > Aquatic > Deep subsurface >...
ACTGGTATCTCCTATATTATCTTTTCGTTCAATCATATAGTTTAAGTGTTTAAAAATTCTTCTATTTGCTCTTTACTATTATTTTTCACTCCATATTTTTTATGGAACTCTCTATGTGATTTCTCTGATAGTGTTACTCCATTATCGATAGCAAATCTGAGTTCTGGGAATTGAGCAAAATTTTGTATATGATGTGCGTGTATTTTTCCACCTCGTTCTCCAGTTTTCTGACAAGTCCAGTTATCTCTAGCAAAGACTGCTTCCCTCCATAATCTTAAGTCTATTCCTGTTCTGATTATCTGATTTTCTTCAGTTATACCACCTTTCCAAAAATTACATTTTTCTCTTTTACGTGATAAACTCATTTTTTTTCTTGTTTCCAAAGAACGTTTCTTCCCAATCTGGCTAAGGCTCATTTTTTTTCTAGCCTCTTGTGAGGGTTTTTTACCTTTTCTACCTTTTAAAGCTAAAACTATTTTTCTTTTATGTTCTACTGAAAGTTTTTTACCCTTAAGTGATTCGCTTATTTTCTTCTTAGCTTCTTCGCTTAATGTTTTTCCTAACCAAAATCTTGAGTTATTTTCACTTAATTTTATTTTTGTTGCCTCTGACGCTTTATGCCCTTTTTTAGCTAAACTTATTTTTTTCTTAGTCGCTTCTGATAATTTATTACCCTTATTCCAAGGAGTGTTTCCTTTAGCCTTTAGCATAATCATTTCCTATATTATCTCCTTTTTTAAAAGCCATATTTTTACGTTATGCAATAGTAAGAACTCCGGCACTTCCGTCGAAATTGATCGTAAATGTATCGGTATCAGCCAAGGTTACTTGCTGTCCATAGTCGTAATATGCGATCAATTTATCTCCTACAGAAGCGTCATCATACAAATAGATATACTGGAATGGTCCAACTGCTCCTGTTGCGGTAAGAGTCAAATCAGCCAACACAAGTTTGTATGTTCCTGCTGTTTGAGCTGAAGAAGAAACTGTACACACTCTCGATGAGAGATTGGTATACGAAATCTGCGTCAAATCAGCCAACTCATCCCACGTTGAAGTATGAGCTGTGTTGGTTAATGCTACAGTAATTCCTGCCCCCCCTAAGTTAATTGCTCCTTCTGCTAAATTTTCAACAAAACTGTCGATTTTTGTGTACACGGCCATATAGTTTTTTATTATTATTTAATCATTTCCATAACCCCACTCTACATAACTTGCTGATACGACATAATCTCTGTCTTGATCTTTTTTCTGATAAAACTCCTTCATTCTTCCAAGCACAACAGTAACATTATTTGTTGCGGAAACGAGTCTTGGACTATTCTCTTTTGACGGATACTGTTCAAGGAAGTCTTTCGCTGCTCCGTATGCCAGTCCTACGTGAAAAGGACGGGAGAATGTCGGCTCATCAGTGACTGCCGAAAGAAACGTAGGGAGTTTTTCATACCAAATCTTTATGCCTCCTGTTACACTCACTGTTGGAATCGGATATAGGAAGACAGAATTATCGTGAAGTTCTACATACGGTTTGGAAACGTCAAAATCACGAGCTATTGAAGTCGTGTCATTTGCTGATGATCGTTCACTAATATCAAACTTTGTAGCTGTATACCAGTTTGTTCCGTCGTACGTTACTTCTACTCGCTTAATCTTAAGAATATCAGACGGGAAAACCATTTCTTGCTGATTAGCAACAAGAGAAGAGGTAGCTATCTCACCTTGGAAGTCCCAGTCATCCATTGACTTGAGCACTTCTGAAACGAAGGAATCATAGTAAGCGTTAACTGACGCATCAAGTTGAGCGTTTGGATAATTGGTGGTATTTGAATTTGAAAATCTTCGTGCGAACTCTCGAATCCCTGTATACAGAGAAGCGTTTGATAATACCATAGTATCTAACCTCCCGTTCCACTGTAGACGGTTAGCGTAAGTTTTTAATTATCTCCATTATACATCATTTCTAATAATTAGTCAAGAGTCAAACTTTGAAAATTATGTTTTCTTTCCAGATAGGTTGTTGATGTGGATTAAACCCCCACTCCGCTATAAACTTTTTAAGGTTATCTTGCTCTATTGACTTGCTCTCACACCCAAAATCATTTACTGCCCCTATCTTTTCAGCGTTCCACCTAGTTGCTCCTTGCTTGTGCCAATAACAAGCTCTTCCGTTCATTATAATCTTCATTCCGAAGGTGTCTTTCGCTCTTAAAAATAGGTCAATGTCTTCGTACCCTCCTCTTAAAAACTGTTGATCAAATATACCTATCTTTTCCAAAATGCCTTTCTTACTCATCCAGAGACCACCGTCCATCATTCGATCTCTTAAAAGACCTCCTTCGCTCATACATCTCCAATCCATTTCATCAAGCGGTTTTCCCTCCCAGGTATCACAGTCAGTAGATATAATACCAGTGATAGCAACATTCTCATACTCTGTGAAAGGAAATTGTAATGCCGGCACAGTCTTTTTGTTTATCCGTATATCATTGTTTGAACAAATGATATAGCAATCTTCTTTTACATTATCAAATACCCAGCGAAAACCATTGTTGCACGTTACTCCAAATCCTGAATTTTTTTCATTCGTAATCACTAAATCAGAGAGAGCTAATACTTCATATGCTCCATTTGCATTCCCATATTCTCCTGCATCATCAACTGAAATGATGAATACATCTGAATATTTCCTATAAGATTCTATACAGTCCTTGGAAAGTTTTACCAATTCTTCAGTCACTAAGAATTGAGGTATTATTACGAAAGTTTGCATACTCCTACCATAAATAGCGGATAACAATCTTTATCTATCACACTTCCACCATTATTCACTTCTTGGTGGAAAAATTCACAGTCAAAATGCTCATTTACTATATGTTTTAAGTCATTTTCATTGAACACCCATTTATGATGCGGATTTGCACCAAGATTCTCATTGTTTGGGACTGAAAATATAAACCACTTCTTCGCAGATAGCTTCACTTTTTCAAAATATGCTATAGGGTCTTCGAGATGTTCTATCGTTTCGAATGATATGACTACATCACACTTTGGCAATTCCTCCGTGTCAAGATTGAGTTTCTTGAATTTATTCCCGTATTGCTTCTTACAAAGTTTTAGTGCTACATCTGAATAGTCTACTCCGAGATAGCTTTTAGCATTTGTGAGAAACTTGCTCCCATATCCGTCCCCACAGGCGGCATCTACAACATCCATTCCTTCTGTGTATTTTGAAGCAAACTCATATCTTGTGAAACAACTTGCTTCTCCTCCAATATCTTTTCCGTCCATTGGCATTCGTTCTGGTACATCTAACTGATGACCGTCTAATACTTGTCGTTTCATAATTCTTTATTCCAATTTTTAGCTATATTATCCCACGAAAATTGTTTGGACCATTCACTCACTTCTTCTTTTTCGTACAAGTCGTCTTTAGAAAGTATAGCATCAACGTATGTACTAGTATTAGTATCACCGAATGTATTCTCTTTTCCCCACTTCTCTCCTTCGGTACGTATTTTCATCCCATACTGCACCGTTTCTTTTAATGCAGCGAAATCTGATGTAATAACTTTACATCCTGCTATCTGTGCTTTTCGAGCCGAAATACAATCAATTTCATAGAATTGAGTTGGGTAGAGAAAAACGCCCGCTTCCAAGTACTTTTCAGCTATTTTGGTATGTTGTATCATCTTTCCTCCTTCGGCACGTCCTAGGGCTACTAGGGCATCAAATCGAGCCATCTGTGTTGTCTTCCAATCTCTCATTTCAGGATTGTTCTCGTGTACATCATCAAACACTCCCCAGCCATAGTACCAAGCAAGTTTCCAAGGCTTTTCAGGTTGGCGTTCGATAAGCTCCTCGAATATGTCCAATGTAGCATCTAAATGCCTATCAGCCGATGATGTATTAAGGATAAGATACTTGTTTCTTTCAACTTTCTTATTAAACATAGACAAGTCAATGCCATTCGTAATTAACGAGCATTTTTCATCAGGAATAGTCGGGAACAGTGATCTATGTGCTTTCGATTTCAGGAATACTTTTTCTATTTTCTTCAATCGTTCTTCAGTGAATTCTCCTGCAGGTAACACATCGTGCATATCGACAAATGCTTTACCGTGCAGATGATAGTCTACGAAACGTGGATGTCTCCAATAGATAGTAACATCCTGTTTATCCCGAACATTATATGCCCAGAAAGGTTTATAAGTAACTCCGTCATACAAACCAGCGTCCTTTCCACAGTTATTATATACTGTTACATTCCAACCGAGTTTTGATAGTTCCCTTGAAAGGTTTATAACAGCCTCTTCACTTCCACCGACTGATGTCTGTTTGGGTGACCACGATTTTGATGTATACCCGCAATAGTAGACCAAATCTTTTCCGCTAGACTCTGTTTTAATAAACTTCTCGTTGTAGAGCATACATATCTTCGGATGCATTCTCATCTTCTTACTGAGACCGTCTATATAGTATCTAAAATCGTCTGTATCAAGTTTTTCTGCCTTTTTGATAATTGTATCCACCTCTTTCAATTCACCTACCTGAAAATCATAAATTGCCTTCTTATTTTTTATGTCATCATCACCAGGATAGAGCTTTAAGAGGTTGTCTAGAATGTACCCGACCTTCATATACTCTCCTTTTTCAAAAGCAATATCTAAAAGCATATTGAGAGGAATATAATCGTACTCTCTGGGATTGAAAACAATAATTTCCAATTCAGGAACGGGTAGTTGCAATCCTATCTCGATGAAGTTTCGTGCTGTATCGAGTTTCCTCTTCTTCATAGCGAATTGTCCGAGCTTGAAGTATGCATTCGGGTAGGATGGACGGAGATTAAGTGCTTTCAAAGCATACTCACTTGCCATTTCATAATCATCAGCATTCAAATCAGCCAAAAAAAGATAGGCAAGGTACTTTTCTTCTTCTGATTGAGACTTTTCAATGAATTTCAACCAATATTCTATAGAGTCCTTATATCTTCCCATACCCATAAGGGCATTCGCCACAAGATAAAGACTTCTTGGATCGCCGGGGTTCTTATCCATTACAGAATATGCTATATCGAGGTTTCTTGTGGCTGATTCTTTCGTTCTTTTTTCTTGCGTCAGGTGCATTACTTGAATGTCCTTAATGAAAAACGATTTTAGCTCCCTTGAAGCGTCAAAATCTTCGTGGACTTCTCCTACCCACTTCACACATCCGTCATTCCTAACGATTCTTGTCTTTAAATGCTTCACCGTGCATTCTCTTTGTTCATTGAAGTCATAGAGATAATGCATAACACCAGCGTCAATATGGTCTTTCCTCATTTTTTTTACTGTTTCTTTAAGATATTCAGCTCCTTTCAACACATCGTCAGCATCGAGCCAAAGTATATAATCTCCAGTAGACTGAGCAAAATTAAAGTTTCTTGCGGAAGCAAAGTCCTTGATCCATTTAAAATGAGATACTTTTGCATCATACTTTCTTGCTATCGTTTCACAATCCTTATTGTTTCCTGTAATAGTAATACATATTTCATCTACATATCTTGCGACATAGCGAAGACACCTATTGAGCAATACAGCTTCATCATCTGAAGCTTTCACTATCATACATAAGGAGAGTTTTTGTTTCATTGTAGTTTTCCTAATAATTATTCGGTAGAAGAAACTGGGGAAACTTTTTCGCAAACCATTTCATTTCACCCTTCTCTTCTCCAAACGGTTTCTCTTCCCCTTTTAGTACATAAGCGAATGTATCATGTATTCGCTGTGGCATACTGAGTCCTACCCTTAATTCTCCTGACTTCTCTCCTTTTACTTTTCCAAAATTCTTATCATTCATTATTGCTTTCCGATAGATATGCTGACGGAGAAAAGACTCGTATTCATCAGGGTATTTCTTGATGTAGGACTCGACAACATCTTTGATAAATTGTTTTCTAATCTTGCTCATCTTCTTTTTCCTCTACCAAGAGTGCTTCAACCGTAAGGATAGAGCACGCTGTTGAGAGTGCGTTTAATAATGAAAACTTCACGCTTTTGAATGAGTCAATAACAGTTTCTTTTACTTCCTTGTCCCCTCCATTCTTTACTATCTGTTCATACGGAGAAGCACAAACTTTTTCAAGTATCCCTCCAACACCTGCTTCCTTGAGTGCGAGTCCACCACCTTTGACATAGCCTGATTCCATTGCACCTTTAACAGCATTGATGGCATCTTCAATCTTGAGTACAGACTCTCCTCGTTCCGCATCAGTAGCTTTCCCAACCTTTACAATAGCTATTCCGCTTTCGAGTGAGGAGATACGCTTTTCTATCAGTTCTTTTTCGTATTCAGATTCTGCGGATTCAAGTTTTTTCTTCAAAGCTTCAAGATGTTCTGACTTATTCCCTTTACCTCCAATAAGAGTGATTCTGTCTTTTTCAATGATTACTTTTTTGACAAGATCAGATCCAATGAATACTGGGATATCTTCCTTATTGTTTATTTCGTTATTCTGTACAGGATAGAACTTAAAAGAAGGATTCATCAGTGCGAGCAGTACCGGCTGTGTAAATTGATTTGATATGACCACAAGTGTTCTCCGTTCCTCTGACATTGATGAAATCTTGTCCTGTATCTTTTCAATCGTATCAGCTTTTTCAAGATAGAGAACATCGACATTGTTTAATTCTATTTTCTCATCAGAGAGGTTTTGGAGGATATTATTAGACAATGATTTCGCCTCAAACTGCATACCTTCGACTATTTCGGACTCTACACAATCCTTATCAGTTTCTTCCGTAGTCACCTTGGCGTTCTTTCCAAGAGTATCAAAAATAGACGACAAAATACCAGCCACTTTCTCGTCGAGGCTGGATGTCAGCGCTATATTGTAGATTTCTTCTTTTGTCTTTACTTCTTTCGGTTCTATCCGAGATAGTATGGATTCAGCTTCTTTGTGAAGATTCTCTCTTACTACACGAGGACTTTCAATTGAAAGGTCTGTGATAATTTCTTTTAAAAGAGCTTGGAGCAAAACAATCGTTGTAGTCGTTCCGTCTCCAGCGTCTTTATTGGTTTGTTCAGCACACTGACGGGCGAGCATTATACCCGACTGCAATGTTTCATCTTTCTGATTTACTTCCTTGGCGATAGACACACCATCATTGAATATTTCAGTTGTTACACCGTTATAAATGGCGACATTCTTTCCATTACCGCCCATAGATACCTTCACCACGTCAGCACATAGGTCTACACCTGCTTTTAGTTTCTTTCTGGCTTCTAAGCCGATAATTACTTTCTTCACAGTATTAGTTTCCACTGCATCTCGGTTATCTCGCAGTGGAGTGAGTAACCGAGAGCAACAATACTTAACAAATTAAATAGAGTTTTAATTGATCATCACGCCTTCAGAAAACCACTTTGGAACCAGTTTGAGTCCTGATTTCGAGTAGCAAGAGTGAAGGAACCAGTGATTGCACGCTTGTCATAAGGACCAGAGCGAGCGAGGTCAGTATCTTCGTATGTTTCTTCCAAAACAGCAATTTCGTGTTTCTCTGGGCGAACACCAAGGACACGGGCTGTCGCATCAGTTGACTGTTGTACATAGCGGTGGAATTTCACTGCTACTTTTCCGAGACCTGTTTCGAATACATCAGTTGCAAGTACGATTGTCTTTTGGTTTGAACCAGTGTTGACATTCGTAGTCTTGTTTGTAAAATCATCAGTCTTGTCTTTAAGGTAAGAACCCATATAAACATCGGTAGCGACATCGCCATTCGAGTTGTCAATGTTGTCCTTCATAATACCTTTCAAGATAGATGCACTCCATACAGTACCCGATGTCTGAACAGAAGTGTTCGTTGACTTCGAGATGTGGGCAATAATACCTTCCATCTTTGGAACTGTACCAGATACACCAGACACGAGAGTAGACCTTCAATCTGTTAACACTCTTTGTATTTTTTAAGTTCTTTCAATTTTTGATGATAGAACTCAAACTTTTCCAAGACTTCTTTAGGATAAGCTTTTCCTCTACTGTAATTATCCCTTTTAAGTTTGACATACTCAAGAAAAAATTTGGCTTCCTGTTTCTTTTTACAAGGGATAGGATTTTTCAAAAGCAGTTTAGATACCTTTTCACAAGTATCTAAATCCTCTGCTTGCCAAATAATGACTGGGTTAGAAAATGTATATGTACCTCGTTGTTTGTTGTATACTTTGCTTCTTTTTTCTCTAGAGAAACAATGCCCTCCAACGACTTTCAGTATCCAGTCTATAACTTTAGCGTCATCATTCCGCAGGGTTATTCTCACAACCTGCCTATACCAAGGTATGAGTTTATCTCCGTAGTTTTTTTCATGTCTATTTCCAGACTTTCTTTTATCACGGCTCACCCTTATCATACCTTCCCCCATAAAAAATGATGCAAATGCTAATTCTTGTTTTGTCATAGTAGTTCGTATTAGTTAGTACTTACTACTATTATAACTTATTATAAAGTCTTGTCAATGAGCTGATAGGATATTTCTACCTATCTCTTATAGTTCATTTACTATAAGTTCGGACTATCGCTTCATCCTTTCGGATGTCCTCTCACTTAGTCTCTGCAGCTGCTTTCGCTTGCTGTGGGTGACCATCTCAGGCTTTCCCAATTGATCAGAGAGGATTTTCTAACTTAGTATTTCTACTAGGCGAGGCAAGGTTTGAAAATGTTTCCAAACAAGTTTACCAGGTCAAACTCGGCTGCATTAGCCCAGTTTTTCATACCCTTTGTACGTTGGCGAGTAAGTTCGTTCTCACCGTGGAAGTGCTGAATTTTTTGCTGAGTTCGTGATACTGCAAAAGGTTTTGCAACGAGTTCTACAACGTTATACAAACGAGTAGGAGTTGTAGTTGCACCAATTGTGTAATCAGCGGCTTCAGCGACTGCTGCGGAAGCTGCAGTATCGAGTGTATCAAGCAATGTGCTATGTACACTATCGATAGCTTTAGTCTTCCCAAACATATTAAACAACTGCGTTTCTTGAGCTGTGAGGTACTCGATAAGAGGCATCACGCTCGGTTTGCGAGTCACGTCACCGTAACTACGCATAATTTCATCTGCTGCCATAACATTAGTTTACCAATGCTATTCCTTTCCCTTAAACCATTCATCTACAAGTGCCTCCTCGGAACGTGCGTCTCCGGACTTTACTTGATTAACTAATTTATTAAGCGACTGGGACTGCATTGGGTTTATTCTATTTTTTGAATTAACTCCAACTTCCCGTTCCTTTTTGTAAGCCGATGCCGCCGTAAGTGTTGGCTCGAGAGCTTTGAAGGCTTCGTCCATACTTACTCCTCTATCCTTAGCAACAGCACGAATGAGGTCAATATTCTCTTTCGCCACTTCGTTGCCTGACACGAGATCTCTTTCTGACAGAATAGCTTCTATTTCGCTACGACTGACGTAGTCTCCTTTTGGCTTTTCTTCTTTCTGAGGCTTTGCTGGCTCTTGTTTTTTTCCTACGAAACTTTTGAGGTTTCCGTAGTGCTTAATGTAATCAGCCTTAGACTTAAAGGAGTTTTCTCCTGTACGTCCAGCGAGTTCATTCAGCTCTGCAAGCGTCAGTGTCGCATCGCTTTCAACATCCTTGTCGCCTGTTTCAAAGAGGTCGTCAAGTTCAAGTTCCGTAGACTCCTGAACATCACTCTCTTCTACAACGTCGGCTTCTTCGGGTTTGTCTTCTACTTCCATACTTGGTTTGGTTAGTTACTATTTACTCCGAGGATTTCGACTCGTCCTCGTTCTCCAATCGGCGAATCAAATCATCATCGCCGTCTGAATACAAATTGAAATCTGCTTGGCTGATTCCCCATACTTCCATTATCCAGCCTTCTACTATTTCTATCGCTACCGCACGTTCGGAAGGCGTATATGGACTCTTCAATCTGACACTCTCCATTTCTTTCAACTTACTAGCTAAAAGATTGAGAGCATCTCTATTATCTATGAAAAATTGTTTTGCTTGTCGTGGTCCCATAATTTAATTATCCCATTACTGGATTACCTGCTGGTGTTGGCATCATCTGTCCTGGAGTTGGAACACTCATTGGCATCTCTCCTCCTGGTGCTCCTGGCTGAAGTTGTGGCGTCGTGCCGAGCTTCTCTACCAATTTCTCACCATTGAGTCCCATTGTGTCATACACTTCTTGCAAAACATCTTTCATTTCTGTAATTGGTACTCCTGCTCCTGCGAGCGTTCCCATAACTGAGTTCAACTGCTGTATCATCAAACCCTTATTGATAGTATCCTCTGAAGGGTCTATGTTAATTTCAAAATCTGTATCAAATGCTTTTTTAAAGATAGGAAACCAAATGTGTTTTTCTTTGTCCATTTCGGCATCGATTCTTGCTACTTCCATATCTTCTTCTTCTTGCGTCATAAAGAGTGGATTCCCTGTTCGGTCTACATTGTTATGATTCATCGAACGTACGAGGTTTCTAATATACGGCTCTCGTAGCCTTTTCAAATCTTCTGGATTTCCAGTGATTTTTTCGATATCTCCTTCCTTCAATGTCTCAATGATAATTGGTACAACTTTTTCTTCAAGGAACTTAGATAGATTGAGCATAATTCCCTCAATGACTTGTCCATATGCTTTATTTGCTCCCTTCTCTTCAATGAGGGCGTTTGTCGCTGGTTGTGAAGCATTTACTTCATCCTCACGTTGGCTTTGTGTGACTCTCTGTGCCCAGGTATAAGCGGTATCTTCATCCTTGTAGCTCGCTGGATCAACAGAACCTGTATTAAGGAGTTCAATCTGTCCCTGTTCTGCCTTGATAGCTCCAGTAGAAAAAAGTTTCTTGAGCTGTTGTGGGGTAATATTCCCACCGACTCTCCATTGGCTTGTACCAGCAATTCTCGCCTTATTCAAACGTGTTCCGACAGTCTCATTTACATACGCCTGAATACTGAAAAGCATTTCTATTGGTCCTCTTCCGTCTCCACGGTTTAGAAGTTTTTTAAACTGGAAGTCCTGGTATGGATGAACTTTTACTTCTTTTATTTTATGGACGACTCCTCCGTTATCTACATCAGTCGCACAAATAAGAAGATAAACATATTTATCTCTGTCTTCTTCATTTCCAGTAAGAATAAACTTTGATGCCCATCCATACCGCTCATATGTTCGTGTATACGGTATTTCTGTTTGCATCGTTCCATTTTCTGAGCTAAAAAGGTTTGTCCTGTCAATCGAGGTATTTCCTTTTACGAATTCTATATTATTCCAGTCTCCGGTATATTCGTTCAATTCAGGAAGAGAAAGGGTATTCATTTCAATTACTCCAGCGCTCTCGTCGATTGAACACGACGGATCCCATAGCATATTCAATCTGTCTATGGCTTTTATTTTTAATTTTCCTTTTTCTTTCCAAGCTTTTAGTATACCCGTCCCATCGGTGCAGATATTTCTGTTGTTGTCATTCAAAATTATTCCAAAACGAACTCTGTCTAGTGCGTTTATGAGTATCTTCTGAAAAATAGCTGCTGCTGCAGAACTCTCTCGTTTCTTCGGATCAGTCTTGATGTTTTTTGTATCAATATCAATATTCTTGATGATTGTCTCGACAATCCATTCGGACATAGGTACAAATATTTTCTTTCTACCAGTAGTCGGGTCATTCGGCTCATCAAACACACCGTAATAGTTCTTACGACATTTTTTAATGATATTCCGCATTATGAAAGACTCCCGGTCAGTGAACCACACTTGCCCCTCGTACCAGTTTGTTTTCTCGGCTGTTATCAAGGCGAGTGCCTCTACTTCTCTCTGCGTTGGATTATATTCCATATTACCAGTCTGTATTAGTTTCTAATTCATCTTCTTCATCCCATTCTTCTTCGGGTCTCGTAGCAAGAGTCAGCTGATGAGCGAGTGCGTCAGCCAAATCATCGTGTACGCCCTTAGGAAAAGTAATGAGTTCATCGATGAGGTCTGTTTGGTCTCTTTTAAAATAAATTGTTCCTGCTTCAAATCTCGGGAGGAGTCCTTCAATTCGTTTTGTCTTCGCTGTTCCACCATCTTTTAATTCTTCAATGGTAAAAAAATTATTCTTGCGTTTCATCTCATCTATGAGTGCCGGCTTGATAGTGTACTCATAAGCTTTTTGCTCTATGCCTATTTTTTCTGGACTGAAATAATCTTTTGTATCAAAAATATCTGTTATCAAATCTTTCTCTAACACCTTGAGTCTTACTGCTTGCCTGATATACCAATTATTCTCTCGGTCTACACTCACAACTATCTTTCCAGTAAAATCAGCTACCTTGTCAAGTGAGTATGCACGGTCATAAGTGACTGAAGTGTTCACCTGTTTACTTTCCAAATCCTTATCATCATAGTAGCGAAACTTTTCTAACTTAAACTTTCTATTCTCATCAGATATTGGGTCATTTTGATATTCTTGGTAGAAGAGATATCCTTGTCCTTTCTCCATATAATCCCTCTTGATTTTTTCCAGCTCTTCGATATTCAGATGTTCCGTCCAGAGTGCCATACCGTCCACGATTGCCCTGTATGTCTTCTTAGTATATTCGGTATATTTATTCTCATCAAGCATCTTACAGAGAAGCGAATCATAATGGAGGATTGTTCCGATGACTATTACCCTTCCTTCTTTATCCATTGACGGGACAAGAGCTCCATTGAACCATCTCTCTAACTTTTCTCTTCTTTCCTTGTTCTCTACCAATTCATCATTTTCCAGATCATCTACGAGTACAAGAGTAGGACGTGAGTCGAGAAACTTTAGACCTCTGACTTTCATTCCTGCTCCAATAGCTTTTATCA